>Ga0137428_1000157_pt1 | contig 30581 bp, 22 predicted proteins | sample EasRivERMZT718_2_FD_102305 | JGI IMG/M metagenome (GOLD analysis project Ga0137428, IMG submission 102305) | Soil microbial communities from meander-bound floodplain in the East River, Colorado, USA - East River MetaG ERMZT718_2 | ecosystem: Environmental > Terrestrial > Soil > Floodplain ...
ATAATAACTATTTAATATATAATTAAAATTATAAATAAAAAATAAAATAAAATAAATAAAAATATAATAATTAAATAATTATAAATAAATAATTAATAACAAATTAAAAATAATAATATATATCTATATAGATATATATTATTATGTAAATTATAATTTACAAATTTACATAATGAACTTTGGATATACCCAGGTACTTTTTATGGGATCTGTGCCCCGCATAAACTGTCTTCTAATCATATTAAATATAATAGAACAAATAAAGGTGTCTCAATTACATCAAACAATTACCTTATACTCTGTAAATTATCTTATTATACTTATAATTAGTAACAGTAAAGCTGCATAGGGTCTTCTCGTCTATCTAGAGGTAAGCAGTATCTGCACTGCTATTCCAATTTCACTGAGCCAATCATCGAGACAGCTGTTGTATCGTTAAGTCATTCATGCAAAGACCGCATTTAACGGCCAGGGTATTCCGCTACCTTAGGACCCTTATAGATAAGGCCGCCATTAATCGGGGAGTCCTTCAAGACCTAATTTTTTAAATTAAGAATATCAGTTACCCAGCCGACATCGGGCAGACATCACACTCAATACTTTGATATTTTATCTTTGCAAAGTGCTTTGTTTTAATTAAACAGTCGTACAACATTATTTTATGCTTCCTTTTATTAACATGATATTTATTTATCAGTAACAATGGCTCTCCTTATTCCGAAGTTACGGTAGTCAATTTGCCGAGTTCCTTAATGATTGTTCACTCAAACGCCTTTGTATACTCTACTTGCTTACTTGCGATAGTATTTAGGTACGGTTTATTAACTAAAAATTAAACTTTACGGTTTTATTAACTAAAAATTAAATTTTAAAGCGAGAACATCTATAAAAATAAATTTACATTTATAAAATGTAAATTTATTTTTATCATTTATTATAATTTCCAGAACCTTTAACACTAAATAAAGGTTTTATACACAAATGATTCTCATTTCATCATCATAATTTAACTATACAAAATTAATAGAAGAAAAATCTAATATAAAGTAACGATATTAAATTTATCTTTGTTCGTTTTATATATTAAACATACCCTTTTGGGAATAACTTAGACACCGAAATTTAAATGAAATACCATAAGCTTAAGGCGAGGAATCTTATTCCTTTTTCGTTACTCATGTCAGCATTCTCTCTTGGATTATATTTAATATTTTAAATCTTAAAAAGAAAAAATCTTATATTTATCCAATGTTCCGCTACCCCATATATATAATATATAAAATAGATAATACTATTAAATACTATATATTTATATATATGTACAAGGTTTCGGTATATTATTTAGATCCGTTAAATTTTTGGTGTAAATATCTATTAAATATTATAAATCAGTGCTCTGTTACGAGATCTTCAAAAAATGGCCGCTTCTAAGCCTATTTCCTGATTGTATTTGATAAAAACATCCTTAATTTCACTCAACAATAATTTTGGAACCTTATAACTCTTGTTCAGGGCTGTTTCCCTTTAGACATACAACCTTATCGCACTATGTCCGATTATTCAATAGTAATCTTTGCCCTTTCGAGTGCAAATACTCTCCGGTAAAATCAATACGATTCCCCGATGTTTACAAAATTTATTAATATAAATATTGTCCGAGATCACAGTTCTGTACCTGCTAAGATATAAATTGAATTACCTACTTATATAGGTTTCGCGGAAACAATTCGGATCTTATTTAGCCATTTTACAGGCAGAGAATGAAGTCCCTCTCCCTAAATAATTTCTTTTTTTTCAAAGAACCTTATCCATTTAACAGATAATATAATACATTTTTTTTTTATTTTTTATTTTTTGATTTGATGATATAAATCTTTTTAAGAATTCTACCTGAATCCATTGCCTTTTTAACTGTAATTTTAGATACACCTAAGGCTAAAGCCACTAATAATAAAGTATCATATTCTTGAGTTTTATTAGTAATTATGTTTGTAACTTCAAAATCTTTAGAATTATTATTTAATTTTTTTATACCATATATAACTTTTATTATAGATATTATTACAATTTGTAATAATTGAATAATACCAAATATTAAAACAATCCAACGTATAATTTCAGGCAAATATAAATAACTTTTAGTTAAAATTAAAACAGCACAAAATCCTCCAATAACTCGTAAAATCCTAATAATAGGTAAATTATAAAATTTATTAATATTATCAGGTAATAAAGGTATACTATAACCTTTAATTACACCTTTTTTTAAAGAAGCTCAATTAAATATTTGTTTAATTTTGTTAATCATATGTTTAAATAAAAAAATTTTATGATTTTAATTTTCGTTTTTTTTTTTAATTTAAGAAATCTATATTAAATTTATATCTTTTCTAATTAAAGGAAATTCTAAGGGTCTTTATATACTTTATTTGCTTAATGTAATTATTCCAATTATTAAAATTAATATTTTAATAATTTGTTTGATATACAATAAACATTTAAAGTAAATAAACTAAAAAGAAAAATAAAACTAATTTAATATTTGATTATAAATAACATAATCATCCATTATTTATATCTCGCATAATATACTTTATTTATACTTTTATTGAACGTCGAATATCATTTTTCTGTAAAATGAATTTTTGATAAAAATGTATTATATTATCCTGCACTTTTTCAAGTGAGGTTTGACTATATCTTAAACCTAAAAAAGGTCAACCAACTTTTAGTCGATGAACTGCACACCTTAAAGGTGCTTGGCTGCAGATTATCCATTTCCTTTCGTACATTAATTTCGATTTTACCTTACCACGAGTCATTACCTGTGCCACAAACTATATTACTATGTTTGTTTGGTTGAAATTACTTTAGGATATTCCCGCAATTTGATGGTTTTTAGCAGAAGGTTCACTTCTACTTTGGCTTATAGATTTCTCACATCTATTTTCACCAGCTATACTAGTCAGTTTTGTCTTTCACTAACTTACCACAATTCCTCGGATATCTTTACAACGATACAGATTATCTTTTTAATCTATTATTCATAGATAAAGCTAAGATTTTTCTCCCTAAATAGTTAAAATTTAATATTAAATTTTTTTTTTACTATCCATTTACAGATAATATAGTTTTTATTTATTTTTTTTTTATGTTTACCCTTTATGATCTTCAGAGTTATTATATTCTTTTCTTTCTAAAATATATGTTTTTTTTATAATTGTATTATTTATAAGTGCTTGACTAATTGCACTTTTAGTAACACCTATAACATTACTTGCTGCAGATAAACTAACATATTCAGATATTTTATTAGTTTTAATATTTTTTACTATAATAGGTATGCTCCTTGCAGTTATAGCATTTTTAGTTGCTAATTTCTTTTTAGCTAAAACTTCATCACTTAATATAAAATTTCTCATTTTTTTAAGCGATTCTTCTGAATGTTTATAACCTAAAGTTGAACCTGCTATTTCAGCAATATTATATTCTGGTTTTAATGTATCCAAATAATATTGTTCTTTTTTTAGTAAATCTTCAGAATTACAATATTCTAAGATTTCTAAACTAAAATTAGAAAATCCATATTTTAAAAGTGCTCTTTCCATAGGTCTATTACTTTTGGCTAAAGAACGTAAGCTATAATATGTATAGAATCTTACACTTAAATTAATAGAACTTCCTATGTAAGTATTACCATTTAAATTATTTATTCAGCGATAAACTCCTATTTTATTACGATTATCTGTAAATATATTGATTTTATCTGCATCAGCATTATAATATTTTATTTGTGGTTTCACATTAAAATTATTTTTTGCATTTGATGAAAAAAATTTTTGTATAAATAAAATTTTAAATAAATTTTTCATGGTTAAAAGTTTATATGTATATTTAAATTAAATGGTATTTTACAATTTATAGTATTTAATATATCAAATATTAAATAAATTACCTACCTAAAATGCTTTAATAAAAAGTTAAAATAAAAACTATATTATCCTGCACCCTTTAAGATGAGGCTTGACTATATTTTAAGCTTGCGCTAATCACCTTTTAGTCGATGAACTATACACCAATAATGGTATTTAGCTGCGGATTGTCCATTAACTTGCGTTAATCAATCTTTATTTTACTATATCGCGAGTCATTACCTGCGCCCTAAATTATATTACTATATTTAGTTAGTTAAGATTGCTTTAGGATTTTCCCGTCAATTTGATGATTTTTAGCAAAAGGTTCACTTTTACTCGGGCTTAATTAAGTGCTTATCCTTAAATTTTACCCGTTCGGACTTTTATAATCCTGATCATGGTAAGATCACTAGTCTTCGGGTCTAAACTTAGAAACTAATTCATTTTTTCATAATTGGTTTGTCTAGGCTTTAAATATATATATAATATTATTCAGCTTGCTTCTAAGATTAACTTGCTGACCCATTATGCAAAAGGTACGCTCTAAATATTTATTTAAATTTTACTTGAGCTGCTTATAAAACTACTATTTCAAATTTTACCTCTCGGTACTATTCACTATTGCTTATATATTATATTTAGCTTTAGAGGAAGGTTCCCCTTTATTCAAACAGATCTTATCCATTTTACTTATAAGCTTCTTTATATTAGTCAACACTAATTATAAAATCTCGTTTGATTTATTTTCCTAAAGTTAATAAGATATTTCAATTCACTTTGTTTATTATTGGATTTGTCTTAGATATAAGATGCGACTTTTTATCTTTAATATATAGCTAATTTTCCATAATAGTTTCTTTTTATACTTACCTTGATATTTAGTTAATATCAAGAAAAATATCTTACATATAGATAATAATTTTATTTATATATTAGATATTTTAGTTTACTAATAAATATAGATAATTTTCAGGTTATTATGATTCGAACATAACATTTCCTCATCCCAATTGAGACGCCTAACCAACCTGGCTCTAACCTGTATTTATATTTAAAATAAATTCAGAGAATATCCGATTCGAACGGATGAAATAATAAAATTTAACAAATCTCAAGGTTGTCACCTTAAACCACTCGGTCAATTCTCTTATAATAGTATATTATTATCTTATATGTTTAATTTATATAAAATAAATTTGTATATAATAGGTTGTATAATAATACGTAATTTAGGTAAATTGTTCTTAATTGCATATATTATTAGGTATTTTTATTTATAATATTAATACAAAGTACAATTTATATTATACTTAATAATTAATACTTTAATTGATAAAAATAACTTATTATATAAAAATGGAATATATAAATAAATTTTTATTAAAAGTACCATTTATCTTTATTTAATAAACTAATAAAATAAATGTTAAATCTTCATTTTAAGATTTAATACTTTTTGTTTTATACATAATACATTCTACAATTTTGTTAAATACATAGACTTAGTAATAATTATTAAAATATATTCATTTTTCTAAGATATAGCTTTTCTATTAAAAGTTTTTTTAACTTAACTTGCGGACTTAGGAATTGCACCTAAATTTTTTGATCATGAGCCAAATATGTTACTATTACATTAACCCGCATACAAAAATTAAAAATTAATAAATAAATTATTAACTTTTTATTATTATAAATTAATAGTAATATTATTATTAATTTGACCAAATAATTTTTAAGCTTATAAATTTAAATTACTAAATTAATTAAAAAAAAAAATTATATTTATAATAAATGATTATTAATTATAGCTTTATTTATTTTGACACTATAAATTTAATTAATTACATTTAGTAAAAAATATTTATAAAAATAAAATTTTTATAAAGGTATTTTATAATATATTATTAACTATAAATTTTATTAAATAACGAATTTAATTTTTATATCAAGAGCACTCAGATTTGAACTGAGAATGTGAAGTTTGAAGCTTCAAATTTTACCTTTAAATTATACTCTTATAGTTATATAAATATATAATATATGATTTCTTAGCGATTTGAACGCTAATTCTACTCTTATCAAAAGTATACTTTACCTATTTAAGTTAAGAAACCTAATTATAATTAAAAAATAAAAGATTAAAGAATATATAAAGTATTAAGTCATTTAATATATACAATACGTTTTATATTGTATATAATTAAAAAGTCTATCAATCTTTATAGAATTAAATATTTATTACAGTATAATTAAATATATTAAATATTTAGCTTTAAAATTATGTAATTTAAGAATATATAATAATTAATCTGAATAAATATATATCAACTTTAATTAATAATTTAAATACGGAAAAGAGATGATTTGAACATCTAAGTGTTTAATACACAATATTTAGCAAATATCTTGCTTTACCTATAGCGACTTTTCCTTTAAATTTTAAACATAAACGGGTTAAACCGGTCTTGATCCGGTATCTATTTTCTCGACAAGAAAATCCTTTACCTATTAAGTTATTAACCCTATTAAATTGAATTAATGAATTATTAGTCGAATTCAAATCTACATATATCTTATACTTTGAAAAATTTGTTAAATTATCAATCTTTACAGCTAACCGAATTCGAATCGGTAATATTCGTTTGGAAGACGATCAGTTTACCATTAACTTATAGCTGTTTTTAGTTTTTTTACTTTAAATAATTAATAAACTTTTTTATTTAACTTAATTACATTAGTTAGTACACCTTTATTAATAAAATTATTATATAAAAATTTAAAATTGGATAAATATTAATTATCAGATTTTGGTTTATAAACTAAAGTCTTTTTTTGATAAATATTTATATAATAACAAATTGTTGAATTTCTATTATATACAAATAATCTAAATTAAGGCATATTTTCAATTTTATTAATTAATCTTATAAAATTAATTAAATTAATAAACACTAATATTAGTTTGAAATAATCAACTTATTAATTTATTAAATAAAATATTATTGATATTTATAAGACTTAAGGGAATTGAACCCTTATGATAATGATTAAAAGTCATATGTTTTGCCTATTAAACTAAAGTCTCTTTTTTATATCAAAACATCAAATAAATAACATATAAAATATATTTATTAAAATTTTTTGATTAAAAAAACTAAAAAGAAATATTTAATTAAATACTATTAACTAAAAATTCAAATAAATTTTTATTATTAATTTATATATATTATAAAAATACCTGAATTTTTTTTTCAGATATTTTAAAAAACAATAGTATTAAATATAGTTAATAAATAAAATAATATTTATTATAGTTAATATTAATAGTAGTAAAATATTTAAACTAAAAATATAAAAAAATATATATTATATAGATCTATTTCTATTAAAAATTAATTTGAATATTTAATAGCAAGTCATTTTCAACTTTATTGGAAAAAGTAAACGGATAAATTATTATATTCTTTATTATCAAAATCAATTTGAAAGAAAATGTATGTTTATATCAAGAACTTTTAATTCATTAACCTTTCTTACTAGAAAAGTAATCTTATTCTGTACTTATTTATTTTTAATAGATATAACATCTATTCAAGCATTTTCTAAAGTATGATTTGGTACCTAAGTTGGCATAAAATGTAATATAACTAATCCATAATTAAAAAAAATTTTATTGAGTAATTTAATTTTATTATCAATTTTTTTCAAAAAAAAGATTTGAAAGATCCATATTTTTTAAATCATTGTTATTTACACCATTTAAAATTTTATTCGTTCGTTCAACAAGATATCATCTTGAACCTCTATATTCTGATAAGTGAAGTATTAAACTTTGATATTCTCTATTATCAAAATTAGTTTGTGTAGTTTGTGTAAGAGAATGTAATCTTGCATCAAGAGCTTCTATTTCATTAACCTTTATTATCAAAGAATTAACCTGTTCCTGTACTTCTTTCTCCCTAGTACTCATTGTATTTATTCAAGTATTTAGTGAAGGATTGTTATCTGACGATTTAAAATATACTATAACATTACTTCTTGAAAATTCTATATAATAAACAGCATTATTAAAATAATCAGAAAATCTCTTTACTTTTGCATCGAATAATTTTTTTTTAATATTATAATCTTTTCTTTCTGCTACCAATTTTTCTTCTAAATATTCTAAATTTTCTTGTATATTTCCTGAATTAGGATCTTGAATAATAGGATTTAAAAGTCGAGGACTTAAAGTACAAATTGTATTATTTAGAATAAATAAATCTATATTAAAAATTATAAATAAACCTAGAATCAAAACAATAAATAATATCATAAAAATTTTAAATATTACTCAAAAAATATTATTTTTTAATAAATTGTATAAATAATAACTAACAGCAAAAACACCTAATAATATTATTACACTAATAATAAAAATTAAAGGGTTTAAACTAAATATATATGAGAAAAAATTTTCTAAATAAATTTTATTTGAAAATAAAATTAATATAATAGTAATAAATAAAGAAATTATTTTTTTTAATATAAATATATGAAAAAAATAAGAAGAAAAAATATAATAATAGGTTAAATTATATAAATATTTTAAGAATTTAAAAATTTTTATAAAAACATTTGATATAAAAAAAATAAATAATATTAAACGAAGGGTAATATAATATATACATATTATATATAAATTAGTAATAGAATTATCAAAAAAATTAATAACGTATTCCCTTTTTAGAATAAATATATCTTTCAGATTAAAAATATATATTTTTAATTTTACAAATTCTTGTTTTATACCTTCTAAATAAAAATCATTCCATAAAATATAATTAAAATTTCATCCATCTATTAAAATATGTATAATTAATCAATTTATAAATAAATAAGTACAGAATAATACAAAAATTGCAAATATCTTTCAAAAAATAGAATTTTTAAATAAATTATATAAACAATAACTAACAGCAAATAATACATTTAATAGTATTATTATATTAATAATAAAAATTAAAATATTTAAATCCAATATAAATAAAGCAAATAAAGCAAGAATACCTAAATAATATAAAATAGGTATTAAATTATTTTTAATGTTTTTTATCATGTTTTTTGTAAAATATAAAATAAAGTAAGCCCATGTGAGTCCAAATAAAAGATCATAATTAAAATTATATGTAATTTTCAACAAATTATAAAATGTAAATTTATTATTTTTTAGTACTTATTATAAATTTATTTAATATATTAATTACTAATTAAATCATTGTTTAATATTTTTCAATTTATCATATATATATATATGTATAATTTTTAATATTTATTATTTGATATTATTGTTTACAGTATATGATTTATTAGTTAAATTAGTAAAAGTTTTCTTATAAATTAAATTATTTATACCTTTTTCTGTTAAATATTCTTTAGATTTAATTATATTAATTGCTTCTTTAAAACTTAAAAAATCTAAATATTTTGTACCTCTTAAAGGATAATTTAAAAAATGAGGCATAAAAATACTATTAATAAAATTTATATCCCGTATTGTAAAATCTATACTACCGTCTTTATTATGTAAAATAAAACCACAATTAAAAAAGTATATAATAATATTAAGTAATCCAACTTTATTTAACATACTTATTTTAAATCTTAGACTAATATTTACCTTAAATTTTGCTCTAATATCTTTATGTTTAATAATCGAAAAAGATCCTTCAGACTCAGTTAACCCTGTTACAAAATTAGGATTTAATTTCAATTTTGACTCAAAAATTTTATTTACTTTTTATTTATTAACTAATTTTAATTATTTAAAAGTGGAAAACAAAACAAATAAACTAATAATTTCATATAATATAGTTAAAATTAATAACCTCAATAATATATAGAAATAAATAAAAAAAGTCATACAACATCAACAAAATGTCAATAAAGTATACCTGACTCTAATCCAAGGTGGTGATGATCAGTAAAATGATAAGCAAGTAAACGTCATAAACCAACTGCTAAAAAAGCAGTTCCTACTATTACATGTAACCCATGGAACAAATATTGTTAACATAGAGGTATTTATCTCTATTTCAATAGATTTCTCTATTGTTCAGACTATGTCTTATATACATAAAAAAAATTTATAAATAATTTTAATAAAATTTACAGATTATTTATTAAATTCGTTTATAATAGTAATTATATGTATAATCCAAGTACTCATGAAAAACATTATTTTTTTTTTTATTTTTTTAGTCGTTGAACGTACTTAATATTAAGTTTCGCTGCAAATTATAATAATATATTATTAATAGATCTTTGCAATTCACCTGGTTGACTATATTATCATAATAATATAGGAGCTTAAGTTAAACCCGTTCCAAAATAAAAACAAGAACCATATATACCATCTGATATAGTAAAAGATGAAACTGTATATTCTATACCTTGTAAAGCTGTAAATAATACAGCTAATAAAATTGTATAAACTAAACCATATAATGCTCCTCTTCTATTACCTTGAATAACAGAATGATGAGCATAAGTTACTAAAACACCTGACGATAATAATATTATAGTATTTAATAAAGGTAGTTCAAATGGATTAATACCATTTATACCCATAGGAGGTCATTGTGCACCCAATTCTATATTAGGTGACAATGAACTATGGAAAAAAGTTCAAAAAATAGCTAGAAAAAATAAAGCTTCAGAAACTATAAATAAACCTACACCTAAATTTAAACCTCTTTGTACAGCATTGGTATGATTACCTAAATATGTCATTATATTTAATATATTACTACATTAATTGGACTATATCTTATATAATAGGTTAATAACAAATAATATTAACGTATTAACTATTAACTAATAGTCTCTGAGGAACCTACTAAAACAATTATAAATTTATTGGTTTCCTGCTGATTATTCTAATATAAAGAAGTTTCCAGCATATAGTTAAATTTAAAGAGGGCACATTATTTAAATAATTATTCTATTATTCATATTTGATTTTATTAATTTTATTTTTTGTTTACCTTCTAATGTAAGATGTTCTTTATTAATAAACATTTGATATACTTCATTTCAATTTAAATAATCATTATATTTTATACCTAATAAGCTATAAATATTAAAATATCCAATTATTACTTTTAACTTACTTATACTTGTAATAGATATTGATAAAATTTGACCACTTTTTAAAGTTTTGTATTCTGATAAATTACATAAAAAACATTTGGCTATTTCTTCCATAATAGGCAACATAGTCAAACAAGTAGATTTATCATATAAACGTTTATCTAATCTAAATATAAGACTAATATTTTTACTAATAGATCTTAATTTAGTTTCAGATTTAGGTTTATATTCCTTAATTTTTATATAAAATTTACCTTTTGCTTCTACAAACCCTGCAAATCAACTATTATCTAACAAATTTGATTTATCTAATATACTTTCTTTAAAAGAAAAATTATATTTTTCATTAACAAATTTAATCAACTTATTAAAAGTTAAATTTTTAGGTGTTCTAAGTTTATTGTGTAATAAGTTTATTATTAATACAATACCTTTAACATCACCTATTATATAACGAACAGTATTATTATTATTTTGAAAACATCCAATACCACCTAATTTAGATTGAATATATGCATATAATTGTATATTCTTAATCTGTGAAGTAAAAACAATTCTAGGATTTAAAATCCTATTTAATCTTGTATTACCTAAAGCAGGTATAGATATATCACCTTCACCTTCTAATAATCCAGCTAAATAGTATCCTAATTGATCTTCGTTTATATTTTTATATAAAATACTTCTATTACTTAAAGATTCTTTTATATCTTTTTTACTAAAAGCTTTTGTAATTTTTAATATAAAATATGTAAAATAAAGATGTAAAATATTATATTTTATACCCTCTGATATTACATCTCTAAATCATAAAGTCATTGATGCAATTAAATTAAAAAGAGCTATAAAAAACAAATAACCCACAAAAAAAAAACCATGCATACTTAATACACCTGTAGTTGTAACAGTAAAAAGTGCAGTACTTGTATAAATAGGTCAAGGAGATGGAGATACCAAATGATAAGGATGATTTTGAAAATTACTTTTTGTTTTGTATCTCATTTAATATATTTAGTATAATAAAACCCTAATTAGATTCTTTTTTCAAAAATAGTAATAGCAATATACCCTATCATAACTAATATATAAAATAAAATATAGTATACATAATATTATCTATATTTTATTTGTAATAATTTAATTATTAAATTATATAAAAATTTTTCAATTTTTAATTGTGTATCTTCATTTATAGTGAATTACTTAAAAAATCAGATAATTTATTAAAAACTAAATAATCTTCTTTTATTATTTTGTCAGTTTTATTAACTAATAATTTTGAAAACATAGTTTTTACAATTATTTTAGTTGAGTATCACCTAACATTACCTAAATTTAAATGAACATTTTGATAAGAAAATTTATTTTTTGATAAATATAGTTTTGTATTATATTTTTTAGAAAATATAGTATTATGTCTATAGATACAATATATAAAACCCAAATCTAAAAAGTATGAATATTATGTATAAAATTATTCCCTCCACTACGAAGTAGAGGACTTTGATTAACCTTAATATTTTATTTAATATTTCCTATAAACCCCTCTAAATATTTAAGAATAAATAAATAATTATTTAATGAATTAACATATATATATGTATATTTGCATTTCTTTCATATTCATATGGATTAAAATCTACATTATCTAGAGCTTTTACTGAATATAAGAAAGAACAAATGAAATATTTATAATCTTTATTATAAAGTGAAAATAATAAATTATACTTATAAATAATATCTAAAATAGTAACAAATTTTTTACTATAATAAAGATCATCTAAAAATTGATACATATTTTTAATTTCAATTTTATAATTCAAAAGTTTATTATATTTATTTCGAGATGCTTTTATTTAAGTTATTAATTCATCACCTTAACCAATACTATTATCTATAATCGTAAAAAAATTACTATATTAATCAAATGTTGCACTTTATAAAAAGCAATGCCTTGTAAATAAATAAATTAAAAATATATCTGCAGATATATCACTATAAGATAGATAAAGATAAATCAAGATTGGTTTATATTTATTTTTATTATCTTTATTTGAAATTATCTTAAAACTAACTAAATAAAAATATTATTTACTTAAACAACTAGGTTTATTTGTTTCATAAATTAAATTATTAAGTAATGTATTTATAAGCAAAGCTTCATGTAAATGTGTACCAATTAAAAATATTTCATCCAATAAACTAGGTCTATTATATATGATATAGATTAAAAATTAAATTCAAAATACTAGATAAAGTTTTATATAAACTATAACAAGTACCACAACATAATTAATAAAATAGAGTAAATAACATCCACAGATTCCATATTAATATAAACTAAAATATTTTTATAACAAGCATAAACAGATTACATTGTATATGGATTTTATACTAAATATAAGATTAATTCATTTATAATTTTATAAAAACAATCTTTGATTCTATTATCATCTTTTAAATTTGATAATTTAATAATTTAAAAGGAACTTTAATCCTTGCGTTATTATTTTTATCAATAAAATAAATGTTGTAAGTAAAACCTAAATGAAAATCAAATAATTCATTAGTATAAAAATAGTAATAATTTTAATTTAATAAAATTATAAATTAAATTGATGTCAATCCTAATAAGATAAATAAAAAGGTACTTTATTAAGTTTATAAATTATAAAAAAATACAAAATATTAAATTAAAAGTTATAAACTTTTATAACTTTTAATTTTTTAGACTAATTATTTATTAAAAAAAAATTAATAATGTAATAAATTTCTATTTATATTATCTAATTTGTTAATAAAGAAACACCTACTACCTTTACATCAAATCTATTAGGATTTCAATAAGCAGGTTCTCCAGGAGTTATAGGAGAAAAATTTTGTGAAGTGGGGTGAAAGTGATTTCAATGGTGATTTATTTTAGATATAGTATTTTCATACTCTAAAGTAACAAAATGATTAAACTCAGCCATATTACTTATTTTTAAAGGAGGAATTTGTACATCATAGTTTAGATAATAACTAGGCATATTTGAATATGGTACATAAGTCACACAAACAGTTAACATATATTCAACATCAAATTCAATATGACCACCTATAAAGATATATATACCCTTTAGAAGACTTTCCAATGGAAGTAATGGAAATGGAGGTATAACTGACAAGCTATTCTCTAAAATATTTATATAAAGCATATATAATTAAAATTAATACTATAATTAAAAACAATTAAAAACTCTTAAATACAATTTTCTTTCAATCAAATTATATATATATAATTTAATCAGTTTAATTTAATGTTTATATAATATATAGTTTAATAATGAAAAATAATACAAACTTCTTAAGAAGTCATAATGTGAGAGATACATTAAGTATTAAATAATCATCTACTACTAAATTAATAAGTAAAAAATAAATCTTTTTTTATGTTAATAAAATGAGGAATAATTACATTACTTAAATCACTTATAAAATTAACAAGAAAAATAGCATGACCCTTTTTTATTAACCATAGATATTTTACCTATATTAAAAAAAGCTTGTATTTTTTTTTTTGTAATAAAAATAAATTTTTAGTATGTAATTCTATAGTAAAACATGGTACGAAATTTCATTTTTGTAATATTTATTATTTATATATATGATTACAGAAAAGGATAATTATCCATATGAAAATATAATTATTCAATAAAATAATAGTTTTAACTTATTTACCTTATTATTTGTACTGTAATATAGAAAATGTACTAAATAAATTTGTTTATTTACAAACCTTAATACAAACTTTTATGACAATTTATTATCAGGATTAATTGTTATTACAATAGAACCAATCATGGCTAATAATAAAATAATTGAAACCATTAATAATCATATACTATATGCACTATACATAATATTACCAATACTTGTAATATTTGTAACATCCGTTAATACAGCATCTCAATTATTAGCACTGGCGTAGATTATTTGTTGTTTATAATCAAAAATATTATAAAAATATTGATTTTGTACTTGTTTTATATTATACAATTTTTCAGAAAAGGAATTATAAAAATAATTTATAAAACCAAATTGTATAGAATTAAAAGATATATTTTGACCTAATATATATACAAAAGGTATTACACTTAACATAGCTAAAGGTAAATAATTATTTGTATCACTTAAAAGCTCCGAAATACGAATATTTATTAACATTAATATAAAAATAAATAAAATAGATATAGCTCCAACATAAACTAATAAATATGATATACCTATAAAACTTAAGCCTATTAATATTAAATAACAAGAAATTGTAGAAAACACTCCAATTAAAAATAAAACAGAAACTACAGGATTTTTACTTATAATTGTATAAATTCCAAACAATATACAAATTAAAGATAATATATCTAAGATTTCTACCAAAAAACCATTAGTATTTATATCAGATATTAAATACAAATAATACATTATATTCATAATTTACCTCATTTTAAACATATCTTATATAATTAAAAAAAATAAAAATGAGAATGCAACTAAATAATAATAATAAATTATTATTTTTATAGGAAGAAAAGGTATTAATTAAATTTCACGACATTAACTGATGATAGTTAATCAGTTACCCAACCATATATACAGCTTTAACTTTACAATATTCAAACATAAATATTTAATATATTACTCAGTAACCTGCACTATAAACAAAAATTACTTTATCAATAGTTTTTATTATATTAAGCTTCATATTAAGTAATTTAAAAAATGAAACTATAAAATATATAAATTTATATATACTTCTTATACAAACTTTTATAATTATATATAAAACTATTTTAGATACAAATACAGCTAGAAATAACATTATATAGCTAAGTATTAATAAAAAATTGCTAGCTTTATTTCATATTTCTAAATATCGATTTATTATAAAATTTAATATTTTACCAAATATATCTTTTGGTCTAAATTTATCATAATTTATATTAAAAATATATCTACTAATATATATATATATAATTATATATAAAAATAATAAAGCACCATATAGTAAAATGTTTATATAAAATAATAAATTTAAAGGATAATCACTTAAATTATTAATACCATTGTTTTCTGAATTTACAGAAAAATAAATAAATTTAAGCTTACCTATACCATTATTACCACTATTGTTATTTAAAACACAAGACATTATAACTGTTGTACCTTTAACAACAGCCATAGTACCTAAACCAGCTACTACTTTAACAACAGGTGGTCTCCCTACATATTGAGCAACTTTAAACTAAAAAGTAACACCACCTCCTTAAGATATCGCTCCAGCTAAACTATTAATATCCTCTTTACTAAAACTAGTTTTAATATTTGGATTATTAACATTAACAGTAGCACCAGTACCTACATTAATAGTGTTATTTTTATCATCTGTTACATTTAATATTACATCATATATTTTATCTAAATCTAACTCTACTAAATATGGAATAATAAATAAACAAAAATATAAAAAATAAAATAATATTTATATTTGGATAAGACATATTTTTAAATTTTATATAAATATTTTTATTTATAAAATTTTAATAATTGTTTACAATAAAATAATCTAAAAAGATGGCCAAAATAAAGAAACTTACAAAAAATGGTATTAATTGAGGCATAGTATAATATGTATACAAGATATTTACATATATATCATAATTTTATATTTATAAAAAAGCGAAAATAAAAAAAAAAATTATTTTTTTTTATAGGAAGAAAAGGAATTGAACCTTTGATAGCTAAAAGCCATTGAGTTTACAGCTCAACCCGTCAACCAACAAACGGACCCTTCCTTATAAAGAATATATAAATATATATATAACTAAATAAAAATAAAATTTTAAAAATAATATTAATAAATTAATGAAAATCTTTTTTTGGATTTGAACCAACAGAAATAAAAATTAAATTTCTTTACCTTATAAAGATATGTAAAATAAAATAAAAATAAAAATAAATTTTTATTTTTATTTTATATACAATATTATTATTAAGTTCTATCCATCCCGTGCAATTTCCATTACACGAACCTTATTTCGACTTAACACCAATTAAAGTCATGCATACGAAAATTACAAATATATTTATATATATCAAATTATATATACTAAAATATACAATAATTAAACTTATTGCACATACTCCTTTCAGCGCCTGACGAGTAGTTAGTACCTAACTGAGATAAAATTCACCGTGACGTGGTGATTCACAATTACTAGTAATTCCTTATTCATGTAGTCGAGTTACAGACTACAATTCATATTATAACCAATTTTAAGGATTAGCTCCATTTCACAATATTGCATCCTTTTGTTAAGGTATATGTGGCACGTCTATAGCCCACAATATTTAGGCCATGATGACTTGTCTTGGTCCCTCTTATCTAGTCCAATATAGCGGCGAACCACTTTATATAAACAAATAAAGTGAGGGTTTTCGTTAATTAAAGGAGTTAACCAGATCTCACGACACTAACTGACGACAGCCGTGCAACGCTTGTAATAATTTAATATTATACAAATTGTGGTAAGGTTTTTCGCGGATTATCGAATTAAATAGTTGAGATAGGTAGGCTTTCTCAAGCTTTCCCCCTCTAAGAACCGTACGTGCGACTTTCATCGCATACGGCTCAAGCAGAAATCTTCAGTTATATTAACTTAGCAGCCATCGCCGCAAACAAAAATCATCAATCAACATACTAAAACAATTTTTGTCAGTTTCCACCTTATGTTAAGTCAGCCATTTTTAAATTATAAAAAAGTAAATATATTTTAATTATTTTGTCTATTTGTATTCATAGAATTTTTTATTTTTTTAATTCTTCTAAACCTTCTTCCTTTAAATGTTCTTTATCCTTAATAATTAAAAATGCTTTTTTAAAAGCCTCTAATTCCAATGATTTAGATCCATATAAAGGATTAGTTAAAAAGAAAGGAATAATTTTTTCTTCAAAAGACTTGAAAGAAGTAACAGTAAAATCACAAGCCTCACTTTTACGTTTTTCTACTCTACCACAACTTAAATAATTGGAAATATTTTTAAGTAATTCTATATCACGTAAATGTTGTGTTATTTTAAAAACTAATTGTACAGCTGATCCTAATTTAGATTTTTCGGATTTATATATACTTATATAAAAACAAGATTCTCCATCTGAAAATCCAGATAATCAATTAGAATCTGGTATATTTATAACATTATAAATATCTCTTTTCATAATTTTAATTTCAGGAAAATTTTTTGCTAAATTATTCGATATACCTAAATTCAATGTTGCTTTTAAACTTACAATCTTTTGTAAACCTTGCATTGTTAAATGTTCTTTATTTTTTATTATTATAATAATTTTTGAAAACAATTCAAAATCTATATGCTTTTGTGTTATTAAATAATATTTTTTAAAATGAGGAATTATTACATTAAATAACTCATTAATATTTGAAACTTTAAATTTATAAATTTTATCATTATTATTATAGAATATATTACCTACACCTAATGTGTATTTTATATTTTCTAATAAAGCTTTGTCTTTATAATTTAAACCCAATTCAAAAGATACCTGTATAATATATCCTGTAGTACGAGTATTATCTTTAATAATATTAACGACAAAACTACCCTCAGCATCTACTAAACCAGTAATAAATCAATAGTTTAATTTTTTCATATTTTTCAAAATAAACTTATATTTAAATTAAATCGTATTCTATAATTTGGAATATTTAATATTATATATATATTAAATAAATTCCCTAAACAAATTGCTTAATAAAACTAATAATTTAATTCTTGTTTTCATTAGGCAATTTGAAGCATTTCATCCTACTTTTAAACCTGATTAAATTCTTTGAAAAATTGCTTCTTTTTATTTGTATTTTTCATTATTATGTTATAATTAATCCTCACTTTATACATACTCCTCAAATAGTTTAATTATCTTAACTAATAAAAATAAAATACTAATTTACAAAATATATTAAAATATATTTATATCTATAATTTTTATTTACTTCAATTGAAATAAAAATCAAGCATTTGCTTTTTAACTTATCCTCTTTCCTTCATCTGATACAATAACTTTGTAATAAACATCACTTATATATTGCCTCTTTAATTTATTATAATTAAATTTATTATACATTGTTATGACAAAATATAAATCTTATAATAAATTATAAGAAGATAAAGGAATTACCAAGTTCATATATTAGCACAATTTATATAAGACTTAGGAAAGTAGCTTTACTCCGACGGGATTATGGTTTCTCTTATAAATTAGCATGTAAAATCTATAACCTCCCATTATTTATAGTAATGTTACGAAGCGTCACTGCTACTTTAACTTTCGCTTTCCATATCTTACTTACACTAGCTCCTAAAAATATAATAAATATATTTACATTGTTATTTAAAACAGGCTACATTGTCTCCACAGCTTCACACAAACCATTACTGTTTTGCATGTGTAGATAGTGTTAGGTAGAGAAAACCTAGCGAGATCACATCGCATTACTAATATATGCTTCTTGTCGCACACATACTTCACTACTGGTTTCAGAAACGGTCTAATGATTTCAGTTTCAATGTTGCCATGTTACTCTTAAGGTGGAATGCTTACACTTTCATTTATAAGCTAAATATAAGTATCTAGCTTATGACATTCATAATTTTCTGCTTGGACTACTAGGGTATCTAATCCTTATTGCTACCCAAGCCTTCGTCCCTCAACGTCAGTTTTTACATAGAAAGCAGCCTTCGCCTTTATCAGTCCCTTTAGTATCATAAAATTTTATCTCTACTCTAAAAGTTCTCCCTTTCTCTCATAAAACTCTAGTAAAGAATTACCAATTAAGGTTTAATTTACCGTCTAGGTACCCTTTAAACCTAATAAAGATGAATAACACTAGTCTTTTACGTATTACCGCGACTGCTGGCACGTAGTTTGGTCAAGACTTATAAATAGAAAATTGTCATAATCATTAATCTATTTAGAATTTTATACGATTTATTCGTTACTGCATTAATTTTTATTAATACAAATTCATTCTTCCAAGTTGCTGGTTCAGCCGTTAGGCCATTGACCAATATTCCTCACTGCTGTACTAATGCGTATTGGGGTTTTTTCAGACCCAATGTGGTCGATCAACCTCTCAGTTACGACTACGGATATATAGCTAGTTAAGACATTACCTTTTCTACTACTGTCCGAAATATTAATTAACATCTTAAAGTGAAACTATTTTGTTTCTTTTTTATTATAAGGTATTTTACCTATCTTTAAGGTAGCCAAAATATTAATTACTCACCTGTACACCACTTCTAATTAATAATTATAACTAGACGTACGATTAGCATGTGTCAAGCACTTAGATAGCGTTCAATCAGAGCCATCATCAAACTCAAAAATAAATAATATGTTATGTATGTATTACACGCATAACATACTATTATTTAATTTAACATAATAATAATAAATTTATTACATTAATATAATAATCAATATAATTATTTTTTGTATTATAATTATAATACAAAAAATTTGTTTTTTATTATTTAATAAGGTATATACCTATAATAGATACAATTAAGCCGGATTCTGTCACTATACATAATTCTAAAAAAAAATTTAATGTGGGAGTAATGTTCGTATTATATATTATTATAATATAATATTATATAGTTATATAATAATTTGTTTCTCTAAATATTCCATAATTTTTATCATTATACTTGTAATATATTTTATATTAATTAATATAAATATACATATATAAACACTTAACAAATTTAGGACTTTCCTATCCTTTAGTGGGACTGTATAGTTTGTATCATATTATTAATAATTAATTTTATTAATTAAATATAAATCTAAAGAATCTTTATTATAATAAGCAGTCAATGCCACAAAATTTTGAGATTCAATAAAAGCAATACAAAATTATAAATCATAAAAAGCAAGATTAAAAGCTAGAGGTAATAAACTTATAAAAAAGAATAAAATACCAGTAAATTTTAAGTTTTGATAAATAAGTCCTTATTACTAGATAGATCTTATATATATATAAGGATTATTATAAATTTTTTGATATTTGCAAATTTACCACCTCCCTCTCAGTAAATATTAAACATTATTGAGAACATATTTATATTAATGTTATTAAATTAATTTAAATATATACTTACCTTTAAAAGGTTTAGTTCGTATATCTTTTAAATATAAAGATATGCTAACTCGATGTATACCTAAAGATTTGGCTACCAAAGTAATTGAATTATAAATAATAATATAATTTGTTATTACATTTATAACCTTTATTTTTTTTTTGAAGTTTTTTGAAAACAAATATTATTTTCAAGAATACCTTTTTTAAAAGTATAAAAACATATTTACCAAAAACAAGCTGTTTTTGTTTTAAATAGATCTATATTTCAATATATTTTCTGTTAATATTTAAAGCTCTTGCTACTGCCTTTATTTAAAGATAAAGAGTATTGATACCAAAAGTTACATATGTAACTTTTACTTTCTTACCTTTACGACTAAAAGAATGCTGTAATAAATTTTCAGTATACAAGTTATTAGCTGCTAATTTCATTTTTTCTATTGTTGCTTCTGAATGTTTTCAACCTTTACCTCGAGAAGGACTTCCTGGTTCTTTTAATATATTGTACTAAGGAGAGTATTTATTAAAATAATATTTTACGTAATATAAGATTATCTTTATCACAAAATTCTAAAATATCTAAACTAATATTAGAATATCCATATTTTAATAATGCTTTATAAATTGGCATACTTACTCCAAGTAGTAGTCTATTTGTATTATAATATTCTAATAATTTACGTCTTAAGTTTACAGAACTACCTATATACTTTTTGCCATTTAACTTGTTAATTGAGATATATATGCCACTTTTACCTTTATATTTAAGTATTTCTAATTTATCGGTATCTCCATTTTTAAAATGTAAAGTATTACTTTTATTTGAAGAATAGTATATATACTGTATAAATAAGTTAAATTTTGTTAATAAATAATTAGTGGAAATTGATAAATTATTTATTAAACTATTATAATACTGATTATATTTACTAAAATAATTCACTTTATTAAATCTTAATGTAAGTTTAAAGCATCTCTTATATATGAACATGTCAAAACTACAAAAACTTGAGCTTGTATAAATGCAATAGCTAATTCCAATCCTGAAAATGCTATAATAAAAGCTAAGGGTATTAATCCTACAAATAAAAATAATATACCTGAAGTCATTATTTTATAAGTAAATCCACTTAGTATATTTAAAAGCATATGACCACTCACGATGTTCGCAGCTAAACGTAAACCTAAAGATATATTTCTAGCTAAATAAGATATAAATTCTATTAATACTAACAAAGGCAATAAATTTAAAGGACAACTAGAAGGTACAAAAAAAGAGAAAAATTCTAAACCATGTTTTTGAAAACCTAAAAAAGTAGCACCTAAAACTACAGTAAAACTAATAAAAAAAGTTAAAATAAAATGAGATGTTGAAGCAAAACTATAAGGAACCATACCTATCAAATTATTTATTAAAATAAATAAAAATAATGCATATATAAAAGGAAAATATATTTGTCCTTTATTTGAATTTATTTGATTTATAACTATACTATGTATAGTTGCGTACAATGATTCTTGATTTATAGATCAGGTATTAGATATCAATTTGTTATAATTACTAGCTAACTTATTAAAACTTAAAATTAATATAGTACTAATTGTTAAATATAATCCAATATTTGTCAAAGATATATGACTATTATTTAATATATTTAAATTTATACTTATTAAATCTCTTATTTCAAATTGATCTAAAGGGCTTAATACAACAAAATTATTCATAGAAAAAAAAATTAAACTTATATTTAAATTAAATGGTATTTACAATTTGAAACAATTAATATATCAAATATTAAATTAATTACTTACTTATATTCATTTAATAAAAATTAAAATATAAAAATAATATAAAAACTTTTTATATTTATTATAATTTATTTATAAACATACGTGTTATAAATAAACGAACAAATCTTGGTAAAATATATTTACTAAATGTAAATACTAGAATAGTTAATAAAATAAAACTAAAAAGTGCTGTATTTACAAAAAAAAATGGTATTAATTGAGGCATAGTATAATATGTATACAAGATATTTACATATATATATCATAATTTTACAATTATAAAAAAGCGAAATAAAATAGTAAAATTAATTTGAACAAGATATAAATTATTTAATTTTATATTATAAAGTCAATTTTATAAATGTTCAAAATGCAAAAAAATATACAATAAAAAGAATTAGAAAATAATTTTATAATATTCAATTAATTTAATTTAATAAAGCTAAATATATTTTAAAAATATATAAATACAAATTTAATAAATATTAAAATTATATATTAAAGAAGAAACTGAATAATGTAAACCATCTAAAATAGGAGCAGGATAAAGACCAAATAGTACTGTTAATATAACAAGAATAAATAAAATCGTAAATTCTCTTTTACTTACATCAGTAACATAATTTATAAAATAAGAAGAATAAGTACCACCAAAAGCTATTCTATTAAACATAAATATAGTATAAGCTGCAGAAAATATAATGGAACTACTAGCTAAAACACCTAAAATAGACATTCTTTCAAATACACCATAAAGTGACATAAACTCACCTATAAAATTTAAAGTAAAAGGGGCACCACAATTACCTAAAGATAATATATAAAATAAAATACAAAAAATAGGCATTACTTGAGCCATACCTCTATAATATGTAATTAATCTAGTAGAAGATCTATCATATAACACACCCCCAACACATATAAATAGACCAGAAGAAACAAAACCATGTGCTAAACCTAAAGTAATAGCACCTTCTATTCCTTGTATACTATTACTAAATGCACCCATAAGATATACAGCTGCATGAGATACAGATGAATAGGCAATAAGCTCTTTAATATCTATTGTTCTTAATGTACTAAAACTAGCATACAAAATAGTTATTACACCTATAACATATACTATATATGTATAATTAATAGCAGCTTTAGGTAATAAAGGTAAGATTAATCTAAATATACCATACAAACTTAATTTAAGTACTATACCTGCTAAAATTATACTACCAGCTAAAGGTGATTCAACATGAGCTTTTAATAATCAAGTATTTAAAAATATCGTAGGAGTTTTTACAGCAAATGATAAAAAAATACCGTAAAATAAAAAAAGTTGAATAATATAACTATAATTTGCTTTAGATAACGCATCAAAATCAGTTGTACCCATTATAGATGACATTGTAATTATAGAAAGTAACATAAATAATGAACCTAATAAAGTATATAAAAATAAATAAAAACTAGCTCTTACTTTATTACTAGATCCAAATAATCCTATTAATAAAAATAAAGGAGGTAATATACTTTCAAAAAATATATAAAATAATAATATATCCAAAACTAAAAAAACAGCTAATAATAATGTTTCTAATGAAAGTATTATTACTACAAATGATAATACATTATTTAATCTTATTGTATTTCAATTAGATATTAAAGATATAGGTATAATTATTGTTGTTAATAATACAAAATATATAGATATTCCATCTATACCTAAATATACATCAAAATAATTTATTTTATAATATTCTTGTATTTGTATAAATTGAAATTGTTTACCACTAAAATCAAATAGTATAAATATTATTAAAGATACAATTAAATTAATAATCGTAGTAATTAAACCAATATATTTAATCTGTCTATCTGGTATAAAAGATAAACCATAAGATGTATAAATTAAAATAATAAATATTCCTAATAAAGGAATTAATAATAAGGATAAAAGAGATATCAAAACAATTATTTTCATAAGTATAAATTCCCTCCAGATTAAAATTTGTATATATGTATATTAACCTTATGTAACACCATGTATATCTATATGGCTATAAACATATAACATATAATTAAATAGTTATATATTATTATATATAATTTTATTATTATATAAAAACATCTTATTATAAAAAAAAGATTATAATATTTATTATAATTTTTATGTAAATATATACATATAATTATTGAAAAAGCAAGAAATAGAAATAAAATATAATTTATATTTATATTTTATAATTATATAGTAAGTTTAAAATTAATATTTTTATAAGTTAAAAGTATAATAAAAATATTAATTTAATAATAATAATTTTCAAAAATTAAAAACATGAAGATTAATTTAGAATAAAATTTAATTACAATTAAATGATAAGTAAAAAAAAAATTAGCAATTATAATAAAGAAAAATTACAAGGTAAAATATTTAAACCAATAACAATACAAGGGATCGTAATTATATATGCTATAATAATAGGTAACAATATAGTTCAACAAGCTGACATTAATTGATCAAATCTTATTCTAGGAAATGAGGCTCTGGCTCAAATGAATATAAAAATAAGAATAGATGTTTTAAAAGCCAAATTTAAACTGCTAGATGGACTAAATAAGAAACCAGATAAAAGAAAGTTATAATTAGGTTGAAAAGAAATATATCCAATATATTGTGAAAAATAATTAAATATATAAAATAAAGAGTTAAAATGTAAAAAACTTAAATAACCACCTAAAAATAAAACACTAGTTAATAAACAAATTAAAACAATACTAGCATATTCAGCTAAAAAGAAAAATACGAAAATAACTGCAGAATGCTCTGTCATAAAACCACTTACAAGTTCAGATTCCAAAAATAAATAATACTATATTAGGAGATCATATATTGGATAAAACCCAGTAAGATTAAGCTTTATTAATTTAATACAACATATACTTTTAGACCGTTATTTAAACACTTACCTATTGTTACCTTAGATATATTTAAATATTTAGCTAATTCTATATTATTATTAAATTTTGAAATTAAATTGTCATTTAAGTCATAAATATCTACATTTAAAGATATTTCTTCATATTTTTACTTAATAACATTTATGTTTTTTATCAAACATAAAATTTAATTAACGAGATTTATTAATTAAAACAAGGGCTTTTTAGTATGTTTTTACCAAACATAGGATGATTATTATTAAAAATTCTATCTTTTTTTTTACATACTCAATATATTTATAACTTAATATACTTTGACAATACCTTTTAAAGTATGAATAGTATTTAAATCTCTTTATATAACTTGATATTAAATCAATTAAAACTATTTTACTTTTAACTTAAAATAAAAAAGTTAAACTTATTTAAATCTTATTTATTAAATGCAGCTTGTATAACTTAAATTTTTTATTTTTAATATATTTATTAAATTTTAAATAAAACCTTTTACCTATATTGTTTACCATTAACAATATAAAAAATAAATACTTTCTTTATTTTTTATCTTTTTCTATAAAATTTAACAGAATCCTTAAATTATTTAAAATTATAAATAATAATTAATTAAGATAAGGATTATAAATATAAATTTAAAGCAGAATAATATATTATAGATATTTAGTAAACTTTTTACTTTAAACTGAATATTATAAATAGGTATAAATAATTATATCCAATTCTAAAGACAACAGTATTTTTGTATATTTTAATTATTTTACATTTTTCATGTAAAGTTGGACTATATCTTATTTAATATAATATTTATATTAAAGGATCACACGTAGTCTCTGAAGGCTCAACTAGAAAGTTAATTCCTTGCTGATTATCCAATAATAGGAGTTTCCAGCATATAGTGATCTTTAATGAGACCAAATCACTTGCAATAGCCTCTGCTAAATCAAATGGAGCTCTATTAGTTTCCGCTATACAACCTATAAAAAATACAATAAATATAGGAAATAAAGGTAATAAAAAATAAATAGTTTTTTGAGCTTCTATTATTGCAGTTAAATTTAAACTACCTGTTAATAATATTACTAATAATATTATAGAACTTAAAATTAATTCATAACTAATTAATTGAGCTGTACTTCTTATAGAACCTAAAAAGGCATATTTTGAATTAGCTGATCAACCAGCTAATAAAATACCATATGTAGATAATGAAGAAACAGCTAACAGATATAATATTCCTAAACTAAAATCTGAAATATATAAACCTGAACCATAAGGTATAACAGCATAACCTAATAAAGAAAAAATTAAGGTAATTATAGGCCCAAGAAAAAATAAAATAATATTAGCTTGTGTAGGTGAAACATATTCTTTTAATAATAATTTTAATGCATCAGCAAATGCTTGTAATAAACCATAATATCCTACTATATTAGGTCCTAATCTTCTTTGCATACTTGCCATTGTTTTTCTTTCTGAAATTGTTACAAATGCTACAGTTAATAAAGCAGGTACAATAACTAATAAACCTTCAATAATAGATATTATTGATAATATCATTCTATTTAATTAGTACTATAATTAAAAACAATTAAAAATTCTTATAAAATATAATTTTTTTCAAATCAATAATTTTTTATTTACAAATTTGTAAGGTAAAAATTTATTAATTTTAATTGATTTAATTTAATGTTTATGTAATATATAGTTTAAAAATAAATATAATACAAACTTCTTATAAAGTCATAATGTGAAAAATACATTAAGTATTAAATAATCATCTACTACTAAATTAATAAATAAAAATTAAATATTTCTTTAATTTTTAATAAATTAATTAAACTGATAATTAATACTGTTAATATAATAAGGAGTTAGGGGAAGTCGAATCCCTATAATTTAATTTGCAGTTAAAACGCAGAACCTCCTGCTCAAACTCCTGCTTTTATGTAATAATATATTTATTATATAATTAACATAAAAAAAAAAGCAAATAAAATAATATAAATGTAATAATATTATTTTACTTTCAGATTTTAATTCATTTCTATCTAACTAAAAAATAAAACCTAAAATCAATACAATAAAAAAAAGTACAAAGATAATAATTAAATCATGTAAGCCATTAAAATAAGCATTTATAACATAATAACATATTAATAAAATTTCCAAATTAAATAAAAGAAAAGAAAAAATAAACTAAAAATATAATAAATTATGTTATAATTTGATTTAAAAATAATTAAATATTAGTCAAAACATTTTAAAACTAAATTATTTATTATAAATTCGTATTCTTTTTATATTTTATTTTATATAACCTTTGTTTTTTTTTTACTAAAACAGGTAGAAATTTACTATTATTAAAGATTGTAAAAAATCTAGCTTATAATAAAACTCCTTTTATTACCAAATCTTTTATTGCTCGATTTTTGCTTATTGTATGGACTATCAAATAAAACAGGATAAATAATAGAATTATTAGTTAATTGATTTTGTTTTGAACTAATTTTTAATGCGTTTTTACCTAATTCAAATACAAATCCTAAAGTTAAAACTAAAAAAAAGACTAACATAATAATTAAACCATATAAGCCATTAAAATAAGCACTTACAACATAAGGATAAACTAATAAAATTTCTAAATCAAATACAAGAAATAACAAACCAAAAATAAAAAAAGAAACACTAAATTGTGTTCTATTTTGGTGAGGAAAGGAATGAAAACCACATTCAAAGGCACTATCTTTTTCTATATAAGAATTATGAGGAGAAAGAATTAAATTAATAACCAATAATAAAGAGGCTAAAATAGGTATAACTATAAAAAAAAAAGTAGTTGTTGACATATTTAAAAAATTTATATATATATATACTAAAACGTATATAAGCAAAATAGTAAGCAAATAAAAACAATTTTTGAAAATATATTATTGTATTTAATTAATTTCTTTAGTTGTTAAATTTATTAAACTATTTTCTAATAAATTTACTAAAGGTACTATTATTAAAAAATGAGAAAAATATAAAATTGTAGAAATTTGTCCAAATTCAATAAAAGGAGATTCAACATGTTTAGCTCCCAATTGCATTAAAATTAAAAAATTAGCTACAAATATATAAAAAACTATTTTACTTAAAGGTCTAAATTGTATACCTCTTAGTTTAGATATATCAGTAAAAGGCATAACTAATAATATTAAAAGAGCCGAAAACATAGCAATAACACCTAATAATTTATTAGGTATAGATCTTAATATAGCATAAAAAGGTAAAAGATCAATTAAATTTAATATACAAAATTGGTTATTTTTAATAACTATCTTGTAAATGATAACTTTATAAACCTAATTTATATAACATTTATTCAAAAAAATATAGGCTAATCAAAGATTTTAAATTATCTATAAATTATTTGAATATATAAATACTAAGTTTTTTATCCTTGTTAGAATGTATAGAACTTATAAGGTTAAATTTATTTTTTAATGTAAACATTAATTTATTTACGTCTTTATAAAAAAAACATAAACACTAATATATAAACATCCCCTGATGGCTCCTATTTTTCATTATTAAAAAAGCTAATTATCTGGATGTTAATAATTAATATATAGATATTAATAGGGACTATTTTTACATAGTATAAAACATTTATTTAAATGCATTAAAACAAGGATAATCTAGATTGAAGTATATAATATTTAGCGTAATTTAACACAAAAAGGCTTAAAAAATTATATACATAATTAAAATATTATTTATGAGTTATAGCAATTTGAACTTATACTAATCTATAATTAGATAAAAGGTGATCTTTTCACTATAAGGGTATCACTGAGTAATATACCTACTAATATTTCCTTTATATAATCAGGTATTGTAATTAAAGCTCTCTCATTAAAAGATAAACGTTTAATACCTTTTGTATAACGAGTTGCAAACAAAACTAATTAATATAATAATAGTGGTATATTAATCATATTAAATAAATATTTATTTAAATATTTAAATCAATTATATCACTATAATGTTTGGACTATATATTATTATATATATTTTATTAAAAACTTATAAAGTCTTACGTATAGTCTCTGAAGATCCCAAATATATACAATTACTACTATAAAATTTATTTGGTTTCTTGCTGATTGTCTTAAGAAGTATAAGAGTTCCCAGCAAATAGCAAGATTAAGTGACATCTTTAATATCACTCTGGAACTATAGCAGGTGGAGTTTGCATAGGATTAGCCATTACGTAATTTTCACTATCACCTAAAGCATTAGGTATAAAAAAAACAAAAATAGATAAAATAAACATAAAAATAAAGATAGTAATTAAATCTTTAAAAATAAAATAAGGAGCAAATGGTAATCTATCATAATTACCTGAAATACCTAAAGGGTTACTGGACCCTACTGTATCATGTAAAACAATTAAATGCATTAAAGCTAATGCAGCTAAAACAAAAGGTAATAGAAAATGTAAAGCAAAAAATCTATTTAATGTAGCATTATTAACTGAACAATAATGTTGATAATTCGATAATCAATAAATTTTATCAAAAATTCTCATTATACTCAATAA
>Ga0137428_1000158_pt1 | contig 30489 bp, 28 predicted proteins | sample EasRivERMZT718_2_FD_102305 | JGI IMG/M metagenome (GOLD analysis project Ga0137428, IMG submission 102305) | Soil microbial communities from meander-bound floodplain in the East River, Colorado, USA - East River MetaG ERMZT718_2 | ecosystem: Environmental > Terrestrial > Soil > Floodplain ...
CCCAACCACTGCCCCACCCCGGCGCGGCGCACGACGACGTCGTGCCTGCCGGTGCAGACATTGTCGATCTTGAGCGGAGAATTCCCCACGCTCTTGCCATCCAGAAGGACTTCGGCGCCCGCCGGAGTGGAGGTCACCGACAGGGTTCCGAGGCTGGGCTTGAGCACCATCGGCTCGTAGCGCAGCGGCGCATTGCTGTTCGGATCGACCTGCACGGTCATCGTCATCATCTCGGCGACGTGGCACTCGCGCTCGAGCTTCAGCAGGTGCTGCCCGGGCTGAAGGTTGTCCACCAGCAGCGGCGCGGAAATGCCGCCGAGCTGGAGCCCCAGCCGCGCCGCTGTCTCGGCGTATTCCGTGCCCGCCGTCCCGAAGGTCGTCCCGCGGAGCGAACCATCCACAGTCACCGAGACGCCTGCCGGCGCTGTCGCGATGAGGATGCCGCGCGCGTTGGGGATGAGGGTGAACTTGCGCTCGAGCCGGCCTCCGCCGGTGAGAGCGAGCTGCTCCCGGACCGGGTCGAACCCGTCGTGCCGCACTTCGAGCGCGTAGCTCCCCTCGGCCAGGTCAAGGTCGAACAGCGGGCTGCGCCCGAGCGGCTCCCCGTTGAGAAGGATCTCCGCGCCGGCCGGCTGGGTGTCGATGGCGAGCGTGACCACGATCCGCGCGCGCACCTTGTCGAAGAGCGCGACGATCTTCGGCGAGTTGCGCTCACGGTCGAGCGGCCATTTCACGTCGAAGCGCACCAGCGACTCGAAGTCGGCTTCGGCCTCCTGCGTGCGCCCGAGATTCGCGTAGGAGAGGGCCCGCCCCTCCCATGCCTGCCCCACCATCTGGCGCGCCAGGGGTGTGGTGGTCGGGAGACGCCCGGTCTTGTACCCGTCGATCACCTGGCTGAAATAGCCCAGAGCCTCCGACAGCTCCAGCGTCTCGAGCGCCTGCCTGCCAAGCGCCAGCGTGTTCCTGTAGTTCTCGAGGGATCCTGCGAGGTCTTCCTCCTGCTGCGCCCAGAGCTGCACCGGCAAGGCGAGCATGAGGATCAGCGCAAGACGGAGGAACGCCTGGCCGCCGACGGCGGCCGGAAGGAAGCGGGCGCCAGGGCCCCTACCAGAATCGAAGCAGCGTCTTTCTTCTGTCGTCATAGAGGTAGACCTCGCCGCGCGGACCCGCGGCTATGGCCGAAGCATAGGCGAACTCACCGGCGGTGCCCGGGGTCGATGCAATCGCCTGAAGCACCTTCCCCTCGGTCGTCGCCACAATCAGAGCATCGTTGCGCGCGTCCAGAAGGTAGAGCGTTCCCAGGTCGTCGGCCGCCAGGTCCACGAGCTCGCGCCGCACCCCTTCTTCCTGGAGGGCGATCGCGCGCGCGACACCCCCGGCGCCGATCTCGAGGATCCGCCCCTGTCTCTGGTCGATCGTATAGAGCTTCCCGGCCGCGCCGAGCGCGAGGCCCGCGAGTCGCACGCGTCCCTCGGAGTCGCGGTAGAGGGTGCCGACGTTGAGGGCGTCACCCTTGTAGAGGAGGATCTCGCTGCGATCCGAGTCGAGGAGGGCGATCGAAGCGTCGGGCATCCTCACGGCGCGCGTCAGGCCGGTGATCGGCTTCAACCCGCCGCGTTCCTGACGCTGCGGATGGACGAGGTGCGTGCCGGCCCTGAACGCCGTCCCCGCGGCGAGCACCTCGACCCCCTTGGGATCCAGGCTGATGGCCACGCCGCCGTCGAGCGGCTGGCCGGAGGAGGAGAGCTTTCCACCGTGTGCCAGCCTGACGATCGTTCCGCTCTTCTGGTAGAGGACGTGGACGCGGCTCTCGTCGTCCACCGCAATCGCGACGGGGCCGCGGGTTCCGTTGGGGTCGAGCTGCGGGGCGTAGGCCCCGTCCAGCTCGAAGAGCTGCTTCTTCAGGCCGGGCTCGAACTTAGTCTTGTAGATCATCGAGAGCCGATCCAGCGCGGGGGCCGAGAGCCGTCCATTCGGGAAGCGCGACCGGACCGCCTGGAATTCCTCCATGGACCGCACGTAGCTCCCCTGACGGGCGAAGGCCTCGGCCATCCAGAAGCGGGCATCCTCACAGACCGGGCTGTCCGAGAACTCCTCGACGATGCGCTCGAAGGTCGCGATCGCCAGATCGCCGCGCCCCGCCAGGAGATCGGCGTACCCCGCGCCGAGCAGCGCCCGATCCACCACGTCGCTCTTCGGATAGATGTTCACGACCCCGATGAAGCTCGCGTAGGCCTCGTCCAGGTTCCGGCCCGGGTTGACCGGATCCATGGCGATCAGGCCGAGCTTGAGAAGCGCTCTGGGAGCGAAATCCTCCTGGGGGTATTTCGCCGGGATTCGGGCGAGGAGATCCTTCGCCTTCGCGAGGGCTCCCTGCGATGCGCCGCCGAGCCCTTCGACCGAATCAACCGGGTAGTAATAGGAGCCCATGCGGAACAGGGAGTCGTCCGCCACGCCGGAGTCGGGCCAGGCCTTGGTCACCTGCTCGAAGTCCTTCAGGGCCTGCTCGACCTTCCCTTCCTTCAGGAGCTGCTCGGCGTTGGCGAGCGTACGCTTCGCGAGGTCGTCGTCGGCCAGGATGGAGGCGGGCGCCCCCACCCACAGGCAGGCGATGGCCACCACCAGGATCCCACCCGAAATGCGGCAGCGCCGCCGCGCCGCGGAGGCGGCCGGCCCGGCAGTGGATCTCACGGATTGAACCGGAAGGGGACTCTCTTCGATCCCCCGGCGGTGATCGTCACGGTCATCTCCTTGCTTTCGCCGGTCGGAACGTACACAGCCTTGACCTTGTAGCTCCCCTCCGCGAGGGGAAGGTCGTTGATGGGCGGAGCTCCGACCTCTCGATCCTGCACAAATATGGTGCAGTTACCGGGTGATGCCAGCACGGTGAGAGTGCCCGTGCCAGGCAGGCTGGCATCGGGGCGCGCAACCGCGTTGGCCTTCACCGTAACCTTGACGGGACGGTCGACGAACAACGCCTCATTGACCATCCGGATCGTGTGCTCCCCCGCGGTGAGCTGAATCCGCTGGCCGCTCTCCCCGATCTTCGCGGACCCCTCGTACAGAGTCACCGGGTAGGGCGAGGCGACCTCGAGGTGCCCCTTCGGGATGGGCTCCAGCTTCACCGACAGCGCGGAGCGGGGATCCTCGACGGACCGTGTGACGTCGAGGTACCCAGCGAGCCGCAGTCCGATGGCGTGGGTCCCGCAGAGCGAGACGGGGATCTCGGAAGGAGTGACGCTGCGCGTTGTTTTGCCGTCCAGAAGGATCTGCGCTCCGGGCGGCGATGATGTCACGCTCAGAGGCGCGACCTTCGGCGTCTTCAGCGGGATGGTCACGTTGCGGTTCTTCCCGAGATTGAAGTCGATCGTCTCGATGAAACAGTCGTTCTCGGCCACGATGGTGTGCTTCACCTTGTCGTCCTCGGGAAGCACGAGGTCCGCGCCGGCCAGCTCCCGATCGTCGACGTAGAACTTCGCGCCCGGCGGATCGCTCGCGAGGGCGACGCTCACGGTCGGAAGCGCTCCCGGAACCGCCGCTGTCGGCAGCGGCGGAGGCACTTGCTTCGCCGGACCTGCGGGCGCTGCGCCGCCGGCGAGGATTGCCGCGGTGGTGTAGAAGGGGGGGGTCCCGTCATCCCCTCCCCTGCCCCAGCGATCCTGATCCGTCGTGCGCGCCGGGAGCAGGACGATGACGGCCGCCGTGACCATTCCGATGAACCCGAACTGGACCCAGGGACGGCGCAACCAGCCCTCTCTTTCCTGCGCGACAGCGACAGATGCACGCGCAGGGCGGGCCCCACGCGCGACAGGGATCGTCGTCGGGCGCGCACCCCCGGAGCCGCGCGTGGCGCCGGACTGCTGAACGCGCTGGCCGGAGCCCATCCCCGCGGCCTGCCCATGGTCGTCATGAGCAGACCACCTCTCCTCGCCATCGGCCATCTCGTCGGAGTCCGGGAGGCCCGAAACAGGGGTGACGGCGCCGACCATCATCGTTGCCGCCTTGCGGCCGCGCAGCGCATCGGCAAATTCGCGGCCGGTCTGGAAGCGGTTGCCGGGTTGCTTATCGAGCGCCTTGGCGACGACACGGGACAGCGATTCCGGAACGCTCGGCATCGCGAGGCTCGGGAGCTGCGGCTCCTCGTGGATGATCCTGTAGATGATCGTCGTCACCGACTCGCCGGTGAAGGGCTTGTTCCCCGTCAACATCTCGTAGAGAACCGCGCCGAGCGAGAAGAGATCGCTGCGGCCGTCGAGCGGCCTCCCCATGATCTGCTCGGGGGACATGTAGTTGGGCGTCCCCATGAGGGTCCCGTCCTGCGTCAGCGAGGTCGAGGGGTTCTTGGCGAGACCGAAATCGGTGATCTTCAGCTTGCCGTTCTTCAGGATCATCAGGTTGGCCGGCTTGATGTCCCGATGCACCACCTTCTCCTGGTGCGCGTAGTCCAGCGCATCGCAGGCCTGGGCCATCAGGTCGGCGACGTGCGTCACCGGAAGGAGCGAGCCGGGGCGCGTGAACGCCTCGAGCGTCTCCCCTTCGATGTACTCCATCGCGATGAAGGAGGTCCCTTCGTGCACCCCCACGTCGTAGATGGTGACGATGCCGGGGTTCTGAAGGCGGCCCGCGGCCTGAGCCTCGCGGATGAAACGCAGCCTGTTCTCCTGGGCGTCGGCCTCCGAAAGGCCGTCGACAGGGTGGATGGTCTTGATGGCGACCCGCCGATCGATGTGGGGATCGTGGGCGAGGTAGACCCTGCCCATAGCTCCACGGCTGATCTCGCCAAGGATCCTGTAGCGGCCCAGGGTCTTGGGGGTCTTCACGTCGTGAGGCCTGCCAGGATGATTGGAACAGAAAGGAGAGGACCCTCGGAAATCTTAGTGAGAGCCCGGAGACGAGTCAACGCTTCGGGTGCCCGAAAATCGGGATTTCCCGGTCATCGACCCTGCTGCAACCGCTGCGCGATCTCACCAGGGAGCCCGCGTTCCCCGACGGCGCTCACCACCCTGTCGATGTCGTAGGGGAATCGGCGGAAACTCACACCGACCTGTCCATTGGTTTCGATCACGGCGTAGCCTGTCTGCGGGTTCCCGTCGCGTGGCTGGCCGACGCTGCCGGCGTTGACGAAATGGCGCTTCCCCGCCACGCGATGGAAGGGACGGTGGGTGTGTCCCAGCACGATGATGTCGGCATCGGCAGCCTCTCCGTGCTCCTCCCACGCGGGATCGGGCATGTCTTCCCGGAGATGAGTGGTGAGCGCGATCGGGCTCGCGTGGTAGACCGCGAGGCGCACCTGCCCTTCCTCCCGACGCACGTCGAACGGCAGCCCATCGAGCCACCTTCTTGACCACAGGTCCATGTGATCCAGCGTCCAGAGCAGCGACGCGTCCGCGAGCGCGCGGTCTTTCGGATCGTCCTCGATGGGGCCGCTCTGATCCATGCCGGCCGCGACCCCCGTGTCGAAGGTCCCGGCCACTCCGGGGATGTTCCGCTGGTGGATGAAGTGCACGCATTCGGAAGGGAACGGTCCGAAGCCCACGATGTCGCCCGTGTGCACGAGCCAGTCGTACCCCTCCGCCTCGGCCTGCTCGTAGCACGTCTCGAGGGCCGGGAGGTTCGCGTGGATGTCGCCCAGAACGATGATCTTCATTGCCGCGTGAAAGTACCACGCGCGGGGCCCGGGACGCGAGTGCCGTCGCGCTTCGCGACGGCACTCACCGTCGCCCCCATCGCGCGATGCCGACCGCGAGAGTCGCGAGCAGCGAAAGCGCGGAGACCCACAGACCCGCTCTGAAGGAGCCGGGGCGGTAGCGCATGATCACCTCGACGTCGCCGGCGGAGATCGGAACGGCGCGAAACACTCCGTTGGCCTTCAGCACGGGCGCCACCGAGCCGTTCACGCGAGCCTCCCATCCCGGATACCAGGCATCCGCGACCACCAGCCATCCGGGCTCCCGATGATCCTTCACGGTGACAACGAGCGTCTCCGACGTGGCGCGTTCGAGGGCGATGACGGGGTCGCCCGCCGGTGTCGGGCCCGCGGCCGCGGCGGCGCCTGAGGCCGCGGCCCCTGGCGGCGCATCCTCCAGCAGCACCACCTGGCTCCAGTCGACAGCGCGCGAGGCCAGCAGCTCGAGCGGGTCCTCGTTCTCCGCCAGCGCGCGCGCGTTCCTGACGAACGCGAACCGAGGGCTGGCCCGCTCGTTGACGAAGACACGACCGTCGGGTCCCTCGTAGGCGAGGGTCATCGCCTCCGCTCCGACCACGGCGCCGGGGGGCGTCACGAGATAGCGCAGCCCCATCAGGTCGAGCAGCGGCCGCGCGTCGTCGGGCACCAGCCCCGTCTTGTGGATCGAGGCGACCTGCGCGCGATCCATCATGCGCCGGTAGGGGCGATTCTCCATGGCGTCGTATCCCTCGATCGAGTGGAGCCTGAAGACCATGTGGGTCTCCGGTCGCATCACCCATCCGACGGTCATCATCCTCCCCCCCCGCACCATGTTGGCTGCCGCGTCCTTTCTCAGATAATCGGTGACAGGAGTGGCCGGGAAGAGATTGTCGGGATCGGCATGAGGGTTGAATCCCCACGCGAACAGCCCCAGGTCCATGCAGATGACCAGCAGCGCGCCCGCCGCGTAGATGCCGGCGTGCCGCGGACGCAGCAGCGCGAGCGCCGCGAGGACTGCCATGCCGATGATGACGGCGGCGGCCCATCGCGCCCCGGACGGATCGCGTCCGCGGAAGAGCGCGATGACGATCAGGAGCGCCGCCACGCCCCCCCCCAGACGGACCAGCGTCGCACCGCGCCCGGCAGCCATGCTCCCGTCGCGTCTCAGGATCGCGTCGAGTCCCGACGCCCCCAGAACAGCGACCGCAAAGCCGATGACGAGCAGGAGCCTGTTGTTGGAGGTGCTGCCGACGATGGGTACGAGGCGCAGCGCCGAACGGATGGCCTCCGGGCCGTAGACAACCAGCGCGCACACCGCGGCGAGCGCTCGAAAGAAGTTGGGCTGCGCCCCGCGGGGCGCCGGCAGGAACGCGCAGAGCAGCAGTCCCGCTCCGGCGTATCCGATGATGGCCTGGAACGGGACCGGCCCCAGCCACGAGAAATTCTCCGGCCTGCCGTACATCCCCGGGAGGATCCAGGCGACCAGCGACTCGATGGGAAGCGTCGGACCCACCCCTGATCCCGCGGCGCGCGCGGCGAGGGTTTCGCTGCGCAGCAGGTATTCCATGAAGGGGAAGAGATTGACGGCGGCCATCGTGAACCCGAGGATGCCGCCGGTCACGTAGAGACCCGCCGACAGCAGCGCCCGTTCCGACGTGCGCAGGTTCCACAGCAGGTAGACGAACGAAGCCCCCATGATGTGCAGGGAGGTTGCCGGATGCCCGCCGAGGTACTGAGCCGCCCCCGCGAAGGTCAGAAGCAGGAATCCGTTGGCTCCGGGGCTTCTCGCCAGCGTGCGCGTCGCATGCATCAGGAGGGGGAGAAAAATCGCGGCATTGGTGTGCGCGTAGCCCAGAAATGACGTCATGAAACCGCATAGCGCGAAGGAGACCGCGCCCGCCGCGCACGGGATCGCGGAGAGCCCCAGGCCGCGCAGGAAGATGGCCATGAAGATCGCCCCCAGCGCGATCTTCCCCAGCAGCGCGGCGGTGAAGACGTGCATGGAGGGGATGACCCAGACCGGCCAGTGCAGAGGGAATAGAACGGCGGACCGGGCGTTGCCGAGGAAGGGCACGCCGCAATACGAGTGAGGGTTCCAGAGCGGAATCGTCCCCGCGGCGAGCGTCCTGGCGATGTGCAGTTGCCACGGATAGACCTCGAAGAGCAGATCGCTCAGGGCGGAGTTCTCCCGCAGCGTCGCCACGCCGGCGGTCTTCTCCAGATCTCCGCGCCAGGGCCACATGGCGTGGTGCATATCGGCGGGCGTCACGAGCTGCCCCTGCGTGAAGACCGGCGCGTGCAGGACGGCGACGAGCGCCAGCACCACCGCCGCCGTCAGGCGGACGGGTCCGATGGGGTTCCTCACGGCGCTCCCGGGCGATCTCTCATCGCCCCGAGGACCCTCTCCACGACGGGCGCCTCGATCGCTATCCCGAAGCCGTCGGCCCCGCGCGCCATCACGCCGATGGCGGCAGGCAGCGCGAACACGAGCGCGCCGCCGCGCGACTTCTTGTCGCGCCGCGCCGCGCCGATTGCCGCGTCAACCGACGCCTCCCGGGGCCAGTCGACCGGAAGCCCCAGGCCGCGCAGGGCCGTTTCGATCGTGCCCGACGTCTCCTGCGCCAGCAGCCCCGCCGCGACGGCGATGCGGCTCTCGGCGACCATCCCTATCGCGACCGCGTCCCCGTGCGGTATGGCCCACCCCGAGATCTGCTCGAGGGAATGGCCGATCGTGTGACCGAAGTTGAGCACCTGCCTCAGGTCCGATTCCTTCTCGTCGGCAGCCACGACGGACGCCTTCACCGCGCAGGCGCGCCCGATGATCTCGATCGCGGCGCCCGCATCGCGGCGGGCCAGCGCATCGGCGTGGGATGACAGCAGCGCGAAGAGATCCGCATCGCCGATGATGCCCGCCTTGGCCACCTCGGCCAGTCCCTGGCGCATCTCGCGCTCCGGCAGGGTGCGGAGGAAATCCACATCGATGACGACCAAGGCGGGCTGGTGGAAGGCGCCGATGAGGTTCTTCCCCAGCGGGTGATCGACCGCGGTCTTGCCACCGATCGACGCATCCACCATCGCGAGGAGGGTCGTCGGGAGCGCCACCCAGGGAATGCCGCGCATGTAGGTGGCCGCCACGAAGCCGGCGAGATCGGTGACCACCCCGCCCCCCAGGCCCAGGATGACGGTGTCACGCGACAGCCCCGCTTCGATGAGGTGATCCTCGATCCGCTGCTTGGTCTCGCGGGTCTTGTGGCGCTCTCCGGCGTCGATGACCTCGCAGGTGGCCGGCAGGCCCGCGTGGCGCAGGGGGCCCAGCACCGCCTCGGCGTGCAGCCGCTCGACCGTGGCGTCGGTGACGAGGGCCAGCCTGCGCGCCGACACCGCGGCCCGGAGCAGCGCCGGCAGCTCGGCGATTGCGCCGCTTCCGATGCGGATGGTGTAGGGGGTACGCGTCTCGACCGCGATGGAGACCGGGCCGGTCGAAGTCATCGCGGCAGGATATCACGCAGCGCATCGGGCCCAGGCTCCGATCCCATGTGCTATCGTCCTGTCACGCTGAAACAGCCCGTCCATCGATCCCCTCGACGGTGTTGAAGCAGGGTCGGCAAATATCCCCGCAGCAGGAACCCAGGGACCATCCTCGCCTCGCGGCGCGCATGGGACCACAGGAAAACCTCGGAAGGAGACTTGTGAGGACGAATTGGTGCGCGGGCCTCTGGCCCGCATTGTTTGATCTGCGGACCAGAGGTCCGCGCACCGTGTTGCTCGCGTGGATCGTGTTGCTCGCCATGGGTATCGCCGCCGGCAACGCGGAGGCGCAGATGGAGTTCGTTCTCGTTCAGGACGGCGTGCCGATGAGCCGGGTCACGACTCAATCGTCGAGCCCCGTCGTCGGGTTCGCCGCATCGGAGCTGCAGCGCTATGTCAAGGCGATGTCCGGCGCTGACCTGACCGGGGGGAACCTCATCACCCTTGCGGTCGATCCGGCGCTTGGCTGGGACGCCTACAGGATCATGGTCGCACCCAGGACGATCCTCATCTCCGGGGGGAACGAGCGCGGTGTCCTCTACGGGGTCTACGATCTGCTCGAAGAGATGGGATGCCGCTTCCTGGCGCTGGGGCCCGAGGGGGAGAACGTGCCGCACCGCCAGACGCTGAGCGTCAGGGCAGGCAGGCGCCGCAGCCAGCAGCCGGCTCTTCGTTACCGCGGCCTGATCGTGCAGCGGCCGCTCGCCGCGCGCCATCTCGACATGGCCGACTGGATGGCCAAGAACCGGATGAACTACTGGGTGATCTCTAACTGGGCCTTCGGGACGGATGTCCAGCTCAGACAGAGCTGGGTCGATGCGCTCGAAAAGCGCGGCATCCTCTGGGAGCATGGCCATCACTCGTTCTCATTCTGGATCAGCCAGGGAGCAGTGGAGCCCGAGGTGCTCGGGCTGAAGAACGGCAAGCGATCGCAGTCCGCCATCTGCATCAGCACGCCGCGGGCCGCGGAGAAAGTGGCCGAGAACATGGCCGCCTTCGCGGCGCGGTGGCCGCAGACGGACGTGCTCAGCCTCTGGCCGAACGACGAGGTCACGGGTTGGTGCGAGTGCGAGCCCTGCAAGGCGCTGTACGGCCAGCTCCCGACGTGGCGCGGCGGCACGCCGCTCATGACGCGCCCCTACTTCTGGTTTCTCGAACGGGTCGCCGAGAGCCTCACCCGGCGCGGCGTGAGGCAGCCCATCACCGGACTGGCGTACAACAACACCCTCGAGCCTGTCGCGGGGCTGGCGTTTCCCGACAATCTCCTGGTGACCGTGGCCCCCATCAAGCGCAACTACGCCCGGCCTATCGGATCGCTCGACTACTTCGGTCCCGTGATGGACCAATGGACGGCGTTGCTGGGCGAGCGCAGCCAGAACACCGGCGCGCGTGTCATGGCCTACGAGTACTACGCGGGCATGTATGCCAGCAATTCCCTCCCCTTCCCCACGGTGACCGCGCTCGCCGACGACATCGAGCGGTACATGCAGACGGGGTTCGGCGGCATCACCACGCAGGCCGAGGAAGGGCACTGGGGAACTTACGCGCTCGATTTCTACGCCCTGGCCCGCATGAGCTATCGCGGGGCGCAGGACCCGCGCCGGCTCATCGCCGACTTCAGCCGCGACTACTACGGTCCCGCCGCGGCGCCGATGACGGAGTACTGGACGCGGCAGGAGGAGATGATCCGCTCCCAGCAGAGCGTGCTCCCGAACGGACAGTTCTTCGGCCTGCTGCACCGCACGCCAGGAGCGATCGATGCCCTCGACCGGCTCGTGGCTCAGGCCGAGATCCTCGCGGACTCCGACGTCGTGAGGAGCCGCGTGCATCTCTCGCGGCTCAGCCTGGACTACGTCAAGCTGCTGCGCGATGCCATCGATGCGGGCAAGGGGGAGAAGGTTGACGCGCTCCCGCCAACCCCCAAGGGGACCGGGTTCCTGCCGGCACAGGCCGAAGGGGAGTTCGTCCAGCTTCGCTTCCCCGTTCCCCTGAGCGGCAGCCTCGAGATTGCACTCGGCAACGTCGTGCCGATGAGCGGCAAGGGCTGGTCCTATCAGCTCGAAATCCGGCGTGACGCGCCGTCAGGCCTCGTCATCCACACGGGAAAACTCTTCACGTCCACTGCGGCCGAGGCCGAGCGGAGCATCGCCGGCCGCGCGTGGGCTCTGAGCAACAGCGAGCCCCTCGACGTCACGGGCCACCTCGACGCGGCAGACCGCGATCGCGGCTTCGTGGACCTCTTCGTCACCGCGAAGGTCCAGGGGGATGCCTGGACCCTCTACCGGGATACGGACGACGGCGGCCAGTGGGACATCCAGGCGACCATCCTCCCGCCATCCGCCGCGACTGACAGGGCTGAAGCCTGGGAGCGACTGAAGATCTTCGTCGAGCAGAACGCCGCGTCGGGGATCCTGAACCAGGCCCCCGACCTCGTCCTCAAGCTGTGCAAGCAGATGGTGAACGCCAGCCGGTAGCAGAGTGCTGAAAAACTCCCGCATGTCGCGCAGCCGGGGCTTGCGAACCGCGCCCGCTCAGGACGTCTTGCTCAGATCCTCGATGTAGTCACGGACGAGACCGCGGTGCTTCTCGTCGTCGAGCTTCTCGGAAACGAGCCGGGAGGAGGCCGCCAGAATGAGATCGACCGCCTCCGCCCGGATGTCCCGGATCGCCGCGCGCTTCTGCCGGTCGAGGTCCTCGGTGAACTGCTTCGCCTTGGCCTCGGCCTCGCCGTGCGCGCGCGCGAGGATTTCCGCGCGGCGCTGCTCGGCGTCGCGCTGCGCCTTCTCGATGATGCCGGCCATCTCCTGCCGGGCCTTGCCGATCATCTCCCTGTTCGTGGCCATCAGTGCCTCGGCCTCCTCTTTGGCCTGACGCGCCTTGTCCAGCGCGTCGTTGATCGTCTTCTCGCGCTGGTCGAGCATGTCGAGGATCGGCTTCCAGGCCACGAGACGGAGGACGACGAGCAGGACGATGAACGTGATGATCGTCCAGATGATCAGGCCCGGGGTGATGGCAACGAGGTCCATGGATTCTCCCTACTTCATCAGGACGATCATGAAGCAGAGGACCTCGGCGATGAGAGTCGCCCCTTCGATGAGCGCCGCGCTGATCAGCATGTTCGTCCCGATCGTGGGACCTGCCTGAGGCTGACGCGCGATCCCCTCCATGGCCGCTGCCGCCAGCTTGCCGATCCCGAGTCCACCCCCGATGACGGCCATGCCCATCCCGAGGGCCGCGGCAACGTAGGGCAGTTGAAGGTTCTCCATCCAGTGTCCTCCTTAGTGTGTCAGTGAGCGGGATGTATCGAGAAACCGATGAACAACGAAGTCAGAAACGTGAAGATGAAGGCCTGCAGCAGCGCCACGAACAGCTCGAGCAGCATGATCGCGATGGCCAGCGGCACGGCCGCCGCCGCGACGAAGACGCTCTTGAAGATGAAGATCATTCCGAGGAACGCGAGGATGGCGACGTGACCCGCCGTCATGTTCGCGAAAAGACGCATGCAGAGCGCGAAGGGCTTGACGAAAATGCTGAGTAATTCGACCACGATCATGATGGGGATGACGAAGATGGGCAGCCCGTGCGGGATCAGGTTCTTCCAGTGGCCGAAGAAGCCGTACTCGCGCATCCCCTCGAGCTGGATCATCAGGAACGAGAGGATCGCCAGCCCCGCCGTGACGTTGACGTTCCCTGTCGCGGTGGAGCCGAACGGAATCAGCCCCAGCAGGTTGCAGGTCATGATGAAGAAGAAGAGAGTCAAAAGGTAGGGAGTGAGGCGCCGGCCGTGCTTCTCCCCGATGTTCTTGATGGCGATCTCGTCCCTCACGAACACCACCATCATCTCGAGCAGGTTCCCGAGCCCCCGCGGCACCATGCGCCGTCCGCGGAACGCCAGGCTGAAGGCGAGGATCAGGACCACCGAGGCCACCCACATCATGACCACATGCTTCGTGATCGACATGTCGATGCCGAAGATCTCGAACTGCGGGAGGTGAATCGCGACGGGATGTCCCGACGCGTCGTTGAAGCCGAAGTCGATCGAGTTCGAATTGGTGATGTGATGCAGGATCGTGCTGCCCAGGTCGTCGCCATGGCCCGCCCCCGCCGCGGCGTGACCCGCGGCTTCGGCGCCATGAACAGCGTCCGCGGCGTGCGCCGCGACGTTGGGATCGGCGCCGGGCGCCGCATGCTCCATCATCAGACAGCCTTCCTCAGGTAGACGACCTCGAGAACCTGGAACACCAAGGTCCCCGCGACGAGACCGGCGCATACGCTGACCGGCTCGCCCGCTCCAAGGAAGACCGCCGCCAGGACGAGGGCCAAGTAGCCTATCATGCGCGCGACCATCAGGCCAACGAAGGCGTTGACCATGATCGGCCCCGCGTGCTGGCCGGAAGTTCTCCTCACTCTCGCCATGATCCCAAGCGCGATCGCGGTGAACGCGCCGGCCGTCGCCGTCCCGAGCGCCGCACCGGCCGCGACATCGATCCTCCCCGGGCGGATCCCCGCCGCGACCGCGGCGGCAGCCGCGGTCAACACGATCACCAGCATTGGGAAAGGAATCTTCGTCACGAACGTCCCGTCGGCCGGCTCATCGTGGCCTGTTCTGCACGACCACGACGATGAAGTTGTAGACGCCGAGCGCAAGCCCGAGGATCAAGCCGGTCAGCGTGAGCCACGGGGACGTCCCGAAGCGACCGTCCAACCAGTAGCCCGCCCCGATGCCGAGCAGGATGGCCGCGGCGAACATCGTCCCAAGGCTCAGGTAGGGCCCGAGCCGTCTCAAGATCTCGCTGCGCTCGTCGCTCTTCTTTTCCATGATGCGGGCGGCATCCGTGCGGACGGCGCGAGCCGGCCGGGATCACGGCGCCGCGGCGACCAGATGGTACGTGAAGGTCGCGAATTGGAGGAGGCGCTCCGGGAGGATCCCCAGCAGGATCGTGGCACCCGCCGAGATCGCCAGGGCCACGCTCAGACCCCATGAGGTCGCGTAAGGCGCGTCGGTGAGCGGCTCTTTCAGATACATGCAGACCACGATGCGCAGGTAGTAGAAGGCCGAGATGGCGCTGTTGACGACGGCCAGCACGGCGAGCCACGCGTAGCCTCCCTTGATCGCCGCGCCGAACAGGTACCACTTGCCGACGAAACCCGCCAGCGGCGGGATCCCGGCAAGCGAGAGCAGGAGCAGCAGCATCGTGAATGCGGCCAGCGGCGAGCGCTTCGCGAGCCCCGAGAAGTCCACGACCAGATCTCCCGCCAGGTTCTCCCGCCGCAGCATGATCACGAACGCAAACGCGCCGATGTTCATGAAGGTGTAGACGACGAGGTAGACCGCCACCGCCTTGAGTCCGAAGCTGCCGACCTCCCCCGCCATGCCGGCCACCAGGAGCCCCATGAGAATGTAGCCGGCATGCGCGATGCTGGAGTACGCCAGCAGGCGCTTCATGTTGTCCTGCAGCACCGCGGCGACGTTCCCCACCGTCATGCTCGCCGCCGCCATCAGGGCCACCAGCGGCGCCCAGTATTCGAACAACCCGGGGAACCCGGTGAGGAAGATCCGCAGCCCCACGGCGAAGGCCGCGGCCTTCGCGCTGGTCGAGATGAAGGCCGTCACTGCCGTGGGGGCCCCCTCGTACGCGTCAGGGATGTACATGTGGAACGGCACGGCGGCCACCTTGAAGCCCAGCGCGACCGTCATGAGGATCAGCCCCAGGATCGTCAGGCTGCTCTCCGGCGCACCGGCGACGGCCCGGGTCGCGATCGTCTCGAGGGCGATCGAGCCGGTTGTGCCGTAGACCAGCGACGCTCCGTAGAGAAAGATGGCCGAGGAGAACGCCCCGAGCAGGAAGTACTTGAAGGCGGCCTCGTTGGACTTGCGGTTCTCCTTGAGATACCCGACGAGGATGTAGACGCAGAGCGACATCGTCTCGAGCGACACGTAGATCAACAGGAGGTTCTGCGCGTTCGCCATGAACATCATGGCGGCGGTGGCGAGCAGGATCAGCGCGTAGTACTCGCCCGACTGCATCCTCTCGATCTCGAGGTAGCGGATCGAGATGAGGATCGTCAGGATGGCTCCCGCCAGGAAGAGGAGCCGGAAGAAGGCCCCCAGCGCGTCCACCGCCAGGTCGCCGAAGAAGACGGGGCTTCCGGCGGTGCCGACGAGCTGGCGCGCGAAGCTGATGGAGGTCGGGACGATCATGACCGCCCCGGCCAGCGAGACCCAGGCGATCCAGCGCCGATCCTCGCGCGGCATGACCGCCGAGAGGATCAGGATCAGGAACGCGAAGCCTATGAGCAGCAGCTCCGGGAGGATCCGGAGGCTGTCGCTCAGCAGGGTCGCGCCGTCGACACCCGTCATCTCGAAGCACCCGCGCCCTGCTCATCGTCGCCAGGCACGGGGACATCGGCCGCGGCCCCCAGCCCTCCCACGCCATGGCCCACCCCGGCGCCGAGCGCGACCCCTTCCTGCTCGCCGCCGAGCTGCTGCACCAGCTTTGCGACGGGGCGCTCGAGGATTGCGAAGAAGGGCCTCGGGTAGAGGCCGATCCAGAAACAGGCCGCGACCAGCGGCGCGAGATAGAGGATCTCGCGCGTATTGCAGTCGGACATCTTCTGGTTCTCGGGGTTGTCCAGCCCGCCGAACATCGTGCGCTGGTAGAGCCAGAGCATGTAGGCGGCGCCCAGCACGATCCCCGTCACGCCGCAGATGGCCCAGAACTTCCCGCCGAGCGTGATGCCGAGGAAGGACACGGCGACCTCGGGGGGGATCTGGAAGGCTCCGGCCAGGATCGTGAACTCGCCGATGAACCCGTTGAGCGCCGGCAGGCCGATGGAGGCCATCGTAATGATCATGAAGATGGTCGCGAATACCGGCATCTGCTTGGACAGGCCGCCGTATTCCGAGATTTCGCGCGTGTGACGCCGCTCGTAGACGATGCCGACGATGAGGAAGAGCGCCCCGGTCGACAGTCCGTGGTTGATCATCTGGAGGATGCCGCCGTTGATGCCGTTCACATTGAGCGCGAACACCCCCAACATGCAGAACCCGAGGTGACTGACCGAGGAATAGGCCACGAGCTTCTTCCAGTCGCGCTGCACCATGGCGACCATCGCGCCGTAGATGATCCCGATGACCGACAGCGCCAGCACGTAGGGCGCGTAGAGCTTCGTCGCCTCGGGGAGCATCGGCAGGTTGAAGCGCACGAAACCGTACGTGCCCATCTTGAGGAGCACGCCGGCCAGGATGACCGACCCCGCCGTCGGCGCCTCGGTGTGGGCATCCGGCAGCCACGTGTGGAACGGGAACATGGGGACCTTGATGGCGAAGCCGATGAAGAAGGCCCAGAAGACCCACCGGCTCAGCTCGAAGAAGGCCGGGTCCTGTCCCAGGTTGTGCAGCAGCGTGATGTCGAACGTGTAGACGCCGGCCGTCGAGCCGTAATAGAAGTAGACGGCCAGGATCCCGAGGAGCATCAGCACCGAGCCGAACAGCGTGTAGAGGAAGAACTTGATCGCCGCGTAGAGCTTGTTCTTCCCTCCCCAGATGCCGATCAGGAAGTACATCGGCACCAGCATGACCTCCCAGAAGACGTAGAACAGGAAGAAGTCGAGGGACATGAACACGCCCAGCATCCCGGTCTGGAGCGCGAGCAGGAAGATGTAGTACTCCTTCACGCGCTCGGTGATGGCGGACCATGACGACACGGCGGCGATGACGCCCAGCAGCGTGGTCAGCAGCACGAAGAGCACCGAGATCCCATCCAGGCCGAAGATGTACTGCACGCCGATCGAGGGGATCCATTCGTACCTCTCCAGGGTCGTCTCGTCGAATCCGGCGAGGCTGGTGTCCCACTGGAAGAACAGCGGCAGGGAGATCAGAAAATCGATCCCCGCGACAGCGGTCGCGAACCACGCGATGGCCTTCGTCTTCTCCTTGGGGAAGAAGAGAATGGCGAGCGCCCCGGCGAGCGGGACGTAGGCGATGAGCGACAGAAGACCCCTGAACATGAATCGAGCTCCTCAGGACAGATACATGTAGACACAGATCAGGACGAAGAGTCCGAAGACCATCACCGTCGCGTAGGACTGCGGGACACCGGTCTGGAAGCGCCGGAGCCCGCGGGAGGCGACGCGCACGACCTTCGCCAGGAGGTTCACCAGACCGTCCACGACCCACGTGTCCCAGAACACCGACAGGTACGAGGTCCCGACCGTGACGTTGCGGACCATGTGGACCACGCCATCGACGACGCGCACGTCGAAGGCGAGCGCAGCCCGGCAGAGCCGGTAGAAATTCTGGATGACGAGCGCGTCGTACAGCTCGTCCACCCAGTACTTGTTCGCGAGGACTTCATGGACCGAAGCGAAGCGTGCCTTCCAGGCCGCCAGCTTCTGCGGCATCCGATCGTAGAGTCCATAGCCCCACCACAGCACGAAGATCGCCAGCACCGACGAGAAGGCCATCAGGCCGTACTCGAGCGCCAGGCTGTGCTCTTCTCCGTGAGGGCTTCCGTGAGGTGTTGCTGCCGCAGCTTCGTGAGCGGCCGAAGCGGCGTCTCCCGCGGCTGCGGCATGCTCTCCGATCGCGGCGTGCCCCCCCGCCGCAGTCGCGTAGGTGCCGGGCTCGAAGACCGGCTCCAGCCAGCGCTCCAGCGTGAAGGGCATCGCGGAGCCGCCCAGGGCCGCGGGGATGCTCAGGAACCCGCCGACGAGCGCCAGGCCCGCGAGGATCATCAGGGGCCACTTCATCACGCCGGGGACCTCGTGCACGTGGGCCTCGGTATGATGGTCCATCCGCGACTTGCCCCAGAACGTCAGCCCCATCAGGCGCGTCATGTAGAAGGCCGTCAGCAGGGCGGTGAATGCTGCGATCCCCCACATCACCGGGCTGAAGAGGAACGTCCTCCAGAGGATCTCGTCCTTGCTGAAGAACCCCGCCGTGAGCGGAACGCCCGCGATGGCGACCCACCCGCACAGGAACACGGCGTAGGTGACGGGGAGAAGCTTCCTGAGGCCCCCCATCTTCATCATGTCCTGCTCGTGGTGCAGCGCGTGGATCACCGCGCCCGAGCCGAGGAACAGCAGCGCCTTGAAGAAGGCGTGGGTCATGAGATGGAAGATCGCGGCGCCGAAGGCGCCCACGCCGGCCGCGAGGAACATGTAGCCGAGCTGCGAGACGGTGCTGTAGGCGAGCACTTTCTTGATGTCGTTCTGGGCGAGGCCGATGGTGGCGGCGAAGATCGCCGTGGCGCACCCCACGATCGCGATGATCGTCAGGGCCAGGGGCGCCTGCATGTAGAGCGGCGCAAGCCTGCACACCATGTAGACCCCTGCCGTCACCATGGTCGCCGCGTGGATCAGGGCGGAGACGGGGGTCGGGCCCGCCATGGCGTCGGGCAGCCAGACGTAGAGAGGGATCTGCGCCGATTTGCCGCAAGCCCCGACGAAGAGACAGAGGGCCACCGCCGTCAGCAGGAAGACCGACCCCTGCCCGGCGACGACGGCCGACAGGATGCCGCGGAACTCGAGCGTGCCGAACGAGGCGAAGAGCGTCAGCGCCCCGATGACGAAGGCGAGGTCCCCGATGCGGTTGGTGATGAACGCCTTGCGCCCCGCGTCGGCGCAGTCCTGCTTCCAGTAGAAGAAGCCGATGAGGAGGTACGAGCAGAGCCCCACCCCCTCCCAGCCGACGAACATCACCGCCAGCGAGCCCCCGAGCACGAGCGTCAGCATCATCGCCATGAAGAGGTTCAGGTAGGCGAAGTAACGCCAGTAGCCCGCCTCCTCCCACATGTATCCGACGGAGTAGATGTGGATGAGCGAGCCCACTCCGGTGACGATCAGGATCATGACGGCCGACAGCGGGTCGAGCACGAAGAGCCAGTCGATGGCCAGGCCGGGCGCCCCTCCACCGTCCTCGACGGCCGGGACCCACGGCGCGACGCGGTTCTCCATGTAGCGGCCATCCGAGGGCATGGTGGCGAGCTGCACGACCGCGGCGCACGACAGGACGAACGACACGAGCACCACGCCGCACGCGACCGCCGACACCGCCCGCTTGGAGATGCGCCTCCCCGCCAGTCCGTTGACGAGAAATCCGATCGCCGGGAAGATCGGGATCAGCCAGAGAAAGTCGCTCACGCCCGCATGTCCACAGGTCAGCCCTTCATGATGCTGATTTCATCGACGTTGATCGTGTCCTTGTTGCGGTACAGCGCGATGATGATCGCCAGGCCGACCGCCACCTCCCCGGCGGCGATCACGATGTTGAACACCGCGAAGATCTGACCGGCCAGGTCGCCGTGCATCCGCGAGAACGCGACGAAGTTCACGTTGGCCGCGTTGAGCATCAGCTCGATCCCCATCAGGACGATGATGGCGTTCCTGCGCGTCAGCACGCCGATCATCCCGATGATGAAGAGGACCAGGCTGAACGACAGCAGGTGGTTTACGGGGATGGGCATGGCTCAGACCTGCCTGCGCGCCAGCACGACCGCGCCGATCATCGCGACCAGCAGCAGGATGGAGGCGATCTCGAAGGGGAGCAGGTACCGCCGGTAGAGCTCCATCCCCACGGCCTCGATGTTCCCGCCGTACGCCACCAGGGTATCGACGCTCCCGCCCTGCCCCACGGGCTGCGCCCCGCGGAAGAAGGTCATCAGGACGCCGGCGACCAGCAGCGCGCTGAGCAGCGACCAGGCGACATTGCGCGCCGTGCGCACCGGCTTGCGCATCCCTTCCGGCTCCAGGGGGACGAGCATGATCACGAACAGGAACAGGACCAGGATCCCGCCGGCGTAGACCAGGATCTGCACCGCGGCGAGGAACTCTGCCGAGAGGATGACGTAGATCCCCGCCACGCAGAAGAAGGCGAGCACCAGGAAGAGCGCGGCGTGGACGGGGTTCTTGCGCGTCACGACCATCATCGCGGAGCCGAGGCACACGGACGCCAGCAGGTAGAACATCATCGTCGCTGGTGTCACAACGTCCCCCCGTAGGTCGCGCCCCCCGGCCCTGAGCCGGAGGCTACTTGTCGTACTTCTTCAGCGGGTGTCCCTCGTACAGGCGCTCCTTGCCCGTGATGAACTCCACCCGCGAGTAGTCGGAAAGCTCGTAGTCATGACTCATGTAGATGGCCGTGATCGGCTTGGTCGGGCATGGATCCACGCAGAGCCCGCAGAAGCAGCAACGCTCGTAGTCGATCAGGAACGACTTGGGATACTTCCCCTTCCCCGAGGGGCGCTTGTCCACGACGATGCTGATGCAGTTGTCGGGGCAGATCTGCTCGCACAGGAGGCACCCCACGCACATCTCTTCGCCATTCTCCGGGTCGCGGCGCAGCCGCGGCACGCCGCGGAACCGCGGCCGAAGGTCGGGGGTTTCTCGAGGATATTCGAGGGTGATGTGCGGACGGAACTGGTTCTTCAGGGTGATCAGCATCCCCTGCACCATCTCGTAGGGGATGAAGATCTTCAGAAGAGCGAGCGCGCGGCTCATCGCAGCACCAGCCAGATGCCCGTCGCGAGCACGTTCAGCAGCGAGAGGGGGAGAAGCCATTTCCAGCCGATTCTCATGAGCTGATCGTACCTGTAACGCGGAAAAGTTCCACGCAGCCAGATGTAGACGTAGAGGACGAAGAGCACCTTCATGGTGAACCAGAAGACCCCTGAGAGCGCCGGGTGGATGAAGTTCAGCCAGTCGAGGAATGCGAGCTGCTCGACGCCGGGGAACGGCCGCATCCACCCTCCGAGCCAGAGGGTCGTGGCCACGGACGCGACGATGATCATGCTCGTGTACTCGGCCAGCATGAAGAACGCGAACTTCATCCCCGCGTACTCCGTCTGGTACCCCGCCACCAGCTCCGCCTCCGCCTCGGGGAGGTCGAACGGCAGGCGGTTGGTCTCCGCGACCGCCGAGACGAAAAAGCAGAACAGGCCGACGATCTGCGGGACGAAGAACCACATCCCCGCGTCACGCTGCGCCTCCACGATGCCGACCATGCTCGCCGTTCCCGCCAGCATCAGCACGCCGATGATCGCCAGCCCGAGGGGGACCTCGTAGGAGATCATCTGCGCGGCGCTGCGCAGCGAGCCCAGCAGCGAGTACTTGCTGTTGGACGCCCAGCCGCCGAGGATGATCCCGTAGATGCCGAGCGACGAGATCGAGAGGATGTAGAGCACGCCGATGTTCACGTCGGTGATGAAGGGGGTGATGGTGTAGCCGAAGACCTCGAACGGAGCCGATGCGAAGGGGAGCACCGCCAGCGACGCGAAGGCCGGGATGATCGCCAGCACGGGCGCCAGCAGGAAGAGCGCCCGGTCGGCTCCCTGCGGCATGACGTCTTCCTTGAGCAGCAGCTTGATGCCGTCCGCGATCGGCTGCAGCAGGCCGCTCGGCCCTACCCTGCGCGGCGCGAGACGAAGCTGCATGAAGCCCAGGATCTTGCGCTCCATCAGCGTCAGATAGGCCACCGCGCCGGAGATGACCCCCAGCACGACGGCGATCTTCACCGCCGGGATGACCAGATTGACGATCACCTGATCCATGGTCATGCCCAGCGGGCTCATCGGTCGCAGTCTCCCAGAACGATGTCGATGGTCCCGATGATCGCCACGATGTCGGCCACGAGACCGCCGCGCGACATGTCGCCGATTGCCGCGAGGTTCACGAACGACGGCGCCCTGAAATGGCAGCGGTACGGCTTCTCCCCGCCGTCGCTCACGAGGTAGAAGCCCTGCACGCCGCGCGGGCCTTCGATCTCGTGATAGACCTCACCGACGGGCGCCTTCATCCTCGTCTTGAGCTTCGGCGCGCGGATCTCCCCTGCCGGGATCCCGTCGATGGCCTGGCGGATGATGCGGGTGCTCTGCCGCAGCTCCTCGAGCCGCACCACATACCGCGCGTAGGTGTCGCCGTCCTTGTGCGTGGGGACGTCGAACTCCATGCGATCGTAGGCGGCGTAGGGCTCGGTCTTGCGGATGTCGTACGCCACTCCCGAGGCGCGAAGCATCGGCCCGGTGACGCCCCAGGAGATGGCGTCCTCGGCGGAGATGTATCCGACCCCCTTCGTGCGCTCCAGCCAGATCCGGTTGGTCGAGAGGAGCCCTTCGTACTCCTTGATCCGCGAGGGGAACAGGTCGATGAAGTGGCGGCAGGCGGCAATCCACCCTGGCGGCAGGTCGTCCAGCAGCCCCCCGATGCGGAACATGTTGGTCGTCAGACGGGCGCCGCAGAACGACTCGAACATGTCGAGGATCATCTCCCGCTCGCGGAAACAGTAGAAGAAGACCGTCATGGCCCCGATGTCCAGCGCGTGCGTTCCGAGCCAGACGAGGTGGCTGGAAATCCGGTTCAACTCCGCCAGGATCGTCCTGACATAGCGCGCCCGCTCCGGGACCTCGATGCCGGCCAGCATCTCCACGGCCTGGATGTAGCCGAGGTTCTGGGAGCCCGACGCGACGTAGTCGAGCCGGTCGCACAGCGGGGGGATCATCACGTAGATCTTGTGCTCGGAGAGCTTCTCCACACCGCGGTGCAGGTAGCCGATGACGGGGCGGACATCCACGACCGTCTCACCGTCCAGCGTCAGCTCGAGCCTCAGGACGCCGTGGGTGGAGGGGTGCTGCGGCCCCATGTTGATTTCCATCATCTCGGTACGGAACACCGTCGTTCTCTCCTACCGCAGCCGCATGTGCTGCTCGGGGAACCCCTCGAGCGGGAATTCCTTGCGCAGCGGATAGCCGCGCCACTCATCGGGCAGGAGGATCCGGCGCAGATCCGGGTGCCCGTCGAAGACGACGCCGAAGAGGTCGAAGATCTCGCGCTCGTGCCAGTTGGCCGCCTTGTAGATCGGCGTGGCGGAAGGGACCGACTCCCCTTCGGCTGCGTGGACCTTGATGCGCAGCCGGTGGTTCTTAGGGATCGAGTAGAGGTGGTAGATCACGTCGAACCGCTTCTCGCGCTGCGGCCAGTCGGCCGCCGTCTGGTCGGCCAGAAGATCGAACGCCGTGACGCCGTCGTCACGCAGGAAGGCGAGCAGCTCGGCTGCCCTCGCGGCAGGAACGCGCACCGTCACCTGATCCGCGTAGTACGTGACCTCCAGAACGTCCGCGGGAAACTTCTCGCGCAGACGATCGAGCGCGACCGAAGGGACTTCGCGCCGCAGCTTCTGCTCTTCGGGGCTCATGCGCGGCGCGGCGGGGGCTGCGGGCGCGGGTGGAGCCGCGGCCGCGGGCGGAGCTGCGGGCGCAGGGGGATCTGCGGGCGCGGACTGCTCCGGCTGCTTGCCGTCAGGCTGGGTGGGCTCGGTCATGTTCCTAGACCCACTCCAGTGCCCCCTTCTTCCACGCGTAGAGGTAGCCCAGCACCAGGATCAGGATGAAGATGACCATCTCGATGAGGCCGAAGATTCCCAAGGCCTCGAAGCGCACGGCCCACGGGAACAGAAAGATCACCTCCACGTCGAAGACCACGAACAGCACGGCGATGACGTAGTAGGCGACGGAGTACCTGCCCCGCGCCTCTCCCGCGGCCTCGACACCGCACTCGTATGCCGCCGCCTTGACCGGATCGGGGTTGTTCGGTCGCACGAGACGCGCGAGCACGAGCGTGGCGAGCGGGAAGGCGGCAGCCACCAGGATGAACATCAGTATCGGGATATAGCCGGCCATCAGCCTTACCTGGGTCCGCCCTGGAGGGGACACGAGGCACGCGGGGTGGAACCGGCTTCCCGGGTTTTTCCTGAGGGATTCGCGAGAGCCCGCGCCGTGTCTGTTTCAGTCGGACGTGCGGCGGAAAATTATCATGGCGCGTCGGGCAGCGTCAAGAAACGGCGCGGCGTGAACAACGGTCGAAGTGATTGCGATCCAGCGGGTTGCGGGCCCTGGGTACGTCCTACAGCTTGGCGACGACCGACCGCGAGTAGGAAGAGCTGAAGCGGGTCGATGTCTCGGGGGTGGTCTCGAGAAGAGTCTGGAGATTCCCCGGACCCATGTTGTAGGCGGCCAGGGCGAGATGCAGGTCGCCGTGGTAGACCTCCAGCAGACGCCTCAGGTAGTAAGTCCCCACGGCGATGTTGAGCTCGGGATCGGTGAGGGTGGCGTCACCCTTCCACGCGAGGTCCATCTCGGCCGCCATCGCATGGGCGGTGGAGGGAAGAACCTGCATCAGGCCGACGGCGCCTCTGCTCGAAACCGCGTCGGTCCTGAAGCTGCTCTCCGCGAGGATGACCGAAAGCAGGATGCTGGGGCGGATGCCGTGAATCCTCGACTGCTCGGCCACGGCCTGGGCGATGGTCCGCCTCATCTCCGGCTGCAGCTTGACGTTATGGTTCTCCAGGAACCGGTCCATGATCCTGTAGGCGATGGTCTCGGGACCGGGGGTGCCCGGAATCTCCAGGACCAGCCTCCAGGGATCCACGGGGGCGAAGCACGGACCCGCGCCGGAAGCCATCAGGATGGCAGAGCAAAGCACCAGAAAGCCAATCTGCCTGCGTGTCATCCTGCGAGTTCTCTCCTGGACCCATCGGTTCATTTAGACTTTCCCTCCGTTGGCCAAATGATGCCAACATGCGCGGGATCGGTCAAGCGAATCATTGAGAACCATGCGAGGCAGGAACGGCGTAACGTGGACAAGCAGAGCCACTTGCGGTGTCAACGGGATGACGATTTGACTCACAAGTCACCCCGATCGATGGGTCCGCTGCTGACGCTAGTGACGTTTGTCATCGGCCGAAGCCCCCTGTTCGACGGCAGAAGCAGGTGGAACAAACACCACAGTCGTCCCGGGGCGCAGCCCATCAACTGAGGCCAGGCCTGCCCTGACTTCCAGCACATATCTGGCCGCCTTGAGCGGCGCCCACGACGGACATGGGTCCGCGGCGCAGGGAGGAAGATTCTCCTCCAGATGGACGACCCGCCAGGTCTCGTCGAGCCAGGCGATGTCCAGAGCCACCTTGCAGTTCTTCATCCAGAAGTTGTGGAATCCCGCCGAGGGGAAGAGGAAGACCATCCCCTCGTTGTCGGAGATCTTCTCGCGGAACATGTAGCCGCGCTGAATCTCCAATGGGGTGTCGGCGACCTCCACGTCCAGCACGCGCCCGGAGGGGAGGGCTATCTGCCCCCGCGGATCCGGAGGCACTGGAGCGGCATCCCCGCCCGCGGGGGCCGCGACCAGCGCCCCCACGCACGCCAAGGCGAGCGAAACGCCCATGATGGTGGCCCTCATTCAGTCTCCCCAGTCATACGGCCCGCATTCTATTGGACCACCGCTGGAGGCGCCACCCCCGCCGCCTGTGCGCGGGCCTGGTGCGCGGGCCTCCGGCCGGCGATTGCGGACCAGAGGTCCGCGTACCCAGGGCCCGCAACCCTACCTCGGTGCTGGTGCGCGGGCCTCCGGCCGGTGATTGCGGACCAGAGGTCCGCGTACCCCCATCCCCGCAGACGCTCCCCGACATCCTGTTATAATCCGCGGTCCGATGAAAAAGCTCTCCGTGGGGGACCTCAATCTCGGCGGGCGGCGCGTCTTCGTGCGCGTGGATTACAACGTGCCTCTGTCCCGTCAGGGGGGGGCCGCGACCATCACCGACGATCGTCGCATCACCGCCAGCCTGCCGACCCTGACCACGATCCTGGAGCGCGGTGGGTCGGTGATCGCCGCGTCGCATCTGGGGCGCCCCAAGGGAAAGCGCGCGCCTGAGTACTCTCTCGCGCCTGTGGCGCGACGCCTTTCACAGCTTCTGTCCCGGCCCGTCTCCTTCGCGGACGATTGCGTCGGAGCCCAGGCACAGGAGAAGGCCGGGGCCCTCACGCCGGGTGGAGTTCTCCTGCTGGAGAACCTCCGCTTCCATCCCGAGGAGGAGAAAGATGACGAGGCCTTCGCCAGGACCCTCGCCGGTCTGGCCGACCTCTACGTCAACGATGCCTTCGGCTCCGCGCACCGGGCGCATGCCTCGGTCCATGCGATCGCGTCGCACTTCCAGCAGCCCGCCGCGGGGCTCCTGATGGACGCTGAAGTGACGGCTCTCTCCCGCCTGCTCGATGCGCCCGCGCGCCCCTTCGTGGTCGTGGTCGGCGGCGCCAAGGTCTCCGACAAGCTCGATTTGCTCGAGCATCTGATCGAGCGGTGCAACGCGCTCATCGTCGGCGGCGGCATGGCCTACACCTTCCTCAGCGCCCTGGGGCACGACATCGGCAACTCGATCGTCGAGAAGGAGCGCGAGATGGAGGTGCGCGACCTGATGACGCTCTGCGCGGTGAAGGGGGTGTCGCTGATCCTGCCGGAGGATCATCTCGAGGCGAAACCTGGAGAGAGAGGGCGCCCGACCGCGGGCCCGTCGGTGTCCCAGGGGTACGCCGCGCTCGACATCGGGCCGAAGTCGATCAAGGCTTTCACCACCGAGATCGCCAAGGCGAAGAGCGTCCTGTGGAACGGCCCCATGGGGCGGTTCGAGGACGCCGCGTTCGCGGCCGGCACCGAAGCGGTAGCGCAGGCGATCGCATCGTGCGGGGGCTTCACGGTCGTGGGTGGGGGCGACTCCGCGGCCGCCGTCAAGCGCTTCGGGCTCGAATCCGGCTTCACCCACATCTCAACGGGTGGCGGCGCTTCGCTGGAGTTTCTTTCGGGGAAGACGCTCCCGGGAGTGGCGGTCCTCGCGGACGCCCCATGATGGCAGGCGCGCGGGCGAAGCTGGTCGTCGGCAACTGGAAGATGCACGGCACTCCCTCCGAGACCGAGGCACGGCTGATGGAGATCATCTCCCGGCTCGGCAATGAGGCCGACGCTGCGGCTGCCGGCGCGCGCGTGGAAGTCGTCATCGCTCCCCCGTTCACTTCGTTGCCGCTCGCCTCGCGGCTGCTCGCCGGAACCGGCATCGGACTCTGCGCGCAGGATTGCCACTGGGCAGAGGAGGGGCCCTACACGGGGGAGACTTCCGCCAGGATGCTCGCCGAGATCGGCTGCACCTTCGTCATCCTGGGCCATTCCGAGCGGCGCGAGTTCGGCGGCGACACCGACCAGCGCATCGCGCGCAAGGCCGTCATGGCGCTGTTCTGGGGGCTCACGCCGGTGATATGCGTGGGAGAGAAACGCGACGAGCGCGACTCGGGGCGCGCGGAGATGGTCGTCGAGGCGCAGCTCCAGCGCTGCCTCGAAGAGGTGAAGCTCGACCCCGGACGCAGGCTGGCCATCGCCTATGAGCCGGTGTGGGCGATCGGCACCGGCCGGCAGCCCTCCCCTTCCGATGTCCACTCCGTGCACCAGGTCATCCGCGACGAACTGGTGGGGACTTTCGGCGAGACGCGCGGCGGCGCCCTTCCAATTCTCTATGGCGGCAGCGTGACCCCATTCAACGTGGCGCCGATGGTGTCGCCCGACGTCACTGACGGCGTGCTGGCCGGCGGCGCGAGCCTGAAACCCGACAGCTTCCTCGGGATCATCCGGCAGGTGAGGCTCTCGGCGGCACAGCGCCCGTAGGAGCCTGTCCAAGTCATGGCTCCGGGCGTCCGCCGGGCGTCCGCGTTGCCGGGTCCGGGACGCTGTGGTATAGTCCGCCCCTTCTGGCGGCAATGCGAGCGGAGCTTCAATGGTTCTGGCGCTGACGATCCTCCATCTTTTCGTCTGCTTCTTCCTGATCCTCGTTGTGCTTCTGCAGACGGGCAAGGGGGCGGATCTCGCCGGCGCGTTCGGCGTCGGCGGCAGTCAGACGGCCTTCGGCGCGCGCGGCGCCGCGACGCTCCTGTCGAAGCTGACGACCATCTCGGCCATCGTGTTCATGATCACCTCCTTCACGCTGGCGCTCTTCGCGAACCGCCAGGGAGGCTCCGTCGTCACCGACGAGCCCGCCACGCAGACTGTGCCGGCTGTCCCGCCGTCGATCCCGGAGCCGCTGCCGGACGGGACGCAACCGCCGACAGGCGCTGACGGTGGCGCCGGAACGGAGCAGGCGCCCGCACCGGCGGAAGCAGCCCCACCCGCTAGCGGAGACGCTGCGGCCGCCGACCCGAACCGGCCGTCTTGATCATCGGCAACATAATGGCCACCTGTTCGTGCCGAAGTGGTGGAATTGGCAGACACACCATCTTGAGGGGGTGGCGCCGCGAGGCATGCGGGTTCGAATCCCGCCTTCGGCACCAAACGTCTCACTCGCGCGGCAGATCGTGACCTGCCGGCGCTGCGCGCAGACCGCAGAGCCCATGCCGCGACCGCCTTTCGGCGGAGCCCTGGGTCAGACGATCCACGAGACGGTCTGCAACGACTGCTGGCGCGCCTGGGTCGGCGAGCAGACCAAGATCATCAACGAGATGCGCCTGAGCCTCGGCGACCCGAAGGCCCGCGAGATCCTCGACCGCCAGATGCGCCTCTTCCTGAAGCTCGAAGAGGCTCAGTAAGCCTCCGCCGAACATCGGATCGGTCCCCATCAGCTTGAGGAGGCCCTTGGTCCTCGTCCGGACGAACCCCTCGGGAATCCCCGCGCCTCCGGCACCCGCCACCTTTAGGGACCACAGGTCGCGGGCTCGGCCCTCGTGTAACAAGTCACGGCGCTCACCGGACGCTTGATCCGGACCACGTCCAGGGGCTGCACGATCGCGGTGAAGCACCCGCAGTTTTCATCTACGGGGAAGGTCGTCTCGATGCCCAGGACATTCAGCTCGGCTCCCATGGACCCTTGCCGACAAATCTTCTCGATTGAAACCGTGTGACAGGTGTCCGGCTTGTTCCCCAGCGCGAGGACCACGGCCACCTCTCGGTGGAAATCGATGAGGGTCGTATCGCACGCAGACCATCCGACGTGGTCCCAGAACTCGCACCACTGTGACTCGTTGTCGATGAACATGCAGAGAGGATCTTTGATGCTGTTGACATAGGCTCCTTGACCCAGCGGCACCCTCATCGCGTCGGTCACAATGCCGCATGAGTCACCACCGCAGCGATCCAATCGCTCCCGCAGCCGCTCGCTCCGGTCGGAACCCCCAGGCAAGACGATGGAATGGCAGAGAACAAGGAAAAGGACGGTCGCAAAGAGTGCTCGCGCTTTCATCACGGGAGTTCCGCCGGCGGCGCGCTCAGGTGCGTCATACAAGGTCTATTGTGCGCAACCCGCTGCGGGTTCCCGCGTATCTGGCCCGGCGCCCGGTCGGCGGATCACCCTCTCTCGACACGCTCGACGTCGAAGCCGGCGTCCGCGAGGGAGGTCACGATTTCTCGCGCGTGCTCGGCATTGCGGGTCTCGGCCAGCAGCTCGACCTCTACGACTCCCAGAGGGATCCTCCATCCCGCCCGGTTGTGCCGCACGTCCAGCACGTTGACCCGAAGCTGCGCCAGATGCGCCAGCATCGAAAAGAGCTTGCCGGGGCGATCCGGGATGCGGCAGCGCACGACGAGGAAGCGCCCGCCGCGCGCCAGGCCCTGCTCCACCACGCGCGCGATGAGGTTCAGGTCGATGTTCCCCCCGGAAACCACGGCGGCCACTGTTCCGTATCTGGCGGGCACGCGGCCGGCGAGCACGGCGGCAACGCCGACGGCTCCGGCCCCTTCCACCACGAGCTTGGCCTCCTCCATCAGCCAGAGAATCGCTCCTGCGATCTCCTCGTCGGTCACGGTCAGCATCTCATCGACGTGCTGCCGGATGATGGGAAGGGTGACGGCGCTCGCTTCCTTGAAGCGGATGGCATCGGCGATCGTCTCGGCCTTGTGCAGTGGAGCCGATGCCCCCTTCCCGCCGCGAAAGAGGGCCGCCGTGGGGGCGGCGCCGCTCGCCTGGACGCCGATGATCGCCGCGCGCCCCTTCTTCCCCTTCGTCGCCAGAGCGATCCCCGTGATGAGTCCGCCTCCACCGACGGGGACGAGGATGGCGTCCACGTCGGGGAGCACATCGCCGATCTCCAGGCCGATCGTCCCCTGCCCCGCGATGACGTCGCGATCCTCGTAGGCGTGGACGAAGACCAGCTTCTCCGCGCGCCCCATCGCGACGGCGTGGTCGAGAGCCTCCTCGAAGGAGCCGCCGTGCAGCACCACGCGCGCGCCGAGGGCGCCGGTCCGCTCCACCTTGATGAGCGGCGTTTCCTCCGGCATGACGATGGTGGCCTCCCGTGACAGCATCGACGCCGCCAGCGCCACTCCCTGCGCGTGATTGCCGGCGGATGCGGCGATCACGCCACCCGGCTCGCTCAGCCGCGCGATCCTGTTGTAGGCGCCGCGGATCTTGAACGACCCGGTCACCTGGAGATTCTCGGCCTTGAGATGCAGCGTGCGGACGCTCCCCGGGAGCGCGCCCCTGGAGGGGCGCGGCGTCAGGA
>Ga0137428_1000159_pt1 | contig 30336 bp, 48 predicted proteins | sample EasRivERMZT718_2_FD_102305 | JGI IMG/M metagenome (GOLD analysis project Ga0137428, IMG submission 102305) | Soil microbial communities from meander-bound floodplain in the East River, Colorado, USA - East River MetaG ERMZT718_2 | ecosystem: Environmental > Terrestrial > Soil > Floodplain ...
GAAGATCACCGCCCGCAGCGCGATGAAGGTCGAGCAGTTGTGGCGGCGCGAGACCATGCCGGACCTCGAGGTGCGCGCATGAGCGATTGGATCATGACGGCCTCCGGCGTGAAGTTCTACCCGACGCAGCCGCGCATTCAAGACATCCGCATCGAGGACATCGCACACGGTCTGGCGGCTGTGTCGCGATTCGGTGGTCACACGCGCGAACCCTATTCGGTAGGGCAGCACTCGTACCACGCGAGCCAGTTACTCGAGAGCATGGAAGGGCCACGCGCGGCGCTATACGGGTTGCTGCACGACGCGAGCGAGGCCTACCTGGGTGACGTGCCGCGGCCGCTGAAGCACCTCCTGGAGTTCGAGGGCTACCGCGCCGCAGAGCAGCGTCTGCAGGAGATGGTCTATCTCGCGTTCGGGCTCTCGCGTGAGGCCGAGCCCGTCTCGCTCAAGGACGTCGATCGCCGGCTGCTGCGGACGGAGCAGCGGTCGCTGATGCCGCCGGCGGCGCCGGCCGAAGATCGGCACGACGTCGAGCCGTACACCTTCGCGGTCGTGCCGTGGTCCTTCATGGACACACGCGCGCGGTTCCTCGCGCGATTCCAGCAACTGCAGCGGCACCTGGCGGCGGCGTTGAACTGCCATACCTGCCGCGGCGCAATCTGGGTGATCTGTCCGACCTGTCGAGGGGCAGGCACGGAATCGCAGATGGCGATCGTGTGGACCCGGCAGTTGATTCGGTATTGGCAGGCGATGGGGGCGCACACGCTGTGACCGATCAATCCCTGCTCTTCGAGGACGTGAACCCCGGTGAGCGCAGTGTCGATGACTTCTACCGCACGCCGGCCTGGATGACGCAGGCGCTCCTCGCGCGGTGCTCGTTCAACATGTGCGAGGGCGTCGTCGAGCCGTGCGCCGGCGACGGGGCCATCGTCAACCAGCTCCCGCAGAACGTGGACGCGCTGACGAATGACATCGTCGCTCGGCATCCGTTCCTGCCGGAGTTCCTGCTCGACGCCCGAGCGGTGAAGTCCTGGCACGCCTTCAAGGAAGCCACCTCGCGGATCGATGTCGTCGTGACGAACCCGCCATTTAACGAGGCCTACGAGATCGTGGTGCAGGCGGTGGACCACGCGCGCGTCGCGGTGGCGATGCTCCTGCGGTTGTCGTGGCTGGAGCCCACGGAGGAGCGTGGCCCGTGGCTGCTGGCGAATCCACCGGAGGCGCTCATCGTGCTGCCGCGGCATGACTTCCGAGGGAACGGTGCCACGGATTCAGTGACGTCTGCGTGGATGGTGTGGATGACCAGGGCTAGAAACCAGTTCTGTGACCCTGGCATCCAGATCGTCACCAAGGCCGAGCGGGATCGGCTCATCGCGAAGTACGGAGACCGATGAACCTCGCCCACGAAAAACCGGCCGACGAGCTCGAGGGCGACGAGGCCCTCGCGAAGATCGAGACGGCGTTGCGCGGCGCGCTGCCGTCCTTCCATCTTCGAGGCCGGGTGCAGTCGCTCACGGTGGTTAAGGCCGCGCGTGGTGTGTTCGTAGACGTCCGATTTGGCCGTGGTCGCAGTGCGGAGATTCCCGTTCGGGTGCGCGGCATCGTCTCTCGGGCGCTGGCTGAATCACTGCGCCAGCAGCTGAATCGAGTGCTCGATGCGTGAGCCCGTCACCAAACGTCGGCCGCGGCGTGTGCTGAATCACCGATCGATCCCGAGCACGCTCGCGGACGCGCAGCGGATGGTGGACTACTGCGGCCGGATCATTCGAGGCAGTGACTCCTGGTCGCGTGTGGAGCGCTCCCGGCGGATGCTGGCCAATCTCCTGCCGCATATCGACAGGCTCGAGCGCCAGGCCGCGGCAGCTGCTGAGTGTGCCAGGGCCGCCGGCGAGTTCGATGAGACAGACGCGTATGTCGTGGTGTGGAGCGGTGAGATCAGTCGGCGCACCGGCGTGCAACCGAGTGATTGTGCGGGGCGGCATGCCTGACCCCGTCAATCCGATCACGGCGGCGTTGAGGGTCTGCGAGCAGTGGCACGCGGAGCTCGACATCGAGCGCGACGAGGTGACGCAGTTGATGGCCGCGCTCCGGCCGCTCGAGCAGCACTACGCGATGGTGCTCGGGGTTCGGCCTCGGCGTCAGGTGAAGGCGGCGCTGCCGGTGATCGAGCATGCGCTCAAGGCGAAGGCCGGTTGAGAAGTGGAGGAGTGATGCAGCAAGTCCAGGGTGTGACGTTGACTAACATCGGCGGCGGGGCGTTGGCGGAACTGTTCGAGGAGGAATTGGCGCGGGTGCTCGCGAACATCGCGGACCCGAACACCGACGCCGAGCAGAAGCGCGAGATCACGCTGAAGGTCGTCGTGAAGCCGAAGCATGACCGCCAGGCGCTCGACGTCGACCTGAAGTGCAGCTCGAAGCTCGCGAGCATCGTCACGGTCTCGACCATGTTGTTCATGGGGCGAGCGGGTGGCCGGTTGGTGGCCGTCGAGAGCGACCCGAGACAGTCGGGGCTCTTTGATGAACAGAAACCGCAGCTGTCGGCGGTGGCGAACATGGCCGATCGAAAGGCGGGTGAGTAAATGGATGGTGCCGCCGTCAATGCGCTCGCGGAACGGTTCCGTGGTCCGCAGCTTCTCAGAGAAGACCTCGTCGCGCGTCCGAACGATTGGACGCTGGTTGATCCGGCGACCGTCCCCGGGGCGACGCCTGTCGCGCTGGCTGTCTACACCCTTGGCGCGGTGCGCGACTACCTGAAGGCGAATCGTGACGGCCTGGATCTCGCCACAGTGGTCGTCCACGTCGTGAGTCCCCATCTGGTGCAGCTGTCGGGCCCGCTCAAGACAGGGTCCCGAGTTCGCGAGATGTACGTGAAGGGCGAATCGCTGAACCTCACCGATGCATTCGTCGGCAAGTTCCTGTCGATCGAGGAGTTCGTGATCGGCCTGCAGTGTCGCTTCATCGAGACCGACGAGCGGAAGCAGGTGCTGTCGTTGCTGGGCACCGTGAAGCACGAGGCCGTGCGGACCTCTCAGGATGATGGCCGCACGCAGGTCGTCACGGCGAAGGCCGGCGTGGTCCTCGTCGGAGAGGTTGCCGTCCCGAACCCAATCACCTTGACGCCGTGGCGCACCTTCCGCGAGGTGACGCAGCCGCAGTCCCCATTCGTGCTGCGCGTGCAGGGCGGCGGGCCGAATACGTTGCCACAGGTCGGCATCTTCGAGGCCGATGGTGGGGCGTGGCGCCTGGTTGCGGTCGACCGCGTGCGCGACTGGCTCGTTGAGCAGTTACCGACCGGCGTGGCGGTGCTCGCGTAGGGCCCGAGTCCCATGAGGGAATTTCCAGAGTCGTTTGAGGGCGCGATCGAACGTGAACGCTACGCTCCGTTGCGCCGGATTCTGGCGGTCGCGCGCTCTGTTGAGAAGGCGCGCGTCGTGAGTATCGATGCGCTCGCAGTCAAGCACGGTGTCTCTAGTCGCACGATGCGCCGGTATTTCGAGGCGTTGGAATCAGTGGGCTGGCCGCTGCCTCGATGGCGGTTTCACGAGAACCTGTACGGTGATCGGAAGCGTCCGGTGGGGGGGGGGCGATCAGTGAAGCCAGCGCAGCCAGCGGCGGCCGTGCGGGCAGCGCGGATTCAGGCACGGCGCGCCGGCGCCGCAGTCCTCGTCGTGGTTCATCGGCAGGTGGGGATGGTTCTCGCAGACCAGGCCGTCGTCGCATCCGCAGGGCGCCGCGGCTGGCATCAGCAGCAGGCCCAGCGCGACCTCGGTGAACGTGCGGCGCTCCATGTCTCAGTCTACGTCCCGGCGGCTGAGCGCCTAGACGAGCTCGTCAGGCGTCGCGAAGTGTCCGAGCGCCTTCACCGCCGCTGGGACTTGCGTTCGGAAGTGCCACCAGCGTTTCGGCCCGAGGTATCGGATCGTGAAGCCGGCCAAGGTCACGTCGAAGGCCGTCTCGTGCCAGGCACTCGAGATGTCCTGGTAGAACATCCGGTATCGATTCCCGATCGTGTAGAAGCCGGTGATGGGCACGTTCATCACGGTGTTGCCCACACGATTCGGCTCGCCGTCCTCGCCGCGCTCGCCGAGGCGCTCAATAACCTGGTGTTCGGCGAGGACGTTCTCCGGCTGCGTGGCATTCACAACCTTCACCGCGAACGCGGGCCCATTGCCGAAGTTCTTGATCTTGATGCTGGTTTGCGTGGAGGTGGGCACCGGTCTCAGTACCGGTCGGTAGGAGAGCCGCAGCGTCTCCTGGCTCGTGCGCCAGGCGATGAAGGCCAGCGCGCTCGCGAGCAGGGTTCCGATCGCTTCGATGGCTGTCCAGTTCACGGTGGGGGATCCGCATTCTACAGGCGATCCGCGAGTGTGGCCCTATGAAGGCGCTCACCATCTGTCAGCCCTACGCGGAGCTCATCGCGCGCGGTGAGAAGCCGATCGAGAACCGCACGTGGGAGACACCGTATCGCGGCCTGCTGTTCATCCACGCCGGCAAGTCCCGCGCCTGGCTGTCGCCCGGCGACGAGACGACGTATGCCGGCATGCCCTTCGGCGCGCTCGTCGCGACCGCGCAGCTCGCCGAGTGCCTGCACATGGAGCGTGCCTGGCCTGAGGCCTACGCGCATCTGAAGAGTAACAACCACGCGATGGGTCCGTGGTGCTGGGTGCTCGAGCAGGTCACCCGGATCGCGCCGTATCCGATGCGCGGGTTCCAGGGCCTCTGGTACGTGCCGCGCGAGATCGCGGTGTCGATCACGATGCCGCGCCAGTCTCCGGTGATGAATCGCGCGAGGAGCTGAATGGCGAACACACCCGACTGTCCAGACTGCGGCGCGCCTATGGTCTCGCGCGTGCGTCAACCGAAGGCGTGGGAGACCGATCAGCAGCCGCAGCGATTCTGGGGCTGCCGGACCTTCCCGCGTTGTAAGGGCACGCGGGACGTCATGGGTCGATCGAAGCGTGAACGTGATGACGACCGGCGAGAGAACCCGGAGCCGCGACAGCGGAGCAGGTGGATCGAGTGAGCGACGACAAGAGCAGTGAGGCAGAGCAGTGCCTGAGGCAGATGTTGACGACGATGCCGGCACCGACGAGTGAGCCGCATTTGTGTCAACACGAACACTTTGCTGCCGCTGTCGCCGTGGGTCGCATGTTGGATACCGGTCGCTTTGTCGCCGAGGTCCGCATCATCTGCGTGCAGTGCCGAGAGCCGTTCCGGTTTATTGGCATCGAGCCAGGCGTGTCATGGGACAAGCCGGCGTGCTCGATCGATGGCATCGAGGCGCTCTTGCCGGTGGAGCCTGAGATCGAGAAGCGATTGTTTGCAGGGGCGCGCTATCAGATGCCGCCTTCGATCGGGACGCAGCACTGATGACCTTCGCTGGCATCGCGGGCCTCGTATGAGCTGGTTGGGCGTCAAGTACGCGCTGGCCTGTCGAGATGAGCGAGTGCGCCTCGGGGCGCGCCTGGTGCTCGTCGCGCTCGGGGTGCGGGTCGAGCAACGTCGCATCACGACATCACCGACGTCGCTGGATCATCTGCGGTGGATCACGTTGATGTCGCACGAGCAAATCAGGCGGGTGCTCGACGACCTCGAGGAGTGGCAGAAGGTGCGCCGGCTGCGCCGCGGGAAGAACGCGATCTATGCGCTCCCTGAGATGGCCGGTCCGCTGTTCGCGATTGACGATGGAGATCCGGTCAGGATGACCGATTTCGTCCTCGAAAGTCTGCCCGAGAAAATCGGGCAGGATGCCCGGAAAGTCACCGGCAGGATGACCGGTTTTCCGCGACGAATGACCGATTTTTCGGGACGCCGTGCCGGAGGTGTCCCTTTTTCCCAAGTACGTACATCTGTACCAGTACCTACTACTACTGAAGACGAAGCAGTAGCAGTCTTCATCGAGTGGTTCTCGCGGACCTACCGAGAACACCGCGGGCATCCGTATCAGGTGAAGCGTGACGTCGCGCTCCAGGTGACGCGCGAGCTCCTGCACGAGCGAACGGTCGATCGTTTGCAAGTGATGGCGCTCTGGATGTTCGCTGCCGAGCGAGACGCCTGGATCACGGGCTCCGACTACAGCCTCTTCGTGCTGCAGCACAAGGCGACCTATCTCGAGAACGTGGTGGTGGCGAACCATGGCCGCGGCCCTGAGCATGACGTGCCGCGGCGGAGGGCATCGCTATGAGCCGCCAACGTCGTCGAGCGCCGTCGAAGCCTCGGACTGAATCATCGAAGTGGGTGCGGTGTCGCCTCGCGCTGCGCTGCGGGTTCGGTTGCACTATTCAGCGCGGCGAGTGGGTGCGTTGGGGTCGGAACCGCACACCTGTCTGCGCGCCCTGTTCCGCGACGAGGTACGGCCTGACGGCGCCAGCTCCGGTCTTCAATTGCCGCGACTGGGTAGTGGACTTCCGCGCGCGCCAGGCCGGAGACGATTGATGGAGCCATCCCAATCACGGCGCCCGCGCGTCGGTGACACCTGCCCGGTCTGTCCCGGTGTCATCAAGAGCCGCGGCGCGGCGACATGCAGCGCGAGCTGCGGATCCTATCTCGCGCATGACCGTCGTGGTGCCGAGGCCCGGCGCGCCCACGCGGCCAAGATGCGCGAGGGCCGGCGCCGCCTGGTGATTGCACGCCTGCTCGAGTTCTTCAAGCAGCAGTCCCTGCCGTTCGTGGACCGTGTCCCTCAGCGCGAGCTGGTGACGGCATTCGCCGCGGTGTATCGCCTCGGCAAGACCAACGGCTGGCAGTCGTGTCGGGCGTCGCTGTTGAAACAGCTGAGGAAGAGTGCGTGATGGACGAGACCACCACGAAGGCTGCGATTGAGACGGTCAGCGCATATCGGGCTCGCCGGCGCGTGGAAGAAGAGCGGGCGCTCGTCAAGGTGCTCGACGCCATGCGCGCGACGATCTCGTCTGGGGCGATCGAGCGCTGGTTGATCGCGGCGCTCGCGCAGGAGCGATCGGAGTGGAGCGCGTCCGAGGCCGTCCATGCGCTGATTGACGCGCTGCAACACCGGCCGGCCGATCGCCCGCTCGACGGTCTCCGTAACGATCGAGTCGCGGCCACCTGTCTCGAGATGTTCTGCGGGCACTTCGACCTGGCCGAGCCACGCGATGGCTGGCGCGCGGGCCTGGTGGGTGATCCGTTCGTCGCAAGACGTAGGAGCGCCTGCTGATGAAACGACCCGCGCTCGTCGATCTGGCCACGCACCAGCATCCGTGGGTGAGCACGCCGGAACTCGCCACGTATCTCGACTGTGACCCGCGCACGCTCCTCCGGATGATCGATCAGCTCGACGGCTACAAGGTTGGTCGGGGCTGGCGCATCCCGATCGAGTCGGCGCGACGCGCCTTCCCTGTGAAACGCCAACGACTCGCGTAACGGTGTTTCACGTTCAACAGACATCCCGCGCATCTCGCGCATTCTCGGCACTTCGCTCTTGCCAAGGATCACCTGAGTGATCACTCTGGGTCAGCCCATCTTGTTCGCGCAACCCTGTCCACTGTCCAACTTTGACCCGGTTCACTGAAGGAGCACGCACATGGCCGCTTACGCAACCTCATTCAACAAGACCGGAGCCGACTCCGTTCTGTGTGTCCTTGAACTGCTCGCGGACGCGACCACGCCACGGCGGCAGAAGATTTTCAGCTTTGGCATCGGCTGCACGGCAGCCAGCAACGATGGCGTCCATCAGTACAGCGTGCGCCGGATCACGAACTCCGGCACCGGCACGTCGGTCACGCCCAATCCGCTGGACCCTGCCGATGCGGCGTGCCTGGCCGATGCCGAGCATCTCATCACGGTGGATCCGGCGTCGTACGGGGCCGGCATCGAGCTCTATCGCGAGCCGCTGAACGGGCGTGCGTCGTGGCAGTGGAATGCGAATCCTGGCCGTGAGTTCGTGAGTCCGAACACGGCGTCAGCAGGATTCGGGATCGGCCTGAGTGCGGCGTCGACCAGCACGTACTCGGGCAATCTCCAGCACGAAGAGCAGTAAACGTGATCGCACCAGCGCGGGGCGCGCACGGCTACGGGATCATCGTCGACCCGTCGCTGTCGCGTCCCGTCGAATTCGACACGGTCCAGTGCAAGCACTGCGGTGGGCACATCAAGGTGAAGCCGGGCTCCGGCTACACCGTGTATTTGATGCCGACCGACACGCCGAACGTGTATCGCGAGGAGATGGGCTTCTGGTGTGGTCGCTGCACCGGCCCGGAGTGTCTCGCCTGCCATCGACGCTACAAGGGCCGGTGCCGACCGTTTGAGCTCTGGCTCGATCAACAGGAGCAGAAGATTCGGAACAAGCTGGAGCTCGGGCGGTTCTTCCGCTACATCGGGATCGGCTGATGGAGTGGGCACCGCGGACCACGGGGACGTCTCGAGGGCGCGGGCGCTCGATGCCTGGAGGCATGACGCCGCCGTCGACTCCGGCCGTGATTGTGGCCAGCGAGGACGAAGACAGCAGCTTCGACGCATCTGAATACCGACAGGTCACCTACGGCCCGCCGACGCACTACTGCGACCCGGCCAAAACCACCAACGGCGCCGGCACGTTCGGGGATCCGTGGCAGCCGTCGCAAGCGATGTCGGCCGCCGTGGCCGGAAACGTGGTGGGATGGATTGCCGGTGTGACGGCGTCGATGGCCCGTAGCACTGACACGCAGACTCCGACGCTCAATCCGGCGAACAGTGGGACATCCGGGAGCCGGATCGTTCATGTCACGCGGTACGCCGCCGTGGCGCTCGATACGCCGCCATCGAATGCGCTACGAACGCAACTTCGTCACGACGGCGTGGGTGTGGTCTCTGATGGCCCATCCTCAGAGTCGGGCAACGGCGCGTCGATGTTCGGGAGCCTGAGCCGGAACTACATCACGTGGGACGGGTTCTACGTAGACATCGACGAGGCCGAGATCGCGTCGGACACCGGGTGCATCTCGATTCGGGAATGCACCGGGGTACATGTCCGGAACTTCTACATCAAGTCGAAAGAGTTGACGTGCAACTCGAACGCGGTGGTCTACCGGCCGAACAACTGCATCGGGACGGTGCTCCACAACGGGGTCATTGAGAATCACACGAATGTGCCGCCAGGGACTCAGGCCGGGATCGCGTCAGACCAGTACGCCGATCAGGGCTACCTAATCGAGTACATCACGGTGCGCGATTCTGACGTCGGGTTCTATACGAAGGGCGCGCCGGGCGGGGTCTTCAATTACGGCACGATGCAGTACCTCAAGCTCCACGGCATGGACATCGGGCTCGTGAGCCATGCGTGGGACACCAATCCGGCGAATCTTCAAATCTTCCACCACTGTCTCATTTACGACTATTTGAGCGTTGGGTTCATCATCGGCACGAACCATCCGACCGCCGAGAACGTCCTGGTGCATCACCTGACGGTCGCGAACGGCACCGCGACTGGTGGTGGCGCGTTAGGGCCGATCTACATCAGGACTGCGACGACGGCCTTCGCCAACTTCACGATCCGCGATTCGATCTTCGATTGGGCGAACGCGAGCGCTGGCCGGGCCGTCGAGGGTGGGGATTACGATGGCACGACGTTCCCGACGATGGACTACAACCGGTATTACCGCGTCGGCGCGGGCGTGACGTGGACGATGGACGTGTCGACGCTGACCACCATCGCGCAGTGGCGCACTGCGCTCGGCGGCGGGTCGCAGGAGTCGCACAGCGACACGCTTGGATCGGACCCATTCACGAGTCGAGCGTCGGACGATTACACCATCGCGGCTGGTTCGAGCGCGTTGCTGACGGCGGATTCCAGCGGCGGGGAGTTGGGGTGCTTTGAAGGCAGTATCGAACCAGGGCATTACGGGAGCTACGGTTTCTAATGGCCGCGTTCATCGACGACTTCGACGACGACCCATTCGCTGCGCGGTGGACGCAGGAAATGGGGTCCGCTGCGTATGACAGCACTGACGACGAGATCGACGTCTCGTTCACCGGTAGTCACGTCATTCTCAGCTATCTCGCCAATGGGCCCGGGTCCATTGAACACGAGGCGCAGGTTACAGCAATCGCAGGAGACGATAGGGTTCTGGGTCCCGCAGTCCGCATTGACGGTGCTGGTCCTGACGCCTACACCCTCGACTTGGACGACGACGACAACTTGCGGATACGTAGAATCATTGCTGGAGGGACAGAAGACGTCATCAGCAACCAAGTGAGCGGCGTCACGTTCACAGTTGGGAATTGGTATACCCTCCGTCTGGCGGCGGCTGGTGGTGTGGGGTCCAACGTCGCTCTTAGTGCGTGGGTCTTTGACCACGGCACGTCCAAGCCTAGTCTCGGCGGGTCTGGTAACTGGCAAGGGGTTGACGCCTCACCCCACATCACGGCTACAGACACCGAAGCCAATCGACTCGACGGCGCGAGCCATGCTAACTGCGGAATCGGTGGCCGCAGTGCGAGCAACGCGGACTATGACACGCGGTTGGATTTCTGGAAAGAGCGGGCGATCAGCGACCGCGGTGGCGTAGGGCCGACGTTGCCGTGGCTCCCTCGGCAGACGAACCTGCACGGCCCAACTGGCGCGCAGATGATCCCTGGCGGCATGACGCCGCCGAATAGACCCTAATGGCGTTCCCCTCTGTTCGCGCGGCGATCGGCACGAACGACACCTCAGGTACCGGGACCAACGTCACGATCACCCTGCCCGGGTCGGCCGGAAGCATTAAGCAGAACGACGTCATCTTCGTGGTGTATCGGTGTGCCGCTGCAGGCGCGATCGGCTGGCCGGATGCGTCATGGAATGAGCTGTTCGATCTCTCCTCCGATGGGGCTGACGATCAGATGGCCGCGGCGTGGAAGCGGGCGGTCGGGAACGAAGGCGGCACGACCATTGTTCTGACAAAAGGCAGCGGTGGCCGCGGGGCGGCCGTGGCGTATGCGATTGCGGACTCAGCTGATCCCTATGTGCGTGCACCCGAACTGTCCACGGTGGCGACTGGCACCGGAAACCCGAACGCCACGACGGTCACACCGACCGGAGGCGCGAAGGATTACCTCTGGCTCACGTTCACCGGTCGCGAGGGTGAAGCGACGGTCCCGCCGACATATCCCACGAACTACACGGTCAACCAGCTGACGGCTGATTCCGGCACGTCTGGCGCCGTTGGCTTGAATGTGCGCGTCTCGGGCGCAGTGCGGACGAACAACAACGCAGCGAGCGAAGACGCTGGCGCGTGGACGTTCTCCGACGCCGAGGACTGGACGGCGTACACCATCGCCTTCCATCCGCCGCCAGTCGATCCAGCGCCTGGCCATGTGCGCGCGTATCCCGCTCGTGTGGTGACACCTGTCTCAGTCGCGGCGGCCTGCGTGCTGGCGTTCGTGCCGATTGTCGAGGCCGCAGTCGAAGAAGCTGACGCGGTCACGCAGAGCACCGGGCCTCAGGTCTACGCGCGCGGGTCGGTGCAGTACACGCCGATCGCTGGGCCTGTCGTCACGGGTTCGGAGTTGTCGTGGCTCTCCACGCCTCCTGGTCTTGTCCAGCGGTCGGTCATCATCCGGTCAGAGCTCGCGCAGCCGTCGAGAGTTGACGAGACGAATGTCAACTGGCTCCCACGTCAGAACGATCTCGTTCGTGCGCTGCCGGTTATTCGCTCGGAATACGCGCGTCCATCGACGGAGACAGCTGCGGCGACGTTCGACGTCCAGTGGTGGCCGAATCCTGGCCGCGTCGTCGCCAGGATTCCATTCGTCGCGCCGTTCACGGCCGATCCGCCGATTTATGCGTCACTTCCACAAGCTGCTGATGCGCTGAGTCCGTCGACCGGGCCGATGGTCTGGCCTCGCGGCGTGGTGCAGTACGTCGCGGTGGCCGGGCCGGTATTCACCGAAACCGTCGCCGCCACGCCGGACCTGCCGTGGCTGCAGGTCGGCAGTCCCATTGTTCGACGCGTCCCGGTCACGCGTCACGTCGTGGCGGCGCCACCGTCGGTGACGACTGGCGCGTTGTCGGATCTGCCGTGGCTGGTCTCTCCACGGCCGCCGGTGCTTGCCGCGCGTCCCGTGCGTGTCGTGCTCGTCACGCCGCTGGGCTTCTCTGAGGCGGCACCCGATCGCGCGCTGACGTTCAACGATGACGGGATCATCCGACCGGATCGGTACACGCACTATCAGGCCATCACCGGGCCGGTTGTCATCCCGCTCGAGACGGGCTGGATCTCTGTCCCTGGCCGCATCGTCCATCGTGTGCGGCTGCCGCTCGGTGCGGTGCGCGCCGTCCCCATCTCGCCGCTCGACGCGGCTGGGCGTTCCGATCTGCCGTGGCTGATGCCGCAGTTGCAGCTCGTGCGGAGGATTCCGCAGACGCGGCACCTGAGCGCGGCGCCGGTGCAGTTCACGCTCGGCGAGGGTGCACCGCAGATCCCGTGGCTGGTGCGCGGCCTGCCACCGGTGATCGCGAAGTTCCCGACGCGGCATGTGCTCGTGTTGCCGGTGAGCGCGACGGCTGGCGACCTGTCCAATATCCCGTGGAACCGTCAGCAACTGCCGCTGGTGCTGGCGAAGCAGCCGACACGGCACGTGCTCTCGATGCCTCCCACGGTGCCGGAGAGCATCGATCTGCCGTGGCTGGTCCAGCAGCTGCCGCTGATTCAGAAGCAGTATCCGAATCGGCCGATCCTAGTCGTGCCGGCGACGGTGCCGCCGAGTGCGCTGTCAGGCATTCCCTGGCTGCAGCCGTGGCCACCGCTAGTCCTGCCGACGTATCCGACTCGGAACCAGTTGTCGCATGTGCTGCTGGACAACTACGGCCCGAATCCGACGGCCGACGTGATCATTCTCGTGCAGGCTGATGTCGGGATCATTCGCGTGCGTCCGGACGTGGGGATCATCCTCGTGCTGCCGGATGTCGGAGACGTGGAGGCGTAAATGCCAGGGCCCATCACCATCACTGACGGCGGCTACTGCGAAAAGGACTCCGACGAAGTACTCGTTTACGAGTTCGACTTCGACACGTTGAACCTCGCCGCCGGCGTGGAGCTCACGAGCGTGGGAACGTTCATCATCAGCGGCACCGGATTGACGCAGGACAACCAGGCACTCGTCTCGGGGAATCGCAAGACACGGGTCCGCCTGGCCGCGGGCACCGTGGGCACGAAGTACACCATTGCCAACCGGGTGACCACGAACGAATCGCCGAGCCAAACCAAGGAAAAGCGCTTCTACCTGAGGATCAAGAGTTGAGATCCGGGCCATCCAGGATCCTTGGCGCGCTGCTGTTCGTCATGCTGGTGGCGCTGGTCGGGACGCTCTCGCTGGTCATCGGCGCACTGTTGACGCCAGCGCCCTCGCCGACGTCGGTGATCATCGCTTTCCCAGTCCCCATCGAGGTGACCGGCCAAGACGTGGACCAGTTGCAGCGTGCTGTCTCGGCGATCATCTCGCATCACCAGGTCCCCGGCCGCAAGCTCTGGATCGCGGACTGGGATCAGCAGGGCCCGACGTTCCGGATGCAGGTGCAGTCGAGCGCGGAGCAGGGCAGCCAGTGAGGATGCGACACTCTCAGCCGTTGCCGCTCGTGTGCGTGTGGCCGTTCGTGTTCGTGACGTGGTTGCGTCAATGGACCCGGTAACTAACCCTTAGGAAGGCGCAATGCCACTAGCCCCACTGCGCCACTGTAGCCCAGGCTGCCCCACGTTGACCCGAGGTGGCCCTTGTGCGGTCCATACGACGCCGAAGTCCACGGGCTGGAACAACGACGATACGCGCCTCAGGGGACGTAGGCTGCAGGCCAAGCGAAAGCAGCTATTCGATGATGAACCGCTCTGTAGGCTCTGTAGGAAGCTCGGACGGGTGAGCGCAGCGACGATCCGGGATCACATCGTGCCCTTGGCGGAAGGTGGTACGGACGAGGATTCGAACATTCAGCCGCTCTGTCAAACCTGTTCAGATACGAAGACCAGACAGGAAGCAATTCGAGGGAGGAACCGATGACCCTGGGGGGTGCTCCGAAGTTTGATGACGAAGCATCCGGAAACCGCGTGGCAGCTTCGTTCACGCGTGCGCGAATTCAAAAGATTCTGTAAGTAGAGAGGTTTTCTAATCTATGGGTGGGAAGGGCAGCGGAGGCAAGCGAGTCGGGGCTGGACGACGCCGTAAGGGCAAGGAAGAAGGGAAATTGACAGGTTCTCGGCGTGCCCTCGCGCGTGACCAGGATTCCCGGAATCAAACATCCGCCGCGAATCAAACCGCCAGTAATCAAATGCCGCTTCAGACGACGCCTGTCGTCGCGGCCCCCGAGGTGCAGATTCCGCAGCCGCCTGGTCGCCTGACTCTCGACGAGCTCGGGGAGTGGAACGACCTCGCGCCGCAGGCGGCGAGGGAAGGCACGCTGAACGATTCGACGGCGCTCGCCCTCCGCGACCTCTGCCAGCTCCGGGTCCTGAAGGACCGACTGCTCAGGCGTGTCGACGACGAGGGCGATGTGGTGACGAGCGCTGCCGGCAACCTGGCTGCGCATCCGCTGCTGACGCGCATCACGACGCTGTCGCAGCGCATCGAGGCGGCGATGCTCAGGTTCAAGTTGTCGCCGGTCGGGCGGGAGCTCGCAGCCCCGGCGACGCAGTCGACCGATGACGGCTTCCTGGAGTTCGATGCCCCGCCGGCGCCCGGCCCAGGAGCGACGACCCATTGAGCGATATGAACGTCGTCGATCGCTACGCGCAGTCCGTTGTCCGCGGCGATCTGCCGGGCGGCAAGTATCACCGGCTGGCGTGCGCCAGGCACCTGAAGGACCGCGCGCGCGAGGGCACGACTGAATTTCCGTACGTGTTCGACCTCCCTCGAGCTGAGAGGTTCTTCCGTTTCGCTGGCCGGGTGCGCCACTACAAAGGCGAGTGGGCTGGGCGGCTCGTCGAGCTCTCGGACTGCCAGAGGTTCAGGCTGGGTTCCGTCTTCGGGTGGGTGCGCGCCGCGACCGGCCTGCGCCGGTTTCGAAAGGCGTACAACGAACTCCCGCGCAAGCAGGGCAAGTCCCTCGAGGCCGGCATCGTTGCGGACTACACGACGTTCTTCGATGGTGAGCCAGGCGCCGAGGGGTACTGCGCGGCGACGAAGCGAGACCAGGCCCGTATCGTGTTCAACGATGCGAAGGCGCTCGTCGAGTCCTCGAGCGAGCTGCGGAGTCGCATCAGCGTCCTGGGGTCAAACCTGTCGCACGCTCGCACGCGATCGAAGCTCGAGCCGCTCAGCGCCGACCACAACTCGATGGACGGTCTGAACCCACACCTCGTGATCGTCGACGAGCTCCACGCGCACAAGGACCGCGGGTTGATCGACGTGCTCGAGACCGCCATGGGCGCTCGCCGGCAGCCGCTGATGTACGAGATCACGACGGCCGGCGATGATCCGGTGTCGCCGTGCGGAGACGAGCACGACTACGCGTGCAAGATTCTCGACGGCGTCATCGACGACGAGAGCTTCTTCGCGTTCATCGCCCACGCGGACCTCGAGGACGACTGGTTGAGCGAGGCCACTTGGCGGAAGGCGAATCCGCACTATGGCATGTCGGTGAATCCTGAGGACATGCGCGCGCTGGCGACGAAGGCGAAGAACATGCCCGCTGCGGCCGCCGCGTTCAAACAGAAGCGGTTGAATCTCTGGGTCAACAGCGCGCAGCCGTGGCTCTCGCTCGAGGGCTGGCGCAAGGGACAGAGCAAGCCTGCCGAGTGGACCGCCGCCGATCTCCTGCACGAACCCTGCTGGGTCGGTATTGATCTCGCCAGCAAGATCGACCTATTGGCGATGGTGTTCGTGTTTCCCCCGACCCCTGGCCGCGCCAATTGGCGGCTGCTGCGTTGGGTGTGGACGCCTGGCGATACCGTGCTGGAGAGAGAGCGCCGTGACCGCGCGCCGTACACACAGTGGGTGGAGCAGGGTCATCTCCGCACGACGCCAGGGACGCGGGTGGATCATCAGGTGATCCGCCAGGTGTTGTCTGAGGAACGAAAGCGATTCGACATTGAGGCGATCGGCTTCGACCCTTGGCACGCGGACACCTTGATCGACCAGCTCGTACACCAGGATGGCTTTCCAGAGTCGCAGGTGTTGGCCGTGCCCCAGACCTACGCGGGCATGGGCAGCGCCGCGAAGCGGTTCGAAGCGGACGTCTTGGCCGGGGACTTCGATGCGCAGGGCGATCCGCTTATGCAGTGGTCGGTCTCGAATGCCGTGGCGCAGCGGGACGGCAAGGACAACATCTACCCGGTGAAGAAGAAGAGCCGCGGGCGGATCGATCCGGTGATGGCGACGCTGATCGCACTCGCGTTGTATTTGCGGCAGCCCGTTCAGCGTCCGCCGGCGTATCAGATGATCGTGTTGGGAGGAGGCAGGTAATGGCTGATTCCACGCGTCGGCCAGGTCGTCCCAGGCTGGATCAGGCGTCTGGGTCGCCGACGGCATCGGTGCATCTCAAGCTGCCGGCGCAGGTCTACGACGACGTCTATAAGCTGGCGCAGCGACAACGTGGGTCGACGGTGCAGGACGTCATCCGCCTGAGCGTGAAGCGGTTGCTGGCCTCCGACCGTGGCGGCACGCTGTGAACCCACGGGGCGCGCTGGCTGCGGTGATCACGTTGCCGGCCGTGGCGGGGCGTCTGTCAGTGCGTCGCTCTGGATCTGTGCTGTCGGTTTGCTCGGGCAGGTTTGCTCGGCAAAGCATTGTTCAAGGCAGAGTCGTTCTTGATAGGCTCACGGCCATGGCAAGAATTGACGATCTGTCGAGCGATGTACGTGAAGTTAAGACTCACTTAGATTGGCATTTCAAGGTCGGGGGTGGAGGGCTTGCGATCCTGTTTGGAGCGTTGTTCTTCGCTGCGTGGTGGTATCTACCGTCTGAGTTGGCCAAGAGCAGAGATGTCTCAAAAGGAGATATCCGAGAGTTGTTGAGGCCAATTGAGAATCAGCTGGCTCGGTTAGTGGCTGACACTGTGACCGCTGGTGAGAATGCGGGGCCGCGAGTTCTTCAGGCGATGGAGCAGAGCCTTGATAATCAGTCAGAACGCCGAGCAGGTTTGGCGACCATCGGCGCCACGGCTCAGAAGGCGTCTGAGCGCCGCGTCCTAGCCGACCCTACGGCGATCAGAAGTATTGGGGATCGGGTTTTGGCGTTAACAAGTGCTCCAGCGCACGGTGATGCCGCTTGGGAAGCGGCAGTTAGGCTAGCTGACTATCGCTCGTTTCTGAACGGGACGCTAGTTTCCATTCCGAATAAGTCATTGCAAACGACGTTCAGCGTCGCGGCCATGGTGACATCAAGGCCCAAGCCAGGAGCGAGGCCTTCGGACTGGAAAGACTCAGAGTTCCAGTTCCGCTTCTATGGCCCTGTCACAAATGACTGCGCTCGCTCTGTGCGCTTGGCGAACAAAAGCGACCCATGCGCCGCTGGGCCTTCCCTGATCGAGCTTTATGGACTTCAACGAGAGGGGGTTGACAGGGTCTTGCTGCTGGACGGCTACTACTTTAAGGACATGGTTGTTAGGGACATGGTTATTCAGTGGAACGGCGGACCTTTCGAGGCAAAGAACGTGGCGTTCTTGAACTGCACGTTCGACTTTAAGCAGCAAGCGCCAAGTGAGCCATTCGTCCGACAACTATTCGCAGGAACCCATGTCACGTACTCAGTCCAAGGGTGACTGGCCGACCCACGCCATCGTGTATCGCGATAGTCAGGGCCGCCCGAAGGGTCGCTGACGTCCGGGCACTGAGACAGTGCCGACGTCCGAGACTCCGCCACATTTAAAAACCTAAACTCGCCATCTGATCAGCGGCCTTCCAGAGTAGGGGGGCCGTGAACCGCGCGTACTCCCTGCTCACGATCAAGTCGGTAGATGACGAGCGCCGCGTCATTCGCGGCACGGCCACGACGCCAACACCCGATCGATCGGGCGACATCGTCGAGCCGCTCGGCGCGACGTTCGCCGCAGAACTCCCGCTGCTCTTCCATCACCGAAAAGACGCGCCAGTCGGCACGGCACGATTCAAGAAGCCGACGGCCAAGGGCATCGACTTCGAGGCGGAAATCCCGGTCATAGAGTCGGCTGGTACGGTTCGCGATCGCGTGAACGAAGCCTGGGATTCCCTGAAGGCCGGCCTCATCAAGGGCGTGTCGATTGGGTTCAGGCCCATAGAGTACGCCTTTCTGGAAGGCGGCGGCATTCATTTCCTCGAGACCGAGATCCTCGAGCTCTCGCTCGTCACCGTGCCAGCAAATCAAGACGCGACGCTGTCGATGGTGAAAAGCCTCGACGCACAACATCTGGCCGCGACAGGCCGTCATTCGCCCGGCGCCTCGGGCTCTTTACCCGTTGTTCGTGCTGTGAAGGCAGCACCCGCCATGGCGAATACCGTCCAAGAACAGATCACTGGATTCGAGAACACGCGCGCGGCGAAGTCGGCGCGCATGAATGAATTGATGTCGACCGCGGCCGCGGAGCACGTCACGCTGGACGCGGCCCAGACCGAGGAATACGACACGCTGACCGGCGAGGTGAAAGCCATCGACGCGCACCTCGTGCGCCTGAAGCAGCTCGAGACGTTCAACCTGGCCAACGCCACGCGGATCACGAAGACCACGGAGCAGATCGCCGCGTCGGAGATGCGCGGGGGCACCCCGACCGTCACCATCAAGCCCAACGTCGCGAAGGGCACCGCCTTCACGCGCTACGCAATGGCGATGATCCGGGGCAAGAACAGCATCTCGGACGCCATCCGCTACGTCGAGAACAACAAGCAGTGGATGGATCAGACGCCTGAAGTGCTGATGGCGCTGAAGGCCGTGGTCAACCCCGGCACCATCGCCGAGCCGGCCTGGGCGGCGCCGCTCGCGGTTCAGACCCCGATGGCGCAGGAGTTCCTCGATCTGCTCCGTCCCGAGACCCTGATCGGCAAGCTGTCCGGACTGAAGCAGGTGCCGTTCAACGTGTCGTTCCCGATTCAGACCGGAGGCGGCACGTACGCCTGGGTCGGAGAAGGTGCGCCGAAGCCGGTCGGCAATCTGCAGTTCGCCACGATCACGCTCGGCATCACTAAGTCGGCCGGCATCATCGTGATCTCGGAGGAGCTCGCGAAGGTCTCGAGTCCCTCGGCAGAAGCGACGGTGCGGAACGACATGATCAAGGGCATGGCGCAGTTCCTTGATCTGCAGTTCATCGATCCGACGATCGCGGCGGTGACCAACGTCAGCCCGGCCTCGATCACCAACTTGGCGAACGGCTACGCGACCGCTGGCACCTCCGGTGACAACGCGCGGACGGACATCAAGAAGGGGATCACGCTCCTCACGCAGAACAACTATCCGATCTCGGAAGTCGTGCTGATCATGTCCGAGGCGAACGCCTTCGCGTTGTCGACGGCGCTCACCAGTAACGGCGTGCTGGTCAATTCGCAACTCAATGCGAAGGGCGGCAACATCCTCGGCGTGCCGGTCGTGACCAGCCAGTCGGCCGGTCAGGTCGTGGCACTCGTGCACACACCCTCGATCGCGTTCGCGGATGACGGCGGCGTGAGCATCGACGTGAGCCGCGAGGCGAGTGTCGAGATGAACACGACCCCGACGTCGCCGGTGACGGCATCCAGCGCGTTTGTTTCGCTCTGGCAGTCGAACCTTGTCGGCTTGCGTGCCGAGCGCTTCATCAACTGGAAGCGCTGCCGCTCAACCGCCGTCGTTTACACCACGGCCACGTACGTCTAGAGCAGAGACGGGGGATCTAGCGCATGTCTGGATCCCTCGTCGCGATTCGCATGGCCAAAGATCCCACGGTCTGGATGCGGGCGCTCCGGTGGCACACCTATCTTGGGCGCTCCATCAACGAAGGCGACTTCTATCTCGCGCACCCGGACATCGTCGAGACGCTCGAAGCGTCCTGCCATCGGTTTTCGGTCCGTGTGCCGCCACCCGAGCGGCCGACGCGACCGCCCTCGTCGGAGCCTGATGACCATTCGTGAGCGGCTCGTCACGGTGCTGATGGCCGAGGCTGACGCGATCGCGGCGGTCGTGGTGACCGGCGTCCACGAGCAGGCCGTACTGCGCCTGGCGGCGTGTGCCGGCAAGGTCGTGACGCTCGGGATGGGGAAGGCGGGTCTCATCGCGCGGAAGTGCGCGGCTACCTTCTGCGCCACCGGCACGCCGGCGCTGTTTCTGCATCCCGGTGAGGCTGCACACGGCGATCTCGGCGTGCTGACAGCCGAGGATGTTGTGCTCGCTTATTCCACGAGCGGCCACACGGCGGAAGTGCTCGAGACGCTGACGGCGGCCCGGGTTATTGGGGCGACGGTGATCGGCATCACGTCGCATCCAGGGACGGCCTTTCGTCAGCGGTGTGATCTGGTGCTGGACATGGGTGTCATCACGGAGCCCTGCCCATTGGGGCTGACGCCGACGGCGAGTTCGGCCGTGATGCTGGCGATTGGCGACGCGCTGGCGTTGGCGGTGATGGAGATCAAGGGCATCACGCGTTCGGACTTCGGTGCGCGTCACCGGGCCGGGTATCTCGGCGAGCGTGCCCGCGCATGAACATCCTCGGCCTCACCATCCGGCGCACGAAGGCTGGCTACGAGATCAGCCGAACGAAGGCGATCCCGCAGCCACTCTCGACCCTGAGCGGCCGCGGTGGCTGGTGGAGCGTCGTCCGTGAGCCGTTCATGGGCGCCTGGCAGACGAATCAGGACATACGAACCGACACGGTTCTCACCTATTTTGCGGTCTTCGCGTGCACGACGCTGATCGCCTCTGACATCGCCAAGTTGTGCCTGCGGCTCGTGCAGCAGGATTCGAACGGCATCTGGACGGAGACGGACAGCGCGGCGTTCTCGCCGGTCCTTCGGAAGCCGAATCACTACCAGACGATCATCAAGTTCCTCGAGCAGTGGGTCGTCTCGAAGTTGATCCACGGCAACACGTACGTCCTGAAGGAGCGCGACGCGCGCGGCGTCGTGACGGCGATGTACATCCTCGACCCGACGCGCGTGATTCCGATGGTCGCGCAGGATGGATCGGTCTGGTACGAATTGAAGCGGGACGATCTCTCCGGGCTGCCGAATGAAGCGTTCACCGTGCCGGCGCGCGAAATCATCCACGACACGATGGTCGCGCTGTATCACCCGCTGATCGGCGTCAGTCCGATCTATGCGTGCGGGTTGGCGGCGACGCAGGGCCTCGCGATTCAGAGCAACTCGCAAAAGTTCTTCTCGAACGGATCGAATCCTGGCGGCGTCCTGACGGCACCGGGGGCGATCGCGCAGGAGACCGCCGATCGCTTGAAGGCGTACTGGGATACGAGCTTCTCCGGGGACAACTACGGCAAGGTCGCGGTGTTGGGCGACGGCCTGAAATACGAAGGCCTGGTCGTGAACGCGGTGGACTCGGAGTTGATCGAGCAGTTGAAGTGGACGGCCGAGAACGTGTGCAGCTGCTACCACGTCGCGCCGTACATGATCGGCGTCGGCCCGCCGCCTCCCTACGCGAACGTCGAGCCGCTTTTGCAGCAGTACTTCTCGCAGTGCTTGCAGACGCTGATCGTCTCGCTCGAGAAGAGCCTCGACGAAGGTCTCGGACTCGGTCCGCAGGCCGGCAACAAGTTCGGAACCGAATTCGACATCGGCGATCTGATCTGGATGGACACGGCGACGCGGACGAAGGCCGCCGGCGACGGCATCGGATCTGGGGCGCTGTCACCGAACGAGGCACGGAAGAAGTACTACGGCTACGGCCCGGTGAAGGGCGGCAATTCACCAATGGTGCAGCAGCAGTACTTCTCGCTGGAAGCCCTGGCTGAACGCGACTCTGACAAGCCGTTCGCGAAGCCTGCTCCTGCACCTGCGCCGGCGCCACGCACAGACGATGACGAGATGAACGGTGCGGCGTTCCTGGCCGCTATGCAGAAAGAACTCGACGAGGGACTGTATGCAGCCTGACGAGCTCGCGCGCAGCGTGGTCCTCATGGTCCGCGCGTCGCTTGCACCGTTATTCGAGCGAGTGGCGGCGTTCGAGGCGCGGCTCGCGACGTTGGATGGCGTGCGCGATCGGGTCGTGGCGATTGAGACGAAGCAAGCGATGCCGGCACCTCCACCGGTGGTCGATCCGGCGATTGCCGAGGTGCGCGGGCTGGTCTCTCGGTTTGCTGATCACTCTGCCGATCCCGCAGTGCTGGTCGGGCTGACGACTCGCCTGAAAGCGCTCGAAGACAGGCCCAGTCCAGAACCATTTGATCCTCGCGTTCACGACATGAACACACGTCTGACTGAGGTCGAGGTCGCCTGCAAGTCGATCGAGACAGCCGTCACAGTGGCGCTCTCGAAGGAATTGGGCGGCGTTCGTGAGCGGCTGGCCTCACTCGAGACACGCGCACCGGTGCCCGGTCCTCCGGGCCCTGCTGGCGTCAACGGACTCGACGGCAAGGCCGGCCGTGACGGCGTCGACGGGAAAGACGGCAAGGACGCGGCCTCGGCCGACTTCGCGAAGGACATCGAGACACTCCGCGACCGCGTGCAGGTTGTGGAAGTCCGCGGCGTGGTGCCAGGGCCTGTGGGCCCGGCCGGCAAGGACGGCGCATCGGGTCGTGACGGGCGAGACGGGCACGACGGCATCGCGTTGGACGACCTGTCGGTCGCGGTCGAGCACGAGCGCACGTTCATCTTCCGGGCGCGTGTCGGCGGTCAGATCAAGGACATCGGCGCGCTCACCGTGCCGGTAGACATCTACCGCGGCGTCTGGGTCGAGGGCAAGACCTACGAGCGCGGCGACGGCGTGACGTGGGCCGGATCCGAGTGGCACTGCAATGACACGACGACGGTAAAGCCTGGCGACGGATCACGAGACTGGACGCTGAAGGTCAAGCGCGGGCGGGACGGCAAGGATGGCAAGGATGCTGAGCAGCCACTACCGGTCGTGAAGCGATGACCACGGAAACGGCGACTCCATCGTGCGCGCGTGTCGAGCGCCTCTGGTCCGGTGAACGCGTGGTCATCCTCGGCGGCGGCTGCAGTCTGACCGATGACGACGTGGAGTTCTGCCGCGGGAAGGCGCGCGTCATCGCGATCAAGGAAGCGTATCTGCTCGCGCCGTGGGCCGATGCGCTGTACGGCTGCGACCCGAAGTTCTGGCGCTTCTACGAGGGCGCGCCGACGTTCACCGGCCTGAAGTACACGATTGCGCAGGATCCCGCACAGGAGCAGCACACCGCATGGCCCGGATTGCAAGTGCTGAGGAACACCGGACAGGACGGGCTCGAAGTCGACCCGTCTGGGCTCCGAACCGGCTTCAACAGCGGGTATCAAGCCATCAACCTGGCCTTCCACCTCGCCGGCCCGACGCAGATCGTGCTGCTCGGGTTCGACATGTGGGCCGGACCGGACGGGCATCAGAACTGGTTCGGGCCACACCCGAACCACGTCGACAGCCCGTACCCCATCTTCCTCCAGGCGTTCCGGTCGATCGAGGAACCGCTCGCGGACGCTGGCGTCCAGGTGCTCAACGCGTCGCGGTTCACGGTGATGAACAGCTTCCCGCGCGTGCCGCTCGAGGAGGCGCTGGCGTGATCCCGGTGGCGTATTACGTGCCGACCGAGGCGACCTCGCCGAAGTTCGCGTACGCCTTCGCGAAAGGGTGCGGAGGGCAAATCACGGACGACATCGGCTATCTGTTCGACGGGCCGGTCGCCGCCTTCGGGTCGCCGCCCGTCTGGCCGCTCCTCGATCGCGCGCGGGCGCAGGGTCGTGACGTCTATTTCGGCGACCACGGGTACTTCGGACGCAAGAAGTTCTATCGCATCGCGAAGAACGCCTTCCAGCACGACGGCCGCACGCCGGCCACGCCGCAACGATTCGAGGCCTTCGAGCGCCGTGTGCAACCGTGGCGGCGTACGGGCGACTACGTCCTCGTGTGTCCGAACTCAGCGATCTATTTCAAATTGCACGGGCAGAACATCGACGAGTGGCTGATCACCGTCCGCGAAACCGTCGCCAAGCACACCGATCGCCCGATCAAGATTCGATGGAAGACAACGGCGATTCCCATCGAGGAAGACCTGGCGCACGCCTGGGCCGTGGTGGTCTTCAGCAGTGCGTGTGCCATCGATGCGCTGATCGCCGGGGTGCCATGTTTCACGACGGCACCCTTCGCGGCGACGGCGCGCATGGGGCTGTCCGATCTGTCACAGATTGAATCGCCGTACTACCCTGACGATCGGGAACCGTTCCTCTGGAGCCTCGCCGATCATCAGTGGTCGATTCAGGAAATCTTCAGCGGCGCCGCGTGGCGAACGCTGGAGGGGCGGGCCTGATGTTCGTCAAGAGTCGGCCACTCAAGGCGGGCGAGCGCGTGTACATCGGATGGGACGCGGCCGAAGCGGTGGCGTGGAATGTCGCGGAGTATTCCCTATTCCGCCACGCCAGCCGGCGCCTGATTCGCACGGACCGGATCGCGCTGCAGACGCTCGGCGCGAGGTATCAGCGCCAGACGTCCGCACTGACCAACGGGCAGCTCTTCGACGAGATCTCCGGTGCGCCGATGAGCACTGGCCACGCCATCGCGCGGTTTTTCATTCCGCTCCTGCAGGAGTTCAGTGGCTGGGCGCTCTTCACCGATGGCGACGTGCTGTTTCGTGAGGACGTCGGGAATCTCTTTGAGATGGCCGATCCGAAGTACGCGGTGATGGTTGTGCAGCATCCGCCGATCCTCGAGGCCGCCACGAAGAAAGCCGGGCATGTGCAGCAAGCGTATCCCCGGAAGAACTGGTCGAGCGTCATCCTTTTCAACTGTGGCCACCTTGCGAATCGGGCACTCACGCTGCAGGCGCTGAACACGTGGACCGGCCGCGATCTGCATGCCTTCTCGTGGCTGCGGGATGCGGAGATCGGCGAGCTGCCGGCGCGCTGGAATCACCTCGTGCACATCAGCCAGCCTGATCCGAATCCGGCGCTGGTGCATTACACGCTCGGGACGCCGGACGTCGACGGGCACGAGCACGATCCCTTCGCTGACGAGTGGAGGCTCGCGGCGCGCGTGGCCGGCTACAGCAACCTGTTGGCATTCCACACCGAGCTCCAGGGCGTCGGAAAGGCGGCGGTGTAGCCGTGGGCTGGGGCGATGAACTCGTGGCCGCCGGGCAGGCGCAGCGCCTCTTCGATGCCGATCCGTCAACGCGGATCGCGATCGTCGGGATGGACGCGCAACCGCGCTGGCACGAGATCTGGCTCGGGAATCCGATCATCGCCAGTCCTGCGGATGTGGCGAAGGGCGAACCGGTTCGATCGGTGATGAACGGCCCGAACTGCCGACCCTACATCGTGCCTCCGTTCACCAAGGAAACCGGCTGGACGTTCAACCAGGCGTTCCGCTGCCGGGATCACATCGCGCGGATCTACCTCACGCACGAGGAGCGCGCGCGCGGCGAGGTGGCCTACGAGAAGTATGGGCCGTACGTCCTGATCGAGCCGTTCACGAAGCACGTCAACTTCCGCTGGGCCCATGCGCGCTGGGCCGAGCTCGTCGCGGCGCATCCGGATCTCGTGTTCGTGCAACACACGCACAAGGACTCAGAACTGGTGCCTGGCGCCCACTACGAGCGCGCGACGTTCCGCGAGGCCTGCGGGCTCATCGCCTCGGCCTGCGCGTATGTGCGGTCCGAGAGCGGGCTCTGTCATGCCGCGGCGGCCTTGGGGATTGCGCAGGTCACGCTCTTCGGCGGGTGCATGGACTCCACGGTGATGGGCGGGTATCCCGGGCAGGAGTGCCTCGTCGATGACGACCCGGCGTCGCCGTGCGGGGCGTGGCTGGCCTGTGAGCACTGCTCGGCGGCGATGGGGCGGATCACGGTGGAGCGGGTGTCGGACGCGCTGTCTCGGGCATTGAAGAAGGGGGCCGGCAGTGGCACTGGTGTCGCTCGAACAAGCGAAGGGGCATCTGCGGATCACGGACGTCGCAAGCGACGCCGACCTGAACATGAAGGTCGAGCAGGCGAGCGCGATCATCGTGACCTACATGAAGGATCAGGCCGAGGCCGGCTGGAGTGACGGGTCGGTCGCTGTGCCCGGGAACGTGGAAGCGGCGACGCTGATTGTCCTCACGGATCTGCGGGAACTGCGGCCGATTGATTGGGCCACGGTGGAACGGCTACTGGTCGGGATGCGGGATCCGACGCTGGCATGAACATCGGCGCCATGCGGCACCTCGTGACGCTCGAAGCCGGCCCGGACGGTACGCCGACGGCCTACGTTCCGTCGAGGGTCTACGCGGCGATCGCGCCGGCGCCGCCGGGGGCCTTCGATGAGCAGCGGATCACGCATCAGGTGTCGATCTGGTATCACCCGCAGATCACGTTCGACACGGTGATCGTGCATCAGGGGACGCGTCGGTTGTACGTGAAGGGCATTCAGAACATCAACGAGCAGGACCGGGAATTGATGCTGCTCTGCGAAGAGGTGAAGACGCCGTGACGATTTATGGGCCGGTAGACGTCAGCAAGCACGCTGCGCTCAAGAACTCCGGTCACGAACTGCGCGTGTTTGTGGATGGCGTAGACATCACCGATCGCTGCCGTTTCTTCGACGACACACCCGGTGCACGCGTCGCTGAAATTTTCAGGGTCGACAACGATGGTCGGAAGTACGTAGACCCATCCACTGACACCGCAGCGGTAGATCGCGTCTACGAATTCGAGGTCGTCGAGGTGCCGCAGGCATGTCAGTAAAAGTCCAGTGGTCCGGATTGAACGAACTCCTGCGCGCGCTGGGGTCGCTTCCGCGCGATCTCCAGTCCGAGGGCATGGGGATCGTCCGCGACGAAACCGAGGGCGCCGCGGTGGAGATGGCGCAGGGCTACGAGAAGAAGTCAGGCAAGCTCGCGCGGTCGGTCCGGACGATCTACCCGGCGAGCAATCTCCTGATTGGGATCGCGCAGGCGAAGGCGCCGCACTCACACCTCTACGAATTCGGGACCGAGCAGCGACGCACGGCAAGCGGCGCGAATCGCGGCCGGATGCCGGAGAGGGCGGTCACGGTGCCTATCGCTCGCCGGCGGCGGGCGAACATGGCTCGACGCCTGGTGGACATGTTGCGGCGGTACGGGTTCCGGATAGGTGACGCATGAGGGACGTCCTGCTGTACGGGTTGAGCGCGTCGCCGGATTTCGCGGCCTTGCTGCATTGGGCACAGACCACGAAGGATGTCGAATTCCCGGCGCCGGATCCGCATCGCCTGCAACTCGAACACTGGGTCTGGTCGCATCGCGAGCAGCTCGGGACCGACGTCCTCGATGTTGGCGTCTACTTCCGGCGCACGTATCTCGGTGCCGGCTATCTCACGGTCGGTGAGAACGGCGAAGACGTGAGAGCCGACCTCTGCGCGCTGCCGTTCCCGGTCGGCCGGTTCGATGGCGTCGTGCTGACCGAGGTGCTCGAGCACTGCAAGGATCCGTTCACGGCGGTCAAGGAAGTGCACCGCGTGCTGAAGCCGGGAGGTTTGCTGCTCGTGACGTCGCCGTTCCTGTGGCCGTGGCACGGCACAGAGGATTACCAGGACTACTGGCGCTTCACGCACGAAGGTTGGGCGCTGCTCCTCAAGGACTTCACCGACGTGGAGATCACGGCCTGTGCGTGGACGCCGGAAGCGACGGCGGCGTACGACCAGATGCGCCGGTTCGAGTGCATGGGGTTCGCGAACCAGACGAAAGCGACGACCGGCTATCTGTGCACGGCGAGGAAGGCGGCATGAACCGGCTCCTCCTGATTCACCCGGGCGCATCGTGGTCGACCGCGGATGTCGAAGCCGGGCTGCGCTATGGGCTCGAGGTGCACGGGTGCCGCATCCTGAGGTATCGGCTCGACACGCGGATCGTGCGCGCGGCGCGCTGGCTGAATGCGAACTGGCGACTCGCGAAGAAGACGAACCCGACGATCGCACGACCGACAGATGCCGACATGGTCTATCAGGCCGGAGTCGGGGCGCTCGAGATGGCGCTCCGGCATCAGGTCGACGCGGTGATCGTGGTGTCGGCGATGCTCCTGCATCCCGACGTGATCGTGCTGATGAAGCGCGCCGGTCTCAAGGTCTTCATCTTGTTCACCGAGTCACCGTATGACATGGACAAGGAAGGGCCGATCGCGAAGCTGGTTGACGGCTGCTGGACGAACGAGCGGACGGTGGTCGATGCCTTCCGTCGCCTCAATCCACGCACCGGCTATTTGCCGCACGCCTGGCATCCGCTGCGCCATCGTCACGACGCGCCGATGGAGGATGTCCCTGCGCACGACGTCGTGTTCGTGGGCACCGGATTCACCGAGCGCGCGCAGTGGTTCAACGCGATCGACTGGACCGGGATCGACCTGGGTCTGTACGGCAACTGGCGCGACGTCGGCCTGAACGCGCAGCTCCAAGCGTGCGTACGCGAGGAAGAGATCGAGAACACGAAGGCGGCCTCGCTCTATCGTCGCGCGGCGATCGGGTTGAACCTGTATCGCCGATCGATGGGATGGGGCAAGGATGCGCCGCAGATCCACACGGCCGAGAGCCTGAGTCCGCGCGCGTATGAACTGGCGGCGTGCGGGGTGTTTCATCTCAGCGACTATCGCCCGGAAGTTCCGGAGGTCTTCGGCGATCTGGTGCCGACCTTCCGAGGACCGTTTGAAGCGGAGCAGTTGATTCGTCAGTGGTTGCCCGATGTGAACGGGCGCGCGCGGGTGTCCGCGCACCTTCCCGCCTGCGTGGCGGAGTCGTCATGGGTCCAGCGTGCGGCCTGTGTCATCGGTGACGTGCAATCAGCATTGGCTGAGCGCCACGTGACGGCCGCGGCCGTCTGACAAAGGACACACCATGCCTCCCTATCACGGCAAAGGCGGCGTCGTTTACGCGTCGAGTTCTGGATCTGGCACCGCCATCGCGGTCGTGCAGTTGACGGAGTGGACGCTCAACATGGCGACGGACAAGGTCGAGACGACCTCGTTCCTCGACACGAATAAGACCTACGTCCAGGGCTTGCGCGACATTCAGGGCACGCTCTCGGGCTTCTGGGACAGCGCCACGGATCAACTGTTCGACGCGAGCGAGTCGACGGACGGGATCAAGATGTATCTCTATCCGAGCAACCTCGCACCGACGGTCTACTTCTACGGCCCGGCGTGGTTGGACGCGTCGATCAACGTCACCGTGGCCGGCGCGGTAGGCATGACGGGCAACTTCGTGGCAAACGGCGCATGGAGCCGGAAGCCGTAGAGGTGTATGGCGATCACAGCGAAGGGCCTCGCGGGAGAAGTGCGATGGGTGTACTTACCAGCCGTCACATTTGGCCCGTGGTCCTTCGTTCCAAGCGACGGGAAGACAGGCACATTGACGGCGCAGATCGTGAGCGTCGACGAGTTTCGGATGCAGCAGCGTCCGCTCGTCGTGGTGGTGCCGGCCGGCCGCGCCGAGTGGCGGTGGTCCGTGACCGATCTGCAGATCTCCGGAACGACGCTCACGGCGAGCGTGGTTCGACTGTGAGGCAGCATGGCTCGTTGCAGGTTCGTTCAACCCGATGTGGTCCGACTCTCGCTCTCCGAGGGTGACTGGATCGGGGTCAAGAAGCGGCTATCGGTCGGCGAAGAGCGCGCGGCGTTTCAGCAGATCGTCGGGGAAATCAATCCGAACAGCGGCTGGCGGAAGCCGAACGTTGAGATGCTCGGGATCGCGGAGATGGCCGCCTACATCGTCGAGTGGTCGCTTCGGGATGCACAGGATCGACCGGTGGCCGTATCGGTGGCCGCGATCAAGCAACTGGACTCCGCGACGTTCAAGGAAATCGAATCGGCCCTGGCCGCTCACGTCGAGGCGACAGAGGCGGCGCTGGCGGCCTCAAAAAACGATCCGGATGGCAAGCTCGAACCCGTACCGACTTCGCCATCTGCCGCCTGATGAAGTGGTCCTACGGGGATCTGATGGATCTGCCGGCGGATTTATACGGGGAGTTGATCGAGTTCTTGAGTGAGCAGCCGAAGGGAATGGATGTTGACGACTTCTAAGGACGCGAGGGCCGCGTAATTGGCTGTCTCCGCCACGTTCGCCGCCGACTTCACATCGTTCTATTCCGCCATCGACAAGGCGGACGTGAAGCTGCGCGGCCTCGATTCCTCGTCGAGGTTCGTCGAGCGTGGATTGAACCGTCTCGTCGACAACTTCTCCGGCCGGAAGCTGATACAGGAAGCCACCCTCATGGCGGATGCCGTCGAGCGGATCGGTGGCAAGTCCAAGCTCACCGAGGCCGAACTCCAAAGCGTCGGCAACAAGGCGGCCGAGGCCGCCGAGAAGATGAAGAGGCTCGGGATCGAGGTGCCACCGA
>Ga0137428_1000162_pt1 | contig 29910 bp, 36 predicted proteins | sample EasRivERMZT718_2_FD_102305 | JGI IMG/M metagenome (GOLD analysis project Ga0137428, IMG submission 102305) | Soil microbial communities from meander-bound floodplain in the East River, Colorado, USA - East River MetaG ERMZT718_2 | ecosystem: Environmental > Terrestrial > Soil > Floodplain ...
GCTTGTAGCGCGTCCAGTCGGTCTCCTCGGTGCGCACGCCGAACTTCATCAGGAACCAGCCGAGTACCACCACCAGGCGGATCCACATGCGGTAGCGCCACTTGCCCCACGCATCGCGGTCGGCTGCGCGCACGCCGACCTCGTTGTCGAGGCGCCGGCCGCCGAGCGTCATCGACAGCGCGGGCAGCGTCACCGGGTGGCATTGATCGTCGCTGCCGTAGATCTCCGCCACCTTTGCGATCAGGTCGCGGTACACCCGAGTACCTCCAGCGGCGCGCACGATGAGGCTCACCGTCTCGCCGTGCCGGCTGGGGATATCCCGCCAGCGGCATTCCAGGCCTTCGTGGCTGCCGCGCGGCGCGACCCCGGCGCCGACCGCGCACAGGCCGGCGGTCGCCGGATCCTTCATGTAGCGGTCGGCCCACGCCATGCCGCCGCCGGCGAACACCGCCTGGACGTAGTTCTCCGACACCTGGTAGCGGGCGACCAGAATATCGAAGCCCGCCGCGCGCACGCTCGTCACGGGCAGCGTCGCGACGCGCAACTCCAGGCCGAACGAGGCCTGCGCCATGTCGCGCGTCTTCGCGAGCGCCGCGCGCACGTCCTCGAGCAGCGCCAGCGGCACGCAGAACGAGCTGCCGTCGCCCTCGAAGACGAACGGGATGTCGATATCCCCCGCTACGTTGAGCACCGCGGTGACCGCGGACGCGGCGACGGTATTGACCTGCTTGTAATTGCCGGCCTGCACCGCCGCGGTCGAATTGCGCACGTCGCAGGCCGCCACGTGCCAGTCCCCCGGCAACGGCGCGAAGCGCTCGGCCTGCGCCACGGCGCTGAACTCGGTGATCACCGGCAGGTCGGCGTAGAAGCGGCTCACTCGCCGGCGCTTCGTTCCAGCCACTCGGTCTCGACCTGCTCGAGCTCTTTCGCCACGTACGCCTGGTCGAGCAGCAGATCCTTCAGCGCCGCCGGGTCCTGGTAGACCGCCGGGTCGCCGAGGCGCGCCTCGATCTCGGCCTTGCGGGCGTTGAGGCGGGTCATCAGCTCTTCCAGGCGCTTGACTCGGGCCTGGTTTGGCTTGCGGCTGGCAGCTTTTGGCTTAACAACGACCTTTTTCTCCGGCTTTGGCGCCGGTTCCTTCTTCAGGAGCCAGTCGCGGTAGTCATCGAGGTCGCCGTCGAACTCGCGCAGCGCGCCGTTCGCGACGATCAGGAGCTTCTCGGTCGTGGCGCGCAGCAGGTGCCGGTCGTGCGACACGAGCACCAGCGTGCCCTCGAACTGCGCCAAGGCGACCGCGAGCGCTTCGCGGGTGTCGAGGTCCAGGTGGTTGGTCGGCTCGTCGAGCAGCAGCAGGTTCGGCTTCTGCCAGACGATGAGCGCGAGCGACAGCCTGGCCTTCTCGCCGCCTGAAAAATTCCCCACCGGGTCGGTCGCCATGTCGCCCGGAAAATTGAAGCTGCCCAGATAGTCGCGCAGCTGCTGTTCACGAAAGTTGTTTTCTGAAATTCGTTTTAGATGCCAGAGCGGCGACTCGTCGTCGCGCAGCATCTCTACCTGGTGCTGGGCGAAGTACCCGACCTCCAGGCCCTTGCCGAAAACAATATTGCCTGCAAGAGGCGCAAGCGTGCCCGCGATGGTCTTCACCAGCGTGGACTTGCCGGCGCCGTTCACGCCGAGCAGGCCGATGCGCTCGCCGGCGCGAATCGAAAGCTTCAGGTCCTGCAACACGACTTTTTCCCCATACCCGGCGACGACGTCTTCCAGCACCAGCAACGGGTCGGGCGAGCGCTGCGGGTCGCGGAACTCGAAGGAGAACGGCGCGGCGACGTGCAGCGGCGCCAGGTCCTCCATTTTCGCCAGCATCTTCATGCGGCTCTGCGCCTGGCGCGCCTTGGTCGCCTTGGCGCGGAAGCGGTCGATGAACGACTGCAAATGCGCGCGTTCACGCGCCTGTTTTTCAATCAAATGTTGAGTAAGAAGGACGGTCTGCGCGCGCTGCTGCTCGAAGCTCGAGTAGTCGCCGGTGTAGCGCCGCAGCTTGCGGCTGTCGATGTGCACGATGGACTTCACCACCCCGTCGAGGAAATCGCGATCGTGCGAGATCACCATCAGCGTCCCCGGGTAGCGGCGCAGCCACTCCTCGAGCCAGATGATCGCGTCGAGGTCGAGGTGGTTGGTCGGCTCGTCGAGCAGCAGGAGGTCGGAGGGCGACATCAGCGCCTGCGCCAGGTTGAGCCGCATGCGCCAGCCGCCCGAGAAGCTCGACACCGGCTGTTCCAGCTCCTCGACCTTGAACCCGAGGCCGAGCAGCAGCGCCTCCGCGCGCGGCCGCGCGGTGTAGACGTCGGCATCGGCGAGCGCCGCATGCAGCTCCGCCATCCGGTTGCCGTCGTGCGTGGCTTCAAGCTCTTGCTGGAGAACCCGAACCCGCGTGTCACCGTCGATCGCGTACTCGACCGCCGGGCGCTCCAACGCGGGCGTCTCTTGCGCGACGTGCGCGATGCGCCAGTGGCCCGGCAGGTCGACATCGCCCTTGTCGGCGTGCAGCTCGTCGCGCAGGAGTGCGAACAGACTCGTCTTGCCCGAGCCGTTGGCGCCGATAAGACCGGCGTGCTCGCCCGGGTTGAGGGCCAAGTCTGTTTGCTCGAGGAGCAGCTTCGCGCCGCGCCTGAGGCTGACCTGCGAAAGACGAATCAAAGCGCTAGAAGACGGATTTCACCAGCAGGTCGGGCAGCCAGGTGGCGAGGCCGGGGAAGAAGATCACCAGCAGGAGGACGATGCCGTCGCCAATGAAGAACGGGATGGTGCCCTTGATCACCTCGTGCAGGGGAATCTTCGAGGTGCCGCTCACGGCGAACAGATTCAGGCCGACCGGCGGCGTCACCACGCCCATTTCGATATTGAGCGTGAGCATGATGCCGAGCGCCACCGGGTCGATCTTCATCGCGTAGGCGACCGGAAAGATGACCGGCACGGTGAGCAGGATCATCGCCACGCCGTCGACAAACATTCCCAGGATCAGCAGCACGCCCATGTAGGCGAAGATGAAGCCGAGCGGGGTCAGCCCCCAGCCCACGATGGTGTCGGTGATGCGCTGCGGCCAGTACATGTTGGCGGCGAGGAACTGGAACACGCCGACGCTGCCGATGAGGAACATGATCACGCCGGTGAGGTTCATCGCGCGCATCGCCGTGGGCAGGAGCTGCCTCACGAAGTCTCCGCGGCCGACGATCAGCCCGTAGATCATCGCGTAGCCGCACGCGGCCGCCGCCGCCTCGGTCGGCGTGAACAGGCCGCCGTACAGCCCGCCGAGGATCACCACCGGCATGCCGAGCGCGGGTATCGCGCCCTTCGACTCCCGCAGCGCGCGGGCCCCCTCGAATTTCCCGCTGCGCGGGAGCTTGAGCCATAGCGCGATCCCGATGACGGTGATGATGTTGCCCGCGGCGAGCAGCAGGCCCGGGATGACGCCGGCAAAGAACAGGCGCACCACCGAGGTCTCCGTGACGATGCCGTAGATGAGGAGCGGAATGCTCGGCGGTATCAGGATCGCGATTCCGCCCGCCGTCGCCACCAGCCCGCCGGAGAGCCAGTCGGGATAGCCGCGCTTCTTCATCTCGGGAATGGCGATCACCGACATCGCCGCCGCCATCGCCACGCTCGACCCGGAGATGGAGCCGAACAGCACGCACGCGAGCACGGTCGCCACGCCGAAGCCGCCCGGCAGGTGGCCGACGAGCGAATCCGCGAAGGCGAACAGTTGCTTGATCAGGCCGGTCTTCTCCATGAGGAAGCCGGCGAAAATGAAAAGCGGAATGGCGGTGAGCGAGTAGCGCGCGATGAAGCTGAAGAACTGCCGGAAGATCACGGTCGACTCGAGCAGCGGGTCGACCATGATGTAGGCCGCCGCCGCGGAGCTGAGCGCGATGCCGATCGGCACTGCGAGCAGCAGGAGCGCGAACAGCACGATGCCGACGATCGCCATCAGTGCGTCCCGTCCGTTTCTTCGCGCTTCTCCTCGAGCACGGTGCGCCCGCGCAGCGCGTGCACCTCGCGGTAGATCTGGAACAGCATCGTGACGCCCATGGAGGCGAAGGAAAACAGCAGCACCGCGAGGAACGGCCACATGGGGAAGGCCAGGCTCTCGGTGCGCGCCTCGTACTTGATGCTGTCCTCGACCTCCGGGATCCCCCACCAGACGACCGCGGCCATGAATGCGCACGAGAAGATCAGCGCGACCAGCTTCACGAACTCGGCAGCCAGGCGCCAGCGCCCGCCGAACACGTTGAACAGCTCCGGGATCAGCGTGACGGTGAGATGCGCCTCACGCCGCTGCGAGATGCTGAAGTAGAGGAAAACGCCGCTGAGGATGAAGAAGGTGACCGCGTCCTGCTGCCACTCGAAGGACAGGCCGAGGATGTAGCGCCGCCCGACCTCGAGCAGCGCAAGCAGCGTGGAGCCGACGAAGAGAAGCGCCGCCGCGGGCGCCAGGATCCGGTCCTGGAACGCCCGCCAGGCCGCGTAAGCCTTCTCCACCTCCTAGCGGATGACGATCTTGGAGGCGTGCTTCGAGCAGTCGATCTTCTCGATCCAGGAAGAGCCGGCCGGGTGCTGCGCCGAGAGCTGCTGGCCTTCCTGCTTGAAGGTGTCGACCCACTTCGCGGCCTCGGGCGGGATCTTGCTCTTGATCCAGCGGCTCGGCCCGTCGCCCAGCGCGCCGGTGAGCGCGCTCACTTCGGCCTGCGTCATCCAGTACACGCCCGGCTTGTTCGGGTCCTTGGTGCCGTACTTGTCGTACGTCATCTTGTCGACGCACCAGTTGAACTCTTTCTGCAGCTGGATCGTCTCGCTGATCAACCCCTCGAGCGCGGTCTGGGTCGCCTTCGGCAGCCGGTCCCACCAGCGGCGGCTCGCGCTGATCATGTAGTAGTCGCCGGTAAAGACGCCGGCGCCGCCGGTCGTGTAGAACGGCGACTGCTCGCGCACCGCGAGCCAGCCGCCGATGCTCGTCATCAGGCCGTCGATCACGCCCGACTCGAGCGCGGTCGGCACTTCGCCGAAAGCCATCACCACCGGGCTCGCCTTCCACGACTCGAGCACCGGGTTCTCCGCCGGCCCCATGCTGCGGATCTTGCGGCCGGTGAAATCCTCGGGCTTGACGTAGCGTTTCTTGGCGCCCACGCCCATGCCGAAGCTCATCTGGCCGGCGCCGAACACCTTGATGAGCTGGCGCTTCTCGAGGCGCTCGACCAGCATCTGGTAGGTCTTGGTCTTCTCGAGGTTGTCGACCGCGCCCGCGGTGGTGAGAATCCCGGGCCCGACGACCGCCATCATCCAGGGCTCGACCGGCGCGGCCTTGCCCATCTGCATCCAGGTCATCTCCAGGTTGCCCTGGCGCATGGCCTCGAAGGCCTCCGGGATGGTGTAGAGCGCGCCGGCGAAATAAAGGCGCGCCTCGCTGCCCGGAATCACCTGCGGCAGGCGATCGCCGAAGTGCTTCATCGCCATGCCGGCGGGATGCGGCGGGCCGGTGAAATCGGACGCAAACCGCAGTACGACCGGCTTCGGCGCCTGAGCGTGCGCGATGGGGCCGAAAAGCGCGGCAGCCGCGCACGCCAACGCTACGAAATGTTTCATTTGTCCTCCTCCTGAAGTAGATTCTAGAGGAGGAGGACGCAAAACATGAAGAAGTTCTTCGTCATCGCGGCGGCCGCGATTCTGTGGGCGTGTCAGAGCACGCCGGAGGAGCCGTTGCGCGCCACTGCTGCACTGCAGCCCACGAAGGGCAGCAAGGCCTTCGGCGAGGCGACCTTCGAGGAAGTGGACGGCAAGGTGCGCGTCGTCGTCTTTGCCCAGGGGCTGAAGCCCAACGCGCCGCACGGCTTCCACATCCACGAGGCCGGCGACTGCAGCTCGGGCGACGGCATGAGCACCAAGGGGCACTTCAACCCGCACGCCAAGCCGCACGGCGATCCGAAATCCGCGGAGCGGCACGCCGGCGACCTGCCCGCGCTGAACGCGGGCAAGGACGGTCGCGCCATGATCGACGTCACGGTGGACATCATTACCGTGCGGCCGGGGCCGGCGAGCGTCGTCAACCGCGGCCTCATCATCCACGCCGATCCCGACGACTACAAGACGCAGCCGACCGGCAATGCCGGCGCGCGCATCGCCTGCGGAGTCATCAAAGCCGGGTAGCCGTCGAGGTGAGCCTCGCCGGCAAAGGCGTGGTGGCCATCTGGCACGGCATCCGGCCCGAGGGACGCGCCGAGTTCTACGAGTGGCACAACCGCGAGCACATGCCCGAGCGCGTCGGGATTCCGGGGTTCCTGCGCGGCCGGCGCTACATCGCGCACGAAGGCGCCCCGGAGTTCTTCACCCTCTACGAAACCGCCACGCCGGAAGTTCTCGCGGGCGCCGATTACCTCGCGCGCCTGAACGCGCCCACGGAATGGACGCGCCGCGCCACGCTGCATTTCACCGACGCGTCGCGCTCGCTCTGCCGCGTCGTGCTTTCGCTTGGGCCTGGCGCAGGCGGCTGGCTGATGATCTGGCGCTACGACGTCGCGCCGGGACGCGAAGACGAGCAGCGTGCACTGCTCGAGCCCGTGCTCAAGGAGATTGCGCAAGCGCAGGGCGTCGTGGGAGCGCACCTGTGCATCGCCGATGCAAGCGCGAGCGCCATCCAAACCGAGGAGAAGAAGGGCCGGCCGAAGAACGCCGTGCCGGGCTGGGTCGTGATGGCGGAGGGCGGCGCGGAGCCCGATGCGCTGCACGCCGCCTGCCGGCGCCTGGCGGCGCCGGCGTTCTTCACCGAAGCGGGCGCGCTTCCGGGCGTGCAGCGCGGCTTGTACCAGCTGCAAAATGCGATACTCCCCGCGTGCTGATCGATTTCTTCCTGAAGCTGAAGTCGCACAAGCTGCCGGTCTCCATCAAGGAGTACCTGACGCTGCTCGAGGCGATGGGAAAGGGCGTGATCGGCCCCTCGATCGACGAGTTCTACTACCTGTCGCGCGCCGCCCTGGTCAAGGACGAGGCCAACTTCGACAAGTTCGACCGCGCGTTCGGCGAGTTCTGGCAGGGAGTCGAGACCATTCCGGGCATCGAGGCGCAGATCCCGCTCGAGTGGCTGCTGAAGCAGGTCGAGCTGCACCTGACCGACGAGGAAAAGAAGCAGATCGAGGCGCTCGGCGGCTGGGAAAAGCTGATGGAGACCCTCAAGCAGCGGCTGGAAGAGCAGAAGGGCCGCCACCAGGGCGGCAACAAATGGATCGGCACCGGCGGCACCTCGCCCTTCGGCGCCTACGGCTACAACCCGGAGGGCGTGCGCATCGGCCAGGAGAAATCGCGCAACCGCAGCGCGGTCAAGGTGTGGGACCAGCGCGAGTACCGCAACCTCGACGACTCGGTCGAGCTGGGGACGCGAAACATCAAGGTCGCGCTGCGCCGTTTGCGGAAATTCGCGCGGCAAGGCGCGCCCGATGAATTTGATTTGGAAAATACAATTTCAAGTACTGCGAGAAAGACCTACCTCGACATCCACATGCGGCCCGAGCGCCGCAACGCCATCAAGGTGCTGATGCTCATGGACATCGGCGGCACCATGGACGACCACATCAAGCTCGCCGAGGAGCTGTTCTCGGCGGCGAAGACCGAGTTCAAGCACCTCGAGTTCTATTACTTCCACAACTGCCTCTACGACTTCGTGTGGAAGGACAACCGGCGGCGGCATTCCGAGCGCACGCGCACCTGGGAGCTGCTGCACAAGTACGGCCACGACTACAAGGTGATCTTCGTCGGCGACGCGACCATGAGCCCCTACGAGGTCCTGCAGCCCGGCGGCTCGGTCGAGTACTTCAACGAGGAGCCCGGCGCGGTGTGGATCAAGCGCGTCACCGACGTCTACACGAAGTGCGTCTGGCTCAACCCCGAGCCCGAGGAGATCTGGTCCTACCGCCAGTCGATCGGCATCGTGAAGGAGCTGATGAACGGGCGCATGTATCCGACGACGCTGAACGGCCTCGAGCGCGCGATGAAGCTGCTGGCGAAGTGAAGATCTACGGCATCCGGAACTGCGACACGATGAAGAAGGCTTTCGCTTCGCTCGAGGCGAGGAAGCTGGCCTACGAGTTCCACGACTACAAGAAGGATGGCGTTCCCCCCGGCAAGCTGCAGGAGTGGGCGAAGCGCGTGGGCTGGGAGAAGCTCGCGAACACGCGCGGGCCGACGTGGCGCAACATCCCCGACGCCGAGAAGGCCGGCCTCACCGAAGCGCGCGCCCTCGCGCTCCTGGAGAAGCACTCCAGCGCGATCAAGCGGCCGGTGCTGGAAGCCGGCTCCCGGCTGCTGGTCGGCTTCGACCCCGCACAGTACGAGCAGCTCTGAAAGAGTTCCTCACCCTCCAGGAGATCGTGGCCGCGGCGCGGGCTAACCTCGCGCCCGGGCCTTGGAGCTATCTCATCGGCGGCGCCGAGACCGAGACCACGGTCCGGCGCAACCGCCAGGCGCTCGACTCGATCGCGTTCCGCCCGCGCGTGCTGCGGGACGTGAGCCGCATAGATTCCTCATCGATGTTCTTTGGAAAAAAAACCCGGCTGCCGGTGATGCTGGCGCCGATCGGCGGCCTGGAGTCGATCGTCGACGGCGGCGCGGCGGCGGCGGCGCGCGCCGCGGCGCAGTTCGGCGTGCCGCAGATGCTGTCCTCCGTGTGCCAGCCGGGCCTCGAGCAGACCGCGGCCGCGGCCGACGCGGTGCGCGTGTTCCAGCTTTACGTGCGCGGCGACGATGCGTGGGTGGACGATTTCGTGCGCCGTGCGAAGGACAACGGCTTCTGCGCGTTCTGCCTCACGGTGGACGTGGCGCACTACAGCCGGCGCGAGCGCGACATCGTCGGACGCTTCGTCAAGCCCTGGCGCGCACGCGCGGTCGAAGGTGCTGCTTTCCAGGCCGGGCTCTCGTGGGACCACGTCAAGCGGTTCAAGGACAAACATGACCTGCCCCTGATCATCAAGGGCATTGCGACGATCGAGGATGCCGAGCTCGCCGTGCAGCACGGCGTCGAGGTCGTCTATGTCTCGAACCACGGCGGCCGACAGCTCGACCACGGCCTCGGTAGCGCGGCCGTCCTGCCGGAGATTTTGAAAGCTGTAAACAAGAGGGCTGAGGTCTGGGTCGACGGCGGCTTCATGCGCGGCTCGGACGTGGTGAAGGCGATCGCGCTCGGCGCGAAGACGGTCGCCATCGGCCGCCTTTGCGGCCTCGGGCTCGCCGCCAGCGGTCCTGCCGGCCTGGTGCGAACGCTGGAGCTTCTCGAGGAGGAAATCCGGACCTGCCTCGGGCTGCTCGGCGTCACCTCCTATGCGGAGCTCACGCCCGCCCACCTCGCGGTGGCGCCGGTCGTAAATCCGCCGGATACCTTCAGCGCCTTTCCGCTTCTGACCCTGCCCTAGACGGGATTGCGCTCGATCAGCTGCCGCGCGATGATGATGCGCTGCATCTCGTTGGTGCCCTCGCCGATGCACATCAGGGGCGCGTCGCGCACCAGGCGCTCGATCGGGTACTCCTTGGAATAGCCGTAGGCGCCGTGGATGCGCATCGCCTCGAGCGCGTTCTCGAGGCCGGCTTCCGAAGCGAAGTACTTGGCCATGCCGGCCTCCATGTCGCAGCGCTGGCCCGCGTCGTAGGCGCGCGCCGCCTGCTCGATCAGCAGGCGCGCCGCCTCCACGCGCGTCGCCATCTCGCCGAGCTTGAGCTGGATCGCCTGGTGCTGCGCGATCGGCTTGCCGAAGGTCTTGCGAAGCTGGGCGTAACGAACCGATTCATCGAGCGCCGCCTTCGCTATCCCGGCGCCGCGCGCCGCGACGTTGATGCGCCCGAGCTCGAGCCCGCTGACCGCGCAGTAGAAGCCTTCGCCCTCGCCGCCGATCAGGTTGGCCGCCGGCACCCTGAAGTTGTCGAAGACGAGCTCGGCCGAGTCGATGCCCTTGTAGCCGAGCTTCTCCAGCTTGCGCGACGCGGTGAATCCCGGCCCCTTTTCCATGATGAACATCGACAGACCCTTGCGCGCCGGCTGCGCCTGCGGGTTGGTGCGCACCAGCACGGCGCAGCAGCCGCCTTCGATGCCGTTGCTGATCCAGGTCTTGGTGCCGTTGATCACGTAATGGTCGCCCTCGCGCACGGCGCGCATGCGGATCGCCGCGAGGTCGGTGCCGGCGTCGGGCTCGGTCAGCGCCAGGCCGCCGCGCAGCTCGCCGCTCGCCATGCGCGGCAGGAAGCGCTTCTTCTGCTCCTCGGTGCCGAACTTCTGCACCAGCATCGCCATCATCAGGTGCGAATTGAAGATGCCGGTGAGCGACATCCAGACGGTGGAGATCTGCATCACGATCTTGGCGTAGGTCGAGGCCGACAGGCCCAGGCCGCCCCATTGCGGGTCGAGCACCGCGCCGAACAGGCCCATCTGCTTCATGGTCTCGACCATCTCGCGCGGGTAGATGTCGTCGTGCTCCAGGCGCATCACCTGCGGACGCACTTCCTTGTCCAGCCAGCGCCCGATCGCTTCCAGGAGCGCGGCTTCCTCGGCCGGGTCGGTATGGCGCGGCGCGCGAGCCGCGGCGGTCAATGCCATGGCAGGTCTCCTCGCCGGCTACTCCGGCTTGATGTTGGCGGCCTTGATGATCGGCCACCACTTGTCCAGTTCGGCCTTGTGGAACGCCGCGAGGCCCTCCGGGCTCTGCTGCTCGCGCGAGGCGACCTCCAGCCCGAGGTCGGCGAAGCGCTCCTTGACCTTCGGGTCGGCGAGTGCGTGCACCATGGCGGCATTGAGGCGCGCGACGACCTCTTTCGGCATGGCACGGGGACCGAACAGCCCGAACCACCCGGAGGCGTACAGGCCGGGGATGCCGCTTTCTTCCGATGTTGGAATGGTGGGAATGACCGAAGAACGTGCCGGCGACAGGTTCGCAAGGATCTTGACCGTTCCGGCGCGGGCCTGCGGCAACGTCACGGCGGCCTGGACCACCATCAGGTCTACCTGGCCGCCGAGCATCGCCTGCATGGCGGGGCCGGCGCCGCGATAGGGGATGAACTGAACCGTGGTGCCGGTCGCCTGCATCATCAGGATGCCGGTGAGCTTGGCCGCCGCGTTCTGGTCGACGAACGTCGCCTGGCCGGGGTTTGCCTTGGCCCAGGCCACCAGCCCCTTGAGGTCGTCGGCCGGAAACCCCTTGCGCGCGATCATCAGCTGCGGGTTGACGGACATCAGCCCGATCGGCGCGAAGTCCTTCTGCAGGTCGAAGTTGATCGGATAGAGGATCGCGCCGACGTGCGTGTCCCACTGGCCGATGTCGAGGGTGTAGCCGTCGGGCGCGGCGCGCGCCACGCGCCCCACCGCGATGGTCCCGCCGGCGCCGCCGACGTTCTCGATCACCACGGTCTGGCCAAGCGCCGGGCGCATGGCGTCGCCGATGATGCGCGCCGCGGTATCGGTCGAGCCGCCCGGCGGGAACGGCACGATCAGCGTGACCGGCCGCGACGGCCAGGATTGCGCGGACGCGCAGCTCGGAACCTGAGCTGCAAACGCGGCGAGCGCGAGCACGACGAGTAGCTTTATCATTCTCCCCTCCGCATGAATCCACGAGTCTACAAGTAGTGGCGAAATTCCTGTTCGTCTCCTATGAGGGCCTGATCGCCGACATCGCGTGGCAGGTGGCCAAGGAAGGCCACGAGGTGAAGCTCTGGATCCAGAATCCCGAGGAGCGCGGGATCGCCGAGGGCTTCGTGCCCAAGACCGACGAATGGAAGAGCGAGGTCGACTGGGCGGAGGTCGTGGTGTTCGACGACGTGCTCGGCATGGGAGCGATGGCCGAGGAGCTGCGCCGGCAGGGCAAGCCCGTGGTGGGCGGCTCGACCTACACCGACCGCCTCGAGGACGACCGCGGGTTCGGGCAGCAGGAGCTGAAGGCGGCCGGGGTGTCGATCATCTCGCAGGAGAACTTCACCTCGTTCGACGAGGCCGTGGCCTATGTGCAGTCGAACCCGAACCGCTACGTGATCAAGCCGAGCGGCGAGGCGCAGAACATCAAGCGGCTGCTGTTCGTGGGCGAGGAGGACGACGGGCGCGACGTCATCCAGGTGCTGCAGGACTACAAGCGCTTCTGGTCGGACAAGATGACCGAGTTCCAGCTCCAGAAGCGCATCATGGGCGTGGAAGTGGCCGTCGGCGCGTTCTTCAACGGGCGCGAGTTCGTGACGCCCGTGTGCGTCAATTTCGAGCACAAGAAGCTGTTCCCGGGCGACATCGGCCCCGCCACCGGCGAGATGGGCACCTCGATGTTCTGGAGCGACCCCAACAAGCTGTTCAACGCCACGCTGAAGAAGATGGAGGCGAAGCTCGCCGAGGCGCGCTACTCGAGCTACATCGACATCAACTGCATCGTGAACAACAACGGCATCTACCCGCTGGAATTCACCTCGCGCTTCGGCTACCCGGCGATCAGCATCCAGCAGGAGGGCCTGCTCACGCCGATGGGCGAGCTGCTGCGCGAGCTCGCGGCGGGCACGACCACCAGCCTGCGCGCGCGCAGCGGCTTCCAGATCGGGGTGCGCATCGTGGTCCCGCCGTTCCCCTACAACGACCCCGAGACCCTCGAGAACACCTCGAAGGACTCGGTGATCCTGTTCAAGACGCCGAGCCGCGAGGGCGTGCACATCGAGGACGTGCGCACCGCCGACGGCGAATGGCTGGTGACCGGCACTTCGGGCGTGGTGCTCATCGTGTGCGGCGCCGGCCCCACCATGCGGCAGGCGCAGCGCCAGGCCTACAACCGCGTGCGCAACATCATGATCCCGCACATGTACTACCGCGACGACATCGGCGAGCGCTGGTACGAGGACAGCGATCGCCTGCACGCTTGGGGCTATCTCCGGGAAGCATAGCCGTAACAAGTCCGCCCCTAGCATTGGGGCGTGCCCTACCCGTTCGCGCATCCCGCCGCGGTGCTGCCGCTCGCGCGGCCGATGGGCCGGTTCGCGGTGCCCTCCGCGCTCGCCATCGGCAGCATGCTGCCCGACCTGTGGTACTTCGTCCCGCTCGTCGAGCGCTCGGACAGCCACAGCGTGGCCGCGCTCTTCTGGTTCTGCGTGCCGGCCGGCCTCATCGCGTATGCGCTGTTCCACCTCGCCCTCAAGCAGCCCTTGATCGCGCTGCTCTCGCCGCGGCTCGGCAGCTTCACGTGTGCCGGCCTGCCGCCGCGGCCGTGGTACGCGGTGGTCGCGTCATTGCTGATGGGATCCATCACCCACATCGTGTGGGACGACCTCACGCATTCGGATAGCCATCGCTGGCTGCAGCACGCAAGCACGCTCGTGGGCAGCGTGATTCTCGGCTGGTGGCTGTGGCGCAAGCTGCGCCGTGCGCCGATCGCGGCGCAGGCGCCCAGACTTTCGCGCTTCCATCGCGCTTGCGTCATCTTCGGCCTGCTCGGGGCCATGCTGATTTCCGCACTGTGGTCCGCCGAAACACTGTGGTCAGCCAACATCCGGCTCGCGTTCGACTACTCCGCGCTGCGACATTTGTTAAGAAGTGCCGGAATTGGCGCCCTGGAGGGCCTGGGCGCCGCCGTCCTGGTCTACTGCCTGCTATTTCAGCGTAAGATCCTCCAGTAAGCCGTTGTAGTAACTACAAGAAGGGGAGCCGGGGGATGTTCGCCGTCTATCGCGAGCTCGAAGGCAGCGCGTACCTGGCTTGGCACGCCATCCGCAGGCTCGGCGTGCTGCGCCGGCCGCCCGTGACGGAAGAGCTCGTGCGCCAGATCTACTTTACCGGGGCGAGCGCGACCGGCGGCATCGTGCTGCGCGGCGCGTTCATCGGCACGCTGATCATCGCCTACGTGATCGAGGTGCTGAACGCCGACGCCGGGCTCGCGGTGAAGATGCTGCTCTGGGTGGTGCTGCGCGAAGTCGGCCCGCTGATCGCGGCGGTGCTGGTGATCCAGAGGAGCGGCACCGCGGTAGCCACCGAGCTCGCGCTGCGCGAGATCTCGGGCGAGATCGCCAGCCTGCGGCGCATGCGCATCGATCCCTACGACTACCTGGTCGTGCCGCGCGTTGCCGGCATGGCGCTGTCCAACGCTGCGCTCACGCTGTACGTCCAGTTGATCGCGGTCGGCGGCGGCATGGTGCTCTCGTCGCTCATCATCAACGTGCCGTTCGCCGAGATGCTCGGCATGTTCTTCCTGCTCGCGAGCCCCCTCGACCTGGTGTACTCGCTCATCAAGAGCCTGCTGTTCGGCGTCGCGATCGCCGTGGTCTCGTGCTACCACGGCTTGAATCCGCGCGGCCATTCCATCAACGCCGTGCCGCAGGCGGCGATCCGGGCGGTGACCGAGGCGCTGCTCGCGGTGATGCTGCTCAACGTGGTGTTCGCCTATCTCGTCTACGGCGTCGCGTTCTTCGGATTGGTTACTGCAGAGCAATGAGCTGCGTCCTCGGCTACGAGCCGGTCCCTGACGAAGAGTCTCCGGAGCGCGTCTGGGTGGAGGAGCCCGGCGACCATCAGGTGAGCTGCATCTACAAGGACGAGCTGCTCGCGGCGATGCGCGAGCTCAAGCCGCGCAACGGCACGCGCCTGGTGCTTCTCGGCAGCGACGTGCGCACGCTCGGCGAGCGCGGGCGGCGCGAGCTCCTGCGCCGCGTCGGATTCGTGCCGGCGGACGGCGGCCTGATGAGCAGCCTGAATGCCTGGGAGAACATCTCGCTGCCGCTCGCCTACCACGCGCCGGACAAGCTTGCGGGCGCGCTCGCCGAGGTGCATGCCCTGCTCGGCGATCTCGGCGGCGTCGACGACAACCTGCTCGCCCAGCTGCCCGAGCACATGACGCTCTACGAGCGCCGGCTCGCGGCGTACCTGCGCTCGCTGCTCGAGAAGCCGGAGCTCCTGGTGGTCGAGGACCTGTCCGCCGGGCTCGGGCCGACCAAGCGCAGGCGCACCGCGCGCTTCGCCGAGGTCTACCGCGCGCGCTGCCCGGGCGGGACTTTCGTGCAGTTTGAGGATTGAGGGAGGAACCACCCATGGAAGAAATGCGCACCGAGAAGCTCACCGCGCCGCGGCGCTTTCGCGGCATCCGCAAGCAGGTCAACCTGTTCCTGCTCACGGCGCTCATCGGCTTCGCCGGCGTCACCGGCCTGGTCGCCTACAAGCAGGGCATGTTCGTCCAGCACACCAACATCTATTTCCACGCCCCCGACGCGAGCGGCATCAACAGGGGCATGGCGGTGCGCCTGCACGGCGTGCCGGTGGGCGCGGTCAAGGACATCGAGTTCGCCGACCGCGGCGTGCGCGTGCGCGTGGGCGTCAACAGCGAGTACATCCCGCGGCTGCCGCGCGGGTCGCTGGCCCGGCTGACGCGCGAAGGCTACGTCGGCGCCGCCTCGATCCAGATCCTGCCGGGAACCGCGGCCACCGACCGCACCCCGGTCGCCGAAGGCGACGAGATCCGCTTCATTGCGCAAAAGGGCATGGCCGACATGCTGGACGAGGTGCGCCAGCAGCTCACGCCGGCGTTCCAGGAGCTGCGCCGGGCGGCCTCCGAGATGGCCGACCCGGGCAGCGACTTCCGCCGCTCGGTGAGGGCGATGCGCGAGCTGGTCGAGGAACTGCCCGCGGCAAACCGCGAGCTGCGCCAGCTCCTGCGCGACGCCGACCGCACCATGATCACGCTCGGCCGCCAGGCCGATACCGTCGGAAGACAGGCCGAGACCACGCTCACCATCCTCTCCCGGGTGGGCACGCAGACCGAGGAGCACCTGCCGGTGCTGGCGGGCAAGCTCGGCAACACGCTCGATTCCCTCAACGCGACCGCGACGCAGGTGCGCGAGACGACGCGGACCAACGGCGAGGCGCTGCGCGAGCTCCTTACGCAGGCGCCCGAGCTCATGCGCGGCAGCGGCGAGCTGGTGCGCGACACGCAGGAGCTGACCACCGCCGCGCGCCGCACCTGGCTGCTGCGCGACTACATCGAGCCTTCCGAGATGCGCACTCTGCCGGTCGACAGCTTCGAGTCCTTCGGCAAACGATGAAGTTTTTGCCGTTACTTCTTGCCGCCCTCGTCGCCGGGTGCGCACAGGCGCCCAAAGCCACGACGGCAGCGAGGCAGGAAGCCGCGATCGAGGCCAACCGCAAGGGCGAGGCCTACGTGCGCCACGGCGAGCTCGAAAACGCGGCGCGCAGCTACCGCGAGGCGCTGCGCCTGTCGCAGTCGCTCGAGGACCCGGAAGGCATCGCCGCCAACGCGATCAACCTTTCCATCGTGCGCCAGCGCCAGGGGCGCTTCGCCGATGCGCGCGCGAGCCTCGATGCGGTCCTCGAGCAGTCCAATCTGCGGTTTTCAAACGTCCGTCTGGCAGAGGCGGCGCTGCGGCACGCGCTGCTGGACCTGGACCAGAACCGCTTTTCGGGCGCAGCCGAGTGGGTCGGCCAGGCCGCGAAGCACTGCGGCGAGCGTTGCCCGCTAACCGCGGCGATCCAGAACGTGCGCGCCCAGCTCGCCCTGCAGGCCGGGCGCATCGAAGAGGCGGCGGCCACCGCGCGCAGCGCGCAGGAGGCGAGCCGCGCCGCCGGCGACCGCAGCGAGCTCGCCAACGCCCTGCGGCTGCTCGGGATCAGCTCATTGAACCGGGGTGATGCCGCGGCTGCGCGTACGCACCTCGAGCAGGCACTGACCATCGACCGCGAGATCGGCGCGCCGCGCAAGATCGCGCTCGACCTGCTGGCCCTCGGCCGCGCCGCCGCGCTCGGCGGCGAGCGCGACGCGGCGCGCGCCTACTACACGCGGGCCATGGCGGTCAGCGAAGCCGACCGCGACAACGCCGGCGTCACCGAAGCGCGCGCGCTGCTGGAGGCGGCGGACAAGGCCGCCGCCGCCGGCAAATAGCTCTCAGTAGTACTCGTAGGGCGCCGGCTCGTCGGCGTTCGCCTGGAGCTCGAACCCGGCCGGGAAATACACCGCCGGCTCGACCGGGGTGCTCGACACGGCGACCATCTCGGGGGCTATGCGCATCTCGTCGGCCGGCGTTCTGAGCCAGCTCAGGCCGAGCATGGTGGCGCCGATCGACACGACGGCTGCAGTACGGATCAGGTAGACGTTTTGCATGACGGGCTCCTTTGTGAAGGAGCCTGCACGTTATCCGTGCGCCGACGCCGCCGAAAGTAACGCGCGCACCACGCGCCGGTGCGCAATTCACCTGCGAAAAAAAAGGGCCGCTTTCGCGGCCCGGAGAAGGAGTCTTGAATTCGGTTCGGCGGCTTTAGGCGTCGTTCTGAAGATGCCTCGGCATGAACATCAAGTCCTCGGGCATCGGGTTCGGCTTGCGCGCCTTGCGCACGGGCATGAGGGTTAGAAAAGCGCCGTAGAGGAGAAGCATCACCGACGCTGCCTGGCCGGTCGTGAAGAGGATGTCGAGCATGGCGGCTGGCTCCTAGTAGTACTCGTAATACTCGGGCTCTTCGGCGTTCGCCTGGATGACGAGGCCGGCATGGAGATGCATGGCGGGTTCGGTCGGCGCGCTCGAGACGGCGATCTGCTCGGGCGCGAGCCGCAGGTCGTCACCGCCCTGCATGCTCATCCATCCAAAGGCAACGAAAGCCGCGGTCAGCGAGGCGACGGTTGCGGTCCGGACGATGTAGACGCTTTGCATGACGGGCTCCTTGTTGTGGATGTGGACGACGAGCCCAAGGTACGCGCGCCCGGCAGCCGGCGAAAGTAACGCGCGCACAGCGCCGCCGTGTGCAATTCACCGGCGCCGAAAAACGGCAGTGGAAAAAAAGAGGGCCGCTTTCGCGGCCCAGGAGGAGGAGTCTTGAGTTCGGTTCGGTTCGTTCTTCTTATGCGTCGTTCTGAGCGGTCCCGATCGAGAGCATTGCACCGTAAATCATCAGCACCGCCGCGGCAGCCTGGCCTATCGTGAGAATGAGGTCGATCATTGGGTCCCCTCCGTGAGCTCGTTCGTTGCCAACCTGGGAACCACTGTAGCGGCCGCGAGGCGCCGGGCGCTATCGCCGGCGACACATCGGGTTTGTGCGATCTTCACCTGCCCGGCCGTGCCGACTACCAGCGCGCGGGCGGAGCCTTGTTGATGGTGATGCGGCCGTCTTCCATGCTGACGTAGCCGCCGGTCGTGAGGTCGCGCAGGATGCGGTTGATCATCTCGCGCGAGGCGCCGACGCGCGCGGCGATCTCCTTCTGCGTCAGCTTCTCCGGGATCACCATCTTGCCGTCGCGCTCGACCGCGAGCTCGAGCAGGACGCGTGCCACGCGGCCGTAGACGTCGAGCATGGCGAGGTTGCGCACGCTGCGGTTCAGGCCGCGCGCGACCCGGATCAGGTTCTGGATGAGCTGCAGCGACACCGCGGGGTGGGAGAGCAGGAAAGTCTTGAAATCGGCGCGCGACAGGATGGCGAACTGCGCCGGCTCGAGCGTCATCACCGAGGCCGAGCGCGGCTCTTCGTCGAGCGCCATCTCGCCGAAGTACTGCCCGGGCCCCTTGATCGCCAGGATGAGCTCCTTGCCGTGCTCGTCCGCGAGGTAGATCTTTACCCGGCCGCTGAGGACCAGGTAGAGCGAATCGCTCTCGTCTCCCTCGTGGAGGATGATCGCCTGCTTCGGGTAGTTGCGGGTGACCGCGCGATCGGAGAGCGCGCGCACATCGGCTTCGGGAACGCCCTCGAACAGCGGAATGCTCTTCAGATCGGCCGGCATGGCGGGGGATTCTAGGCGCGGCTGCGGTTAAGCTACAAGCGTGAATATTCACCGGCTCTACGGCGAGTTGATGCATCAGGCGGCGAAGCGCGGCAGGCTGCATGTGGTGCGCGTGTTCTCGCGCCCGCTCGACCGCGCCGCCCGATCCGCGCCGCCGCCGGGCCTCGAGCTGAGGCCGCTCGGCGTGGAGGAGCTGGTTTCGTACAGCCGGGAACCCGCGCTCGACCTGCGCGAGGCGATGATCCGCGAGGCGATGCAGCGCGGCGACCGGTGCCTGGGGGCGCTCGACGGCGCCACCCTCGTCGGCTACGTCTGGTTCGCCTACGCAATCGCGCCGCACGTGGAGGGCATCTGGGTCCGGGTGCCGCCGCGCGCGGTCTACCGATTCAAGGCCTTCGTGCGGCCCTCGTATCGCGGCCGCGGGATCGCGGCCGCGCTGTATGGCGTCGCCGACCCGATCGTCGGCAAGCCGGGGGTAGACACCGTGGTGGACTGCATCGCGGTCCAGAACGCGCCCTCGATCGCGGCGACGCTTAAAAGCGGCAGCCGGCCGCTCGGCACCCTCGTCTACTGGCGGGCGAGCCGGTGGTTCCTGTCGCTGCATTCCCCCAGCGTGCGGCGCCTCGGCCTGCAGTTCTATCTCGCGCCATGAGGCGGCTTCTCGCCGCGACGCTCCTCCTTGCCGCCGGCTGCGCCGGGGTGCCGGGCGGAGATTCTTCTCTGGAGCGCCGGGTCGGCGCGGTGCTGGAACGGCGCGGCCTGGGCGCCGACGCGCTCCTCGTGATCGACAACCTGCTGCGCCATGGCCCGCCGGCGCCCCGCGCCGCGCCGCCGGTCGTGCTGCGGCTCCTCGCCGAGCCGCTCGCCGCCGCAGCCGTCTCCAGGCTGTTCGAGCAAGCGGTGCCGGCGAGCCTCGCCGCGCTCGGCCCAGCCCGGTCGCAGGCGGCGTCGCAGGTCCCATTCCAGGACCTGCTGAAGGCTTACGTCGCCGAGCTCGCCGAAGCGCAGCGCCTGCTGCTCGCCGCGACCCGGGACTTCGCGGAGATCGATTTCTCGCGCGGATTGCCGCCCCCGGACCAGCTCCTGGCGATCGCCGACGCGCTCGACGCGCCGGGGCTCGAGCGCGCCAACCTCGCGTTCATCGACGCGACCGTGAAGTTCGTGCGCGGCCTGCAGAATGCCAGCGCGCTGCCGGCTCAAGGCAGGACCTTCGAGTCCGCCATCGGCACGATCGTGATCGGAACGCCGGGCAACGACCGGCACGGCCCCGGCGCCGCGCTCATCATCGATCCCGGCGGCGACGACCTCTACGAGCGCTCGCCGGTGCGCGGCGGCGCGGTGTCGGTGATCGTGGACCTCGGCGGCAACGATGAATACCGCGGCAGCGACCTCGCGCTGCGCGGCTTCTCGGCCATCGTCGATCTCGGCGGCAACGATCGCTACGAGATGGAGGGCAGCGGCCTCGGCGCGGCGATCGCCGGCGCCTCGCTCCTCATCGACTTCGCAGGCAACGACGCCTACACGGCGAAGTTCTTCGCGCAAGGGGCGGCGGCGTTTGGGATCGGCACGCTGGTCGATCTCGGCGGCTCGGACCACTACGCGCTGGAGGCGTGGGGACAGGGGTTCGGCGTCGCCGGCGGCCTCGGGCTTCTCTGGGACCGCGCCGGCAACGACCAGTACGCGGTGGCGGGCGTGCCCGACCCGTTCGCCCGCGGCGCCGGGCTGAGCGGCGCGCAGGGCGCGGCTTTCGGCTTCCGCGGCGCGATCGCGGGCGGCGTCGGCATCCTGCGCGACGACGGCGGCGACGATCTCTACGACGCCCAGATGTTCGCCCAGGGCGTCGGCTACTACTACGGGCTGGGCATCCTCTGGGATCGCGGCGGCGACGACCGCTACCAGGCCTTCCGCTACGCGCAAGGCAACGCGGCGCACCAGGCGGTGGGCGTGCTGAGCGACGAGGCCGGCGACGATCATTACACCGCCGACGGCTACGCGCAGGGCATGGGACTCGACGTCGCCGTCGGCGTGCTGGTCGACGCCCGTGGGAACGACGCGTATCGCGCCCGCGGCGGCGCCCAGGGCGCCGCCACCGCCAACGGTTTCGGCCTGCTTGCCGACCAGGACGGGGACGATCGCTTCGACATCGGGCCCGACGAGCGCGCCTGGGGGCGCGCCGAATGGCTGCGCGGCCTGCCGAGCATCGCCGTCCTGCTGCATGCGAGCGACGCGCTCTTCATCGCGAACGCCAAGGCGGTCCCGGCGCCGCCGGAAAGCCCGCCCGTGGCGGTTCAGCCGCCGACCGCGGATACCTGCCCCTCGTCCGATCCCGGGGAAGCATTGCTTTGCCAGGTGCGCGATGCGACCGATCCCGAGAGCCTGTGGCGCAGCCTCAAGGCGACGCTGGTCGCAGACCCGGCGACGCCGCTCGCCGGGTGGATCGCGATCGCGCTCGCAAGGCGGCCGCCGAGGGATGCCGAAGAAATCGCCGCGCTGCTGGCGAAGCGCGAAAGCTGCAACGTGCGCGCGCTGGCGCTACGGGCCTGGCCGACGCTGGCGGCCGCGCAGGCGGGAATCCGCTCGCCGTGCTTCCGCTTGCAGTCGGCGGCGCGCATGGCCTTCGTGCGCCTGGGTGAACCCGTGCCCGCCGATGCCGCGCTGCCGCTCTTCCTGCGGGCGATTCCTCCGCAGGAAGATACCTATTGAGGACCTATTGAGCCGGCGCGCCCGCGCGCCGCAGCTGCGCCGTCTTCTTCAGCTGGCGCTCGATCGCGCCGAAGGCGTGGTTGATGAGCGCCGGGAGCTGCGCGTGCATGTCGCGCACCACCCTCGCCTTGCGCGCCGTGAGGTCGTGGTGCGGCGGCGTGCGCGCCTCGACCATCACGCTGTAGCGATTGCCTTTGTGGTGCGAGGCCTGGTCCTTCGTGAGCGAGACCCGGCAGGAGGTGATGCCGTAGGCGAACCGGTCGAGCCGCTGCACGCGCTCGAGGATGTAGCTTTCGACCCAGGCGGAACGCTCGACGTCGTGGAAAACGACTTCCGGGGAGGTTTGCATCCCTGTTCGACAACCCTGCCGTCGGGGCAAGTTCCCCGGATTTACAGCTTGTGGGACACCCCGTTGCGCAGGCGCACCATCTTCCAGAACAGGTTCACGCGCGACACGTCGCCGTTCCGGGCCCCGGGCACGAGCTTGCGCAGGTCGACCTCGGGATCGAAGCCGATCTGCGACGACACGTTGCCGAGGGCGCGCTCGAGCGCCCCCATGACGCGGTTCTCGGACTGGAAGTGGTTGACGATGAAGATCTCGCCATCGGGGCGGCAGACCCTGTGCAGCTCCTCCAGCAGCTTCGCCGGCTGCGGCACCACCGACACCACGTACATCGCCACCACCTTGTCGAAGCTCGCATCGGGGAACGCCATCGTCTCGGCGTCCATTTCGAGCAGCGCTTCGACATTCGAGAGCCGCGCGCGCGCCACGCGCGCACGCGCCCGCTCGAGCATCTCTCGCGACACGTCGATGCCGGTGATGCGCACCTCGCGCGGATAAAGCGACAGCGACAGGCCGGTGCCCACGCCGACCTCGAGGACGCGGTCGCCAGGCTTGAGCTTGAGCGCATCGAGAACCGCCTTGCGGCCCGGTTGCAGGACTGCGCCGAAGATTACGTCGTAGATTCTGGCATAGCGCCGGTAGGCCGCTTTGACGGCTTCGATGTGCATTTCGGGGAATTCTGCCAGCAATCGGCATTCCCGGCACGCCGGGATCATGCCGATAAGCGGAACGCTCCTTCTAAGCCGGACGGACTACCCGATTGGCGGAGTTTTCCCGACAGTTTCGGCCCCGGCATGAGCCTTCTGGAGGATCGTCAGGTCCGCCCGGCGCACGCGTAATGCGTCTGTGCCGGGACGCCATCTGCTGACGTTCGAGCTCTCGGAAGAAGGCGATGAGCTCACCATCCACGGCGATCCGCCCGGCCTGAGGCTGCTCGCCGAACGCATCTCCGATCTCGCCGGCAAAGCCGAAACGCAGATCAACCCGAGCGTCGCCCAGCTCTCGACCAGCGTCTGGGGCGGCAACGAGCTTTCGCTCGAGCCGCAGGGAACCGACACGCGCCTCGTCTACCAGGTGCGGATCGTGGCGCAGCCCGTCAAGCGGAAGTAGACTCCCCCGCATGACGAGCCCCCGGGAGGGCGGCTGCGTGTGCGGCGCGGTCCGCTATCGGGTCAGGAACGCGCCGTTCCGCACCGGCGTATGCCACTGCAGGTTCTGCCAGCGCCGCACCGGCAGCGCCTTCGGCGTCGGCGTCTATTTCAGGAAGGACGACTTCGAGCTGCTGCAGGGCGAGCTCGAATCGTACGAGCATCGCTCCGACGAGAGCAACCGCCGGCTGAAGATGGAGTTCTGTCCCAAGTGCGGCACGACCGTGACCTGGACGCTCGAGCTCTTCCCCGACGGCCGCGGCGTCGCCGGCGGCAGCTTCGACGACACGAGCTGGCTCAGGATCGAGCGCCATACCTGGACGCGCTCGAAGCAGCCCTGGGTACCGATCCCGCCCGGGGTCGAGCGGCACGAGAAGGCGGCGCTCCAGCAGCCCGTAAAGCTCAAGTAATCAGGGCTTCTGCGACAGGAGATGCGCGCAGCCCGCGCGCGTCGCCCAGTATTCCCAGGCGCGCCAGGTCTCGGGCGAGTGCGGCTTGTAGCCGGCGTTGCGCGCCTCGATCTCGCCCCGGCTCAGGGGTTTCAGCTGACCCAGTTGCAATGCCTTGTATTGAACACGCGCATTGCGCGGCACGTAGACCGACATCCGTACCACCTCGATCAGCGAGCGCGCGGCGGCGACGAAGCCATGGCCGCGCATCAGCGCAACATTGTTCTTGTCCAGGGACGACGCAAGATCCCTGCCCTGCGCCATGCTGGTGACGAGGAGGTTCGTGTCGCCGAACCGGTCGCGGATGTCCCACACCGGCACGCGCTCGCCCATGAAGCTGCCGGAATGGATCACCGGCTCCAGCGGCGCCGAGGTGATGCCGAACGGCAGCACGTCCTCGGCGTGCGCGTGGACCACCGATATGACGTCCGCGCGCGCCTGGTACACCGCGGCGTGGATGAAGCGCTCGAGGTAGGGCTGGCGCTGGTCGCCGCCGAGCGCATTGCCCTCGAGGTCGAACTCCATGATGTCGCCCGGCTCGACCAGCTCGGGCGCGACCGAGCGCGCGAGGAAGAAGCGCTTTGGGTCCTCCGGGTGGCGCAGGCTGACGTGGCCGTACGCGTCCACCACGTTCTCGTTGGCGAGAATGCGGTTCGCCACCACCAGATCGTTGAAGTTCACTTCAGCGATCTCCAGACTTTCTCCGCGGTGAGCGGCATGTCCAGATGCCGCACCCCGAGCGCGTTGCACACGGCGTTCACCACCGCCGCGGGCGCGCCGACCGCGCCCGCTTCGCCCGCGCCCTTCACCCCGAGCGGATTGGTCTGGCACGGCACATGCTGGAAGCCGCAATCGAGCGCCGGCACGTCGCCGGCGCGCGGTATCGCGTAATCCATGAGCGAGCCCGAAAGCAGCTGGCCGCTGTGCGCGTCGTACACCGTGTGCTCGAGGAGCGCCTGCCCGATGCCCTGCACCGTCCCGCCCTGCACCTGGCCTTCGAGCAGCTTCGGGTTCATGGCGCGGCCGAAATCGTCGACCACCGAGTAGCGCTCGATCGCGGCGTGCCCGGTGTGCGGGTCCACCTCGACCTCGCAGATGTGGCAGCCGTTCGGGTAGGTGTAATCCGGCGGCGCGTGCGTCTGGGTTGACTCCAACAAGCCCAAGTCGAAGAGACTTTGCTTCCGATCCGTCCCACCGATGCGAAACTCGCCGTCGCGGTACTCGATGTCGGAGGCCGCGGCTTCGAGCCTGCGCGCCGCTTCCTGCTTGCCCTTCTCGATCACCTCATCGGCCGCATTCACGGCGGCGACCCCGCCGAGCGCGAGAAAGCGCGAGCCGCCGGTGAGGCCCTCGGCCGGAACGACGTCGGTGTCGCCCTGCACGACCTTGATTTTCGAAGCGTCGACGCCGAGCTTGTGCGAAAGAAGCTGCACGAAGGTCGTCGTGTGCCCCTGCCCGTTGTCCTGCATTCCGGAGTAGAGCGTCACTTCCCTGGAGTCGACTTTCACCCTCACCGTATCTCCCGGCCCGCCGCCGCAGCGCTCGATGTACATTCCGAGCCCGATTCCGCGCATTCTTCCGTTCTTCCGAGAGAGATCCTTGCGTGCAGCAAAACCGTCCCAATCCGCCCGCTGCATCGCCCGGTCCAGAATCGCCGCGAAATCCCCCGAGTCGTAGCGGCTCTCGACCGGCGTCTGGTAAGGCATCTCCGAGGGCTTGATGAAGTTGCGCCGCCGCAGCTCCTCGGGCGAGAGGCCGAGTTCGCGCGCCGCGACGTCGATCACGCGCTCGAGGAGGTAGATCGCCTCGGGCCGACCCGCGCCGCGGTAGGCGTCGACCGGCACGGTGTTCGTGATCGTGCCCTTGATGTTCAGGGAAATGCTTCCGATCCTGTAAACCCCGGACAGCATCGGCGCGGCGAGCTGCGGAATGAACGGGCCGAAGTTCGACAGGTACGCGCCCATGTTCGCCCACGTGGTGACGCGCAGCGCGAGGAAACGCCCGTCGCGGTCGGTCGCGAGCTCCGCGATCGAATAGTTGTCGCGTCCCTGCGCGTCGGAGACAAATGCCTCGCTGCGCTCGCCGGTCCAGCGCACCGAGCGCTTGAGCCGCCGCGCCGCCCACACCACCGCGGGCTGCTCCGGATAGAGGAAGATCTTCATGCCGAACGCGCCGCCGACGTCGCCCGACACCACGCGCACCTTGTCGCGTCCGATCTTCAGGACGGCATCGGCGATCTGCCCGTAGAGATGGTGCGGGCCCTGGCACGGGGTGTAGAGCGTCGTGCGCCCGCTCGCCGCGTCGTACTCGGCGAGCGCCGCGCGCGGCTCGATCGGATTCGCGACCAGGCGGTTGTTCACCAGCTCGAGCCGCGTGACGTGCGCGGCGCTTGCGATCGCCGCGTCCACCTTCGCCTTGCTTTCGCCCAGACCGATGTCGAACGCGACCTCGCCCTTTCTGGCTTCGGTGACCGCAGGAAGTGGCTCGTACTCCACCGCCACTTTCTCCGCCGCGTCCTTCGCCTGCGAGAGCGTCTCCGCGATCACCATCGCCACCGGGTCGCCGACATGCGCCACCCTCTTCTGCGCGAGCACCGGCCGCGGCGTTTCCTTCAGGCCCGGCACCGGAATCAGGCACGGGATGTCGCCCAGCCCGTCGGCCGCCGCATCCTTCCCGGTCAGCACCGCCACCACGCCGGGCGCGCTTGCGGCCCGGTCGATCGAAATGCCCTTGATCCTCGCGTGCGCATGCGGCGAGCGCACAAAGCACACGTGCGCCGCGCGCGCCGGCGCGAAATCGTCCGCGTAGCGCCCCGCGCCGCGCAGCAGCGCGTCGTCCTCCAACCGTTGGATCGACTGGCCGAGGGCGAATTTCATCTAATCAACGGGTTGTTCCGGTGCTGACCGGACATTGAGCAGCGCGATGCGCAGGCACTTGATTGAATTGCGTTTGTGGAGACTAGCAGTGATGATATCCGGCGTCTAATCTGGCTACACGTTCGGCATGCGATCGATGATCTCCCGTAGAACGCTGATCGGCGGCGCTCTCAGCGTCTTTCTGATGCCGTTCGCTTACGCCCAGCAGGCAACCAGGGTCGCGCGCGTAGGCCTCTTCGCGAACACGCCCGAGCCTCAATGGGAAATGTTCAGGAAAACGCTGCGCGAGCACGGGTGGGTCGAGGGGCGCAACCTGGTGATCGAAGAGCGCTGGATGATGGGCGACGCCCGGCGGGCCGCTGACATCGCCGCGAACCTCGTCGGCCTCAATCCGGACGTCCTCGTCGCAAGCTCGTCGACGCAGGTGGAGGCGCTCAGGAACCTGACCCGGACCATCCCGATCGTGTTCCTGCTGCACGCCGATCCCGTCGGCGCCGGTCACGTCGCCAGCCTGGCGCGTCCCGGAGGCAACATCACCGGTCTCTCGCAGCTCATGACGGACGTGAGCGCGAAGATGCTGCAGGTGCTCCACGAGGCGGTTCCGCGAGCTGTGCATATCGCCGTCTTGTGGAATCCGACGACGCCTTCGCATCCGCCGGCGCTCAAAGCGGTCGAGTCCGCGGCGCAGCTGCTCGGCGTCCGCGTGGTCATGGTCCCGGCGAAAAGCGCCGACGAGCTGCCGGCGGCATTTGCAAAGATGACGCGCGAACGAGTCGAAGCGCTTCTTGTCCTCGCCTCGCCCCTCACATTCCGCGAGCGAGGCCCCCTCGCCGAGCTGTGTCTGGCGCATCGCCTTCCGGCGGTGTTCGGGTTTCGGCAGAACGTCGAAGCGGGCGGCCTTGTCAGCTATGGAGTTGACATACAGGACCAGATTGCGCGCGCGGCAGTCTATGTCGATCGCATCTTGAGAGGCGCCAAACCCGCCGAGCTTCCCATCGAGCAGGCAACGAAGTTCGAGCTGGCGATCAACATGAAGACGGCGAATGCGCTTCGCTTGACGCTGCCGCAGGCGGTGCTGCTGCGAGCCGACAAGCTGATCGAGTGAGCCATCGATATGAAGCCGAGCCAGAAAATCCCGAGCACCGTGTACGGCCTGCTTGAGCCGCTGGCGCACTTGGTCTACGTGTTCGGGATTGCCACGCTGGTGGCGTTCGCGAAGTTTCTCGCGGCCGCAGTGTTTGCGTTGGTGGGTCTTGTGATGTTGCTCCGCCTGCGCAAGTGGGTCCGCCGGGTTACGGGTACCACGCCGGGAGGCGGGTGAGAAGCGCGCTGGCGATCGCCGCGCTCGTTTTTCTAGGTCTTGCGCCAGTGGCTTGCGCCAACGAGCTGCTTTGGACCCGCATCAAGACGGAATCCAACATCGTCGTCCTCACGCGGCACATGCAAAGCGGCGGCGGCAGGCCGCTCGTGTGGGACGAAAGCGGCGGCTGCAAGGGCGAAGCTCGCCTCACCACGCTCGGCCAGGCTGACGCCCGGAAGCTGGGTGAGCTGTTTTCCGCGCGGTCGATCAAGCCTTTCGTCATCAGCTCGCCCATGTGCCGTTGCCGCGACACGGCCAGCCTCGCGTTCGGCGAAGCGCTGCTCGATCCCGAGTTGCGCGAGATCGCGAACGCCGACCCGGCGCGCACCGGGGCGTTCGACCGGAAGGCGACCAGCCTTCTCCTCAAGCACCGCGGCAGCGCTCCGGTCGTTTTTGTGAGCCATCGCCCGAACATCGAGCTCCTCACCCTGGAACTCGTGGACGAGGGCGAGCTCGTGGTCGGCAAGGTTTCCGATTCCGGCGAAATCCAGGTGCTGGGAAAGATGCGGCTGCGGGAATGACGCGGCGCGCCCGCCACCGGGTCTGTGCGCTGATCGCCCTCTTGGTCTTTAGCGCTGCAGCCTGCGGGCAGGAGTTTCCCGAACCCCGGGTAGTCAGGATCAGCGATCGGGTGCACGTCCTTCTCGGGCCCGTGCAGCACGCGAACCGGGTCAACCAGGGCTACATGATCAATTCGACGGTGATCGTGGGCGACCACGGGGTGATTTTGGTCGACTCCGGCGGCTCGGCGGAAGTGGGCCGGCACATCGCAGGCGCGGTACGCCGCATCACGGACAAGCCGGTGACGCACGTTGTGAACACGCACCATCATGGCGACCATCACCTGGGAAACGTCGCGTTCGAGGGCGCCACCTTCATCAGCTCCGACATGTGCCGCCAGATGGTTCTGGAAACCGGCGACGAGTGGCTGAAACTGATGGAGCGGGATGTCGGGCGTCCGCTGCCGGGAACGAAGCCGCTGGCCGCTAAAGTCACCTATCCCGAGGGCACGAGAACCGAGACCGTCGTTCACGGCGTGCGGCTGGTGTTCTGGGTGCCCCGCGGGTCGCACACCGTCGGCGACCTGCTCGTCCACTTGCCCGACGACAAGGTCCTTGTCGCTGGCGACGTGCTGGTCAATCGCATCGTCCCGACGCTGCAGGATGGGTTCCTCAAGAACTGGATCCGCACGCTCGAGGAGGTCCAGGCGCTCGGCGCGGTGCATTTCGTGCCCGGCCACGGCGACCTGATGGCGCTCGACGATGTCGCCGCCTTGCGCAACGCCATGCTCCGGTTCCATGCCGGGGTCAGGCAGGGCTTTCGCAACGGCCAGAGCGAGGAGAAGATCCGCCATTCGCTCGATCTTTCGATGTGGGAGAAGCTCGAGCGGTCGTATGTCATCGGCAGAAACGTCAATCGCGCGTACCTTGAAGTCGAGGTGGACAGCTTCGATGAATGACGTGGAAGTCGCGCTGGGAACGCTCACGATCGCGGTTCTGCTGATCGTCAATGGCTTTGCGACGCGCGAAGTGCTGCGCGACCCGTTCGCCGAGCGCCAGCAGAGAATGTTTCAACTGCTCGCGCTGTGGCTGGTGCCGGTGTTCGGCGCCATCCTGGTCTTTGCGCTTCATCGCAAGCCCGAGGAGCCGTCGGGAAAATACCGCGAGGTTCCCGATCCCGGCGGGCTGGGGGACGACGTCGCCACGTCTCAGCATGTCGGCCGGTCGATAAAATCTACGGCGGATGACTAAGGCTGCGGCAGCGAATGCGTGCGCCTGCGGCGGGGTGCTGCTGCTCATTCTCTCGGCGATCGCGCCGGCCGAGTGGCATCCCGCCGTGGCGCTGTTTGCCGGCCTTGCCCTGCTCGCGGTGTCGCAGGTGCTGGCGCCGTGCCTGGACCGGATCGCCATATGGCGAAAGCAGCTCCTCAAGTAGCCGAGCTGCCGTCCTATCCGCGCGCGCGACGGTCGGGAGTGAAACTGAGCTTCCCGGCCGCCCTCAACCGCTCGTAGTCGTCGCTCGAGGCGAGCAGGCGGTTCTGCAGGCTGACGAGAGCGCTGCCTCTGACGGCGCCGGCAAGGATCCAGGTCGCGACGACTGCCGCGCCGCCCAGCAGGTGAAGCGGGCCCAACCAGATCGATACCGCAACCCCGAGCAGTCCGCACGCGAGCCACGGCGAGGCGGCGACGAGAGTCAGGCCGGGACGCGCGGCGGCGAAAGCGAGCACGCCCGGAACCAGCCAGCCGAGGGCGCCGTAGCGTGCGTGCGCCGCGGCCCAC
>Ga0137428_1000169_pt1 | contig 29432 bp, 24 predicted proteins | sample EasRivERMZT718_2_FD_102305 | JGI IMG/M metagenome (GOLD analysis project Ga0137428, IMG submission 102305) | Soil microbial communities from meander-bound floodplain in the East River, Colorado, USA - East River MetaG ERMZT718_2 | ecosystem: Environmental > Terrestrial > Soil > Floodplain ...
ATCGCCCTTGACCTCGGCATCGAGCGTCACGTCGCCGAGCACGATGTGGTTCACGTCGGACGTCGTCACGAGCGGCCACCCGACCGGCGCGGTGGACGGAACCCATTCGGGGTTGTTCAGCAAAAGCCCATCCTTGCCGCGCCCGGTGGCATCCGCCAAGACAGGCCCGGCTCCTTCGTCCATGCGGTAGTAGGCGACCAACCCGGGTTCATTGCCGACGAGGCGGCGGTTGAAATCCCGCAAGATGTTCGTGCCGTCCCGGGCCGCGTTCCAGATGCGGAACTCGTCCAGTTCGCCGTCGAAATACGATGAGGTCAGTCTGCCTAAAACCAGATCGCGGGCGCCTGGGGCAAAGAAACTGGCCGTGATCGTCTGCGCTTCCAGCACGCCGTTGCGATAGATGCGCATGTAGCCATTGGGAGGAGACTTTGCCACGAGCGCGAAGTGCTGCCATGTGCCGACCAGCGAAACCGGCGGAACATACGAAAGCCGTCCACCAGCGGCGATATTTCCGAAATCCCAATAGACGATCCCAGTTGAGTGGGGAACATGGGCCTGGAAACGGTTGGCACTGTTGTCCGCTTCAAGACTGAACGTGGATTGCTCTTTGATGGAGTGCACCCGCTGCCAGAATTCCACGGTCACATTGGTGGTCGGCATGGAGGTGCCGAATCCGGCGATGCGTACGAAGTCATTCATGCCGTCGAACTCCAGCGCCGTACCCGCGGCTGGCGTCAAGGTGGCGAAGCTCTCAATCGGCCCATACTCGGCGCCGTTGGTACTCGTGGCCACGCTGCTGAAGTAATTCTTCGTGCCGGGGATCAGACCAGACAAGTCCAAGCTCGTGCGCTCGAACGCCAGGCGGGAAGCGCCATTGGTCAGCGTGCCATTCTGGGGCGCAGTCGTCCGGGAATCCATCACGGTCAGACCCGAGGGCTCATCGAAGCGGTAGTTCAAGACCAGGTTGGTGTCATCCGGCGCTACCGAATTAGTCATGAACTGCCGGATCTGCGCCGGGGTGCGGGCGACCTTCCAAAGGCGCAGGTCGTCGAAAAGAGCATTGGCGTAGCCGTCACCTGCCCAATTGCTGCGCCCGATATAGTTGTTGATCCGATTGACCGCATTCGGCGCCGTCACCGGTCCTGAAACCACCGCCACGCCATTCACGTAAAGGGTCGCGGCATTGCTTCTTAGCGTGACGGCCAGATGGACCCATTCGTTGAGTGGAATGAGATCGGGTGGGGTGATCGTCTGAACAGTGACGCCGCGGACGACGGAGAAGTCCGGCCGGCCAGTAGATGCTTCGCTCAGAACGAGTATGACGTTGTCTGAGGGCGCACCGTTACCAAAATCGATGACTCGCGAGTAGGAGTTGTAGCTTCGCGCGTAAACCCACGTTTCGATGGTGAACTCGTTGCTGAACCATATTCCCGCCGGCACGCGCACATGATCATCCACGCCATCGAGATCGAGCACCGAATTGGTGCCGCGGATCGGGGTCAGCGGTGTGGCGCCATAAATGTCCGGCCGGGCTTGTGGGACCCATTGCGGCTCGCCCACCAGGATGCCCGCGGCATTCCGGCCGCGCGCGTCGTTCACGAACACGCCGCTTCCTTCGTCCAGCGGCCAGTGGGCCACGAGACTCGCATATTGCGGATGGGCCGGAGTTGGCGGCGCAGTCATCAGGCTGGCAATGGCCCCGGCGGAGAGTTCGGTGTTCCACAGCGTGACCTCGTCGAGCTTTCCCGCAAAGTAGATTGTGCCGTAGGCGCCGAGCCGAAGCGGCTGCGTGTTGGTGGTGGCGGCGGGCGTGCCCACCCAGTTGGTGGTGGCCGTGAGCAGGCCATCCACGTAGAGTTTTCCGCCCGTGGGTCCCACGGTGAAGGCGGCGTGATGCCATTGCCCATCATCCACATTGCCGCCGTTGAGGCCGTCGCCGCCGCCAAAAACATTGGTACTGGCGTTGCGGAAGTAAAAGGCTCGCACCTGCCCGTTCACCAGGTGGAGTTGCCAGCCGTTCAACGACCCGGACGTGTATTTGTTCACGATCCCACCAGTGACGCCGGGTCGGTCTGTTTTGAGCCAGACCGTCACGGTGAGCGGGTAAGCGTTGTAGTTGTTGTTCGGGCCGAGCGAGAACGAGACGGCATCATTGATCCCATCGAACGAAAGGGCTGTCGAGGCGTTGGTCGCCAGCCAGAACGAATTGGTGGCGAGGATGCCGTTGGTGCTGACGCGGGCGTTCAATTGGGCGTTGGTCTCGGTCACCAGAGCGGCCGGTTGGGTGATCGGGACCTGCACCTGCAAGGCTTCGCTCGCGGAGTCCCAGACGGGGCCGTTCACCAAAAACCCCGTCGAGCCGCGCCCGGTGGCATCGCCGGTGGTCGTGCCGAATCCTTCCTCGAACCGGTAGTAAGCGAGCAGGCCCGGTTCGTTGCCCAGTAGAGGGCGGGCCATGTGGGCGGAAATGTCGGCCTGGCTGCGGGTGACGTTCCAGACGCGGACCTCGTCGATCTGGCCTTGAAAAAAGCGCGGCAAAGCCTGACGGTTGCCGATCTGAAAGTCGTTCATGGCTGCGTTCGTGTCTCCGATTACCCCACTGGCCGAGGTCAAACCGCGCAGAACGCCATTTGTGTACAAGGTAAAAAAGGAGCCGTCGTAGGTCAGCGCTACGTGGGTCCACTGATTGGACGGCACGATGGGGCCGGCATTCCAGGTCCACCCGGGAGTCGTCGTCGCCACGGAGTACTGAATGGTCCCGTCGGGAAAACGGGCCAGCATGTATTCGCCTTCCCGTCCCAGGATGATGCCGCCTTCGACAGCGTCCGACCCGCGTCCCGTCGGTTTGATCCACGCTTCGAGGGTCAGGCTCGAGCCGGTCACCTTCAAATTCGTTTGCGAACCGACCCTCACGTAATCATCGTAGGGCAAGATGGACGTGGGGCTGAAGTGCAATGTTCCAGCGTAGCTGGCGCCAACGGCAAGCAGCAGCGCGCCGCCTGCGATGACTCTCCCCACAATCCGAGCTGATTTGGTTTTCATAGTGTTTCGTTTTCTTTTCTGCATTTCACCATTCTGCTGGGCAAATTCTCTCTGTGCGTCCTCCGTTGAACTGGCTCGGCCAACCGGTTTTTCAATGCTGGACTCTTGACTTCATGGTTATGCCTTGCGTTGTGTGTTTTGATGGGGCGCCATCGCTTCAACGCCCCAATCGTGCAGCGCCTACGGGTAAGCCGGGTACTCGCGTTCGAGTTTCGTGTAGCGCGACTGCAGGAATGCCACGAGGTCGATCATCTGTCGGACTGTCATCAGGTCGTTGAATTCAGGCATGGGCGAAAGCCTGTCTTTGAGTTGCTCCTTCTTGAATCCCGGTGCCAGCCCATGGGATGGATGGATGACCGATGTGACCAGTTCCCCGTAGGTGCGTATGTAACTGACCTCGCCGCCCAGCACGACATTCGTTGGCGCGGTCGAGACAGGCGGTGGCAAATCGACACCGTTGACACGGTGGCAAGTGTGGCACTTGAGCGCCAGAAAGGCCGCCTTGCCCTTTTCAATGTCACCATCAGGCAGTCGGAATCCTCCGCCCGACTTCGGCCCGGTGTCGCAGCCTGCCAAAGCAGTGGCCAAAACTGCCGCTATCAATGATGTCAACCAAGGCTTCATAAGACCGAATCCTTTCCTCAAATGTTCGGTGTCCACCCTTCAGCGTGCCTTACGGGGCGGCACCCAAGGGTGGACACCAAACGAAGAGGCAGCCGCCGGCATGGCGGTCGCCGACGGCTTTCCTGTCCTCTCAACCCTTTGCGGCGCCACCCTTGGATCTAGAGCCGAGCTACTGCACTTTGATCTCGATGGCCTTCGGTTTGGCGTTTGGATTCTTGGGCAGATGCACAGTGAGAACGCCGTCCTTGAATTGCGAACTGATTTTGCTCGCGTCGGCAGTTTCCGGAAGCGTGAAGCTCCGTTCAAAGCTGCCGTAGGAACCTTCGATGCGATGATACTTCTTGCCCTTTTCTTCCTTCTCGGCCTTGCGTTCGCCGCGAATCGTCAGGACGTTCTCTTCGACGGTCACTTTGACATCTTCCTTTTTCACTTCGGGCAACTCCGCTTTCACAAGGAACTCCTTGTCGTCCTCGCTGATGTCCACGCAGGGAGACCATTCCGTGATGGTCATCGCTTCGCGTTCGCCATTGCCGGGTATGCGGCCAAAGAGCCGCTCCAACCGGTTAAAGCTCCGTTCCATTTCGCGAAACGGTTCCCAGAGGGCCAGTGGCCCGCGCTCTTCAATCTCACTCGACGTTCGAAACGGATTCCATTTAGTCAATGCACTCATAGTTCTCTTTCTTTCCGGCCAGCATTTTTTTGACGAGCAGGACTGCGCCGACCGACATCCAGTCCTGGCCCTCTTTAACTCGGTCCTTCGCCTGGCACTGCGGTTCAGGCAAAATTGCTTTCAGCATCCGCGCGAACTCGATGCGGGTGTGGTCTGGTTACCGGCTCGCCACTATCGCTGGTTTGCTTTGGCGACTGGGTGGGATGGCTTTCCGCGCTGTCGCTTGTTTCGCATCTTCCTTCACCGCCGTCTGACTGCCAGTCTGTAATTGTACGGTTGGCGAAGCTTTGGCCACCACTTGGGGCGTCCGTCGTTGCACGGCAAGGGAATTAGAGGATCGACTGGTGCCCGCAGAAAGAATTTGCTGCTCGGCTTCCAGCCAGAATTCCACATCCTGCCCCTGCGGATGGCCACGCTGCTCCCAGATCTGATAAGCGAGTGAGGCAACTTCTTCGTGACTCGGCTTGGGTTGTTCTCGAACTAAGTTTTCCATAGACCTCAGCCTAAGACCACAGCGCTACGCCACAATTGGGATAGCTGCCGAATCCTTCTAAAGAAAAAGCTAAGTGCCCCTAAGCCATTTTCTTATCCGCCGAGTTCATGGAGCGGTGGGACAAGAGGCTTGTTTTCTGGTACCCGGCGGCCAGCACCATTGCGATGATGGCGCCCAGCATTGCCAGGCTCATGTCCTTTTGAGCGTCCCAGATGTCGCCCTGAATGCCGTTGAAAGCCGCGCCCAATTCCGGACTGACGATGTGTGCTACCATTCCCTCGACCACTTCATAAAACCCGCTCCAGGCTATCACGATGTGCACCGGCACCGCGTAGCTCCACGCGCCGCGAAGACCTCCGGCTCGCGTCAGCACCTCGCGCAATGGAAAAGCAACCAGCAACCCGAAGGTGAAGTGCACAGCGCGATCGTAATGATTGCGACTCATGTTCAAGCCGTCGCGTAACCAGTTGCCCAGCGGCATATCGGTGTAGGTGAAGTGCGCTCCAACGGCGTGCAGGGTCAAAAAGAGGAAGAGCAGCACATAGGAGAAATTCGACAAGAGCCGGTGGCGGTAGAGGACGACCAGCACCGGCAGCGCCAGGAAGACGATCAGGTTTTCCAGCAGCCAATCCTCGCGGTGGGATGGTTTGATGCCCATGGCCAGCCAGATCGACGCATAGGCCAGGGCTAGCAAGAACAACAGCCGATTTCGGCGAAGTTCGGCGAAGCCTGCCAGATGCGCGCCATCATTCATGCCCTACTCCCCGGATGAATGTCCGAGCAATTCGAGTTGCCCGGGCCGCAATTGACCTCGTTCCCGGTAAAACTCTTCGCATTCGTTCTCCCGCCCACGCACGATGCGCAGGTTTTTGAGCCGCCCAAACTGGGACGTGATGACGGTGCATTGACGCTCGGCTTGGTGGCCGTCGTTGTAAAGCACCACCCAATCGCGCGTCTTGCGCAGTTTGTGAGCGTGAGCGGTGTTCGAGAACAGCGCCGTGTAGTGGCGTTTGCCGCGCGTCGTGTGCAGCACCGGCAGCCAGGCTTCGCCAGTAGGGTTGAAGCGACGCGGCGCGATTTTTTTCAGCGTGTTGGCAGCGGCTTCGCGGCGGTACTCAGCGTCCACGTCGAGCAATTCGCTTGCAGGCGTCTCGTCCATTTCGTCCGGCGGAGGTTGCTGCTTGCGGACTCGGCCGAGTCGGTGCGCGAGTGAATCGCGAATACCCTCCAGCCGCTTGGCTCCCAGACCGGCGAAGTTTTCGAGCCGTCCGTCATGCGCGGCAGCTTCCATTTCCTCCAGTGTCTCAATGCCGAGATCATCGTGCAGTTTCGAGGCGAGCGCTTTGCCGATGCCGGGCACGGAAGTCAGCAGCGCAATCGGGTCGTGCTCACCGCGCAGGCGGTCCAGCATGGCCAGCTTGCCGTGCAAAAGAATGTCCCGGATCGCCCGAGCAATGCTTTCGCCCACGCCTGGCAGTTTTTCCAAACCTTCCAAGCCTTCCTTCTCGAAGATTTCAGAAATGGGACGTGGCAGACTGCGCAACGTTGTCGCCGCACGCTGGTACGCCTGCACGCGGTAGCGACTGGCGCCCTGCTCATTGAGGATGCGCGCGACTTCGTCGAGCCGCCCGGCGATGTCTCTGTTCAGGTCGATGGACATGGAGCCTCCACATTTGCTTTTGCCAAGGCCTTGAGGGCGCAGGTAACCGTCTGATTGAGCGGCGCAGAAGTACTGATCTTGATCCGTCGATCGCTCGTCAACTCAAGCGGCGGTTCGTAAAGGTGCGTCAGCATGTGGAAGTCCTCAAGACGCGCGTCGGAGACTTCGTCCGGTTTGGCCTCGCGCGCGCGGAGACGTTGCTTCACCGCGTCGTTGCTGGCCTGAGCTTCGAGGACGCGCCAAGTGATGCCGCGCTTTCCGAAACGCTCGGCGAGCAACTTGCGATGCGCGCGCCGCGCGAAGGTGGCGTCGAGGATGAGGCTGTGACCTTTTTGAAGCTGCGCCTCGGCGGTGGTTAGAAGACGGTCGTAGGTCTTCTTCGTCATTGCCGCTGAGTAGAGACGCTTCCGGGCGGCAGCGCTGCTGCGTTCGTAGAGCGGGAGGCCCGCCGTCTTCTTGCGGATATAGTCGGAGGAATAGACTTCCCAGCCCAGTTCAGCACCCAACGCGTGTGCGAGCGTGCTCTTGCCGGAGGCGATACGGCCCATCACAGCGAGCACCATCGGCTGCGAACCAGCGACGGCATATTGCAGCCCGAGTCGGAAGTAGCGCCGCGCCCGCCCGGCGCTGACCCGGCGTTCTTCCTCCGGCGCGGCGTGGGTGACGCTGTGCAGGCTTTCGACCTTGCCGCGCACGTAGGCGCGATAGCACTTGTAGAAATCCATCAAGCGCGGCATCCCATCGTCATTGAGGGCATGGGCCATTTGCGTGGCGAAATGGCGCGCCAGATCCGGGCGGCCTTCGTAGTCCAGGTCCATCGCCAGGAAAGCGGCGTCGTTCGCCACGTCCACGTAGCGGAAACGGTCGTTGAACTCGATGCAGTCGTAGATGTGCAGCGCGCGCGGCGCGACATGAATGTGTTCGAGATGAAGGTCGCCGTGGCAATCGCGTATGCGCTGCTCCCTGATGCGCGAAGTGAACAGACGCGCGTGCCGCGAATAAAACCGGTCCGTGTAAAAGCGAATCGCCTCGAAGGCCGGGCGGGAAAGCGTCTGCCCGATGAACGGCCTGGTCTGGCGGAAATTCTCGTCGGTGCTGATGCGCAGGCGGTCAATGCGGCCCCAGGCCTCGATTTCCTCCGTCGGATGTTGGGCCTGGTAAAATTGCCTCAGGACAATGGCAATGCGATTCAGGTCGCCCGGCACTACCTCATCGCGTTCGACGAGCTGATCGAGGAAGTGACGCTCTGACAGCTTGCGCATCTTGACCGCGTATTCCACCACCTCTTCGCCCTCGCCGAACGTAAAGTGGCCATCACGCATCGAGATGGGCACAACGCCAAGATAGATGTTGGGTGATAACCGGCGGTTCAACACGACTTCCCGTTCGCAGAAGTGGCGTCGCTTCTCCAACGTCGAGAAGTTCAGGAACCCGAAGTTGACAGGCTTTTTGACTTTGTACACGAACGGCGGCGCGATGAACACGAACGATGAGTGCGTCTGAATCAGCCGCACTCTCCGTGGGCGGTGTGGATACGAGTTTGGGTTGAGCAGGAATGGCAAGAGTTGCTCCTGAGCAATCTGTTCCTTCGCGCCAGCATCGATGGTCCTAGTGAGCTTCATACCCGGCACTCCTGCGGGTCGCAACGTGAGGCGTGCTCGTGATACAGCGACTGCTCGCCCGCACCCAGCTCAAGCACCTGTGAAGACTTGCTGCCGCAACGGTAAACCGTGACGCCTTTGAGGCCGAGTTCATGCGCGCGCAGATAGGCATGCGCAATCTCCTCGCGCATCGCGTCGTGGGGCAGGTTGATCGTCTTCGAGATCGAATTGTCCACGTGTCGCTGAAACGCGGCCTGGATCTGCAGGTGCTGCTCCGGCTGAATCTCCAATGCCGTGACAAACAGGCGGCGGGCTTCTTCCGGCACGCCACGCACAGTCCGGAGGTTGCCGCACTTTTGAATTTGCTGCATCAAGGCATCAGCCTCCAAGCCCTGACTCTCCAGCCATTCGCGCAAAATGGGATTCACTTCCACAAGAGTCTGTCCGTCGAGCACGTTTACGCGACGGTAGGCGAGCGCGAAGAGCGGCTCGATGCTCGGCGTGGTGCCGGCAATGATGCCGATGGTCCCGGTGGGCGCGATGGCGGTGCGCGTCGCATTGCGGAGACGCAAGCCCTGTGCTTCGTGAACACTCCCGCGCCAGTTCGCGAAAGTGCCCCGCTCCTCGGCCAACTCCTGCGATGCCTGGGCCGCCGTCTCTGAGATGAACTCCATCAGCGTTTCCGCAAACTCCACTGCTTTTGCCGAATCATACGCAATGCCGAGCCGGATGAGCATTTCAGCAAATCCCATCACGCCAAGACCGAGCTTGCGGTTGCCGCGAGAAATGTCGGCGATTTCAGATGTCGGGTATTTGTTTACTTCGACGACATTATCAAGAAACCGCACTGCCTTACGGGTTGTGATGCGGAGCTTCTCCCAATCGACGGCCACGTTGCCATCCCGCTCACGAAGCATTCGTCCCAGGTTCAGTGAGCCGAGGTTGCACGACTCGTAAGGGAGAAGTGGTACTTCGCCACAGGGGTTTGTCGTTTCGATGTCGCCGAGTTCCGGCGTGGGATTCGCCCGATCGATCGTGTCAAGAAAGAGGAGGCCCGGATCGCCCGTGCGCCAGGCCGCTTCGACGATGGCATCGAAGATCTCGCGCGCGGGCAGAGTGTCAATGCAGTGGCCAGTGGACGGATGACGCAGTGGAAAGCGTTCCTCCTCGCGCAACGCTTGCATGAACTCATCCGTGACACCGACCGAGAGGTTGAAATTCTGCAAACTGCGTCCGTCGAGCTTGGCTTCAACGAATTCCAGAATGTCCGGATGGTCCACGCGCAGCACGCCCATGTTCGCGCCGCGCCTGCGCCCGCCTTGTTTGATGTTCTCCGTGGCGCAGTCGAAGATTTTCATGAACGAGACCGGGCCAGACGACTCGCCGCCGGTCGAACTCACCGGATCGCCCTTGGGCCGCAAGCGCGAGAAAGAAAAACCCGTGCCGCCGCCCGTGCGCTGGATGAGAGCCATTTGCTTCACGGCATCAAAGATCCCTTCGATCGTATCGGGCACGGGCAGCACAAAACACGCGCTGAGCTGGCCGAGCGGCGTGCCGGCGTTCATCAGGGTGGGGCTGTTGGGCAGAAAATCCACCGACGCGAGCATCTGATGAAACTCGCCGAGCCAGAAACTGAACTCCCCGGAGTTATCCATCAGGCGCTCTGCCTCGGCCACGGCCTTGGCCACGCGAATAAAAAGTTGCTCGGACGTCTCGATGACGTGCCGCTGCCCATCACGCCGCAGATAACGCGCTTCCAACACGCGGAGCGCATTGGCAGAAAGTCCCGGCCTTGCTGGCACCGTCACAATGGCATCGTTGAAAGCGTTCATCGCCAGCTTACAGGCCAGTCGGAAACGTTTCGTCCACTTCGCCAAGCTCCCACGCGACATTTCGCTCCAGCGGCTCCACGGCGCGCGTCTCATCGAAGTGCAGCACGGCATCGAATTGGTCCGCCAGGCGGGCTTCGAAGTAATGACTTTGGCGTTCCGTTTCGGGGCGATAGACGACTCCTATGGCACGCTCCAATCGCGAGGCGCGCAGGTTGAAACTCACTTCGCTTTCGCCCCGCAGCATCAAAGCAAAGCGAGGATAGGGCACTTGGTGGAATACGTCTTCAAAGCTGTCGGTCAAGGCAGGTCCGACCAGCTTGCGTTCTGCCGGTGCATCCCATTCTGAAGCGGCCGTCACCGTGCCATGATGCGTGGTGAAACCCACGAGCACCGCCTCAGCTCCATGGCGCTCCCGTGTGAGCTGTCCAAAGTTCAACTCGCCCAGCCGGCTTGCCTCCGTGGCGCGCGCGTCGCCCAGGTGTGAGTTGTGTGCCCATACGACAACCTTTGCGGGCACATGCTGCTCATTGAAATGCAAGACGAGCGCCTCAAGGGTCTCGAACATGTGCCGGTCGCGCAAATTCCACGACGATACCTGCCCGCGAAACATCGTTCGATAATATTCCTCGGCGTTTTTGACGAGCCGCGCATTCTGCTCGGCAAAAAAGAATTCGTCGGCTGCCACGCGGCCATCGCGGGAAAGATACTGAACTTCGCGCAGACGCAGTTCGATCAGCTCGTTGACCGCATCTTCCTCGCACGACTTGCTCATGCCCAATCCTGCCGCCAACCCGTAGCTTTGAGTGTCGGTTCCAAACCGGTCGAAGCAGCCGTAACGTCGGCGGGCTCGCGCGGCCGCCGCAGGATCGACCTTGGAGAGATAATTCAATACGGACTCTATGGAGGCGTGCAGACTGTATAAGTCGAGGCCGTAGAAGCCGACCTTCTCGTAGTCCTGCAATGTATCGTTGTGCGCGCGCAGCCAGCCAACGAAGTCGAGCACGTCGGCATTGCGCCACATCCATGCGGGAAAGCGCTTAAACCCCGCCAGTGCGTCGATACTGTCGGCGTCATCGCTCGCGGCACGGACATAGCGGTTCACGCGGTAGGCATCCGGCCAATCCGCTTCGACTGCGACCGATGTGAAGGCCTTTTCTTTAATGAGGCGTTTTGTGATCTGAGCGCGTTCGCGATAAAACTCGTGGGTCCCATGCGATGCCTCGCCGAGCAAGACAAAGCGCGCTTCACCGACGAGGTCCAACAATGAGTCGTAGTCGTGCGGTGCGCCGACAAGCGGTTCGGCTGTTTCACGAATGAGTTTGGGCAGGATCTTCATGCCAGACTATGGCTTTGCATCTCGTTGGCTTTCCTGAGCAAGGCTCGCACCTCCTCGTCGGTCGTTTGCGAAAAATCCTCATACCACTGACCGACCCCATCAAACTGTTCCGGCACGATGACCGCCACTAAGTCGTCAGCCTCTCTCTGCATCTCATGGTAGGTCGTCTGAGAGATGGTTGGTGTGGCCACTACGATCTCGGTCACCCCGCGTTGTCGGAGAGCGGAGATGGCAGCATACATGGTCGAACCAGTGGCGATGCCATCATCGACGACAATCACCGTGCGGCCCCGCACGTCGGGCGCGTTCCGGTCGCCGCGGTATGCCCGCTCGCGACGCTCAAGTTCCTGTTGTTCCCGAGCGGCCACGGCGTCGATCAAGTTCTTTGGAATCCGCAATGCCTCTACCACGGCGCTGTTGAGAACGCGCACGCCGCCACTGGCGATGGCACCCATCGCCAATTCCTCGTGTCCGGGCACGCCGAGCTTGCGCACCACGAACACATCCAGGGGCGCTTCGAGCCGTTGCGATACTTCGTACGCCACAGGCACACCGCCACGTGGCAAGCCGAGCACGAGCACGTCAGGCCGCTTCGCATAGTGCGCCAGTCTTTGTGCCAGCAACTGCCCGGCCTCCGTCCGATCACGAAATTGGGTTCTCATACGCGACGCCTTTGCTTCGCCTTTGCTGGCGGCGCGAAGTCCTGTTCGTGCTTGCGGACGATCAACACCGGACATGGTGCAAACCGAGCAACATGCTCTGCTGTTTCGTGCGATCGAATCGACTCCTTGCCCGTCTCCTCATGAGCGCAGAGGACGATAAGATCGGCCTTTTGTGCCCTCGCGGCGTTGACGATTTCCTCCGCCGCTTCGCCGCTGCGGATCAGAATCTCAGTCAGCAGGTTTTCTCGGAGGTGATGGACGGAGAACCGTCGAAGTCGCGAGCGGTCCCGACGCGTTTGCGGTTCGTCAGGGACCTCACGATTGACCGGCCCATAACCGACATCCACGCAAAACTTGATCGGCTTCGTCACATGAAGAAGCACGATTTTCCCGCCATGCGCTTCGGCTAACAGGGATGCATAACGCAATGGCTTCTCCGATTCCCGCGTGAAATCAATGGGAACCAAAATACGTGTGAATTCGAACCGGGGCACCCGACGCCGAGGAAGCTTGGGCGAGACGGAACACCTCTCACGCCCTTGAACTATCGCTCGACGTTCACCGTGTCGCTTTGCGCATTGTTGTCCCCGAATCTTCACGAAGTAATTTTCCCTCTGGCGTTTTTAATTGCTCACCCTGAATTGGCAGGAATTGCACGTCTTTTGCACCATTTCCATTCGAACTGGACGGTGATAGATGCTCCGCGCTCATGCACTGTTGACCAATGAAGTTGAGCATCCAAAGTTTTCGACCTTCGGCTTGCTGCGTTCCATAAACTCTTTTCTTAGGATAATTCTCCCACTATGGGATTAACTCTGTTAAAGAAGTAATTGAAAGACATGCAATTGAGCCTGCATCTGCTGCGAACAGTGCGATATGACCACAGCAACTCTCAATAATGAGCCATTCATTCGGCTGGGAACCCTTGTTGGCATCTTCATCGTAATGGCTGTTTGGGAGTGATTCAGCCCAAGGCGGGAACGGTCGTTTCCCAGATTGCAGCGCTGGCCCAACAACATCGGGGTCGTGCTTGTGGACACTTTACTGGCGCGAGTTATAGCGCCGACCGGAGCAGTCGGCTTTGCCATGTTAGCCGAGGCACGAGGCTGGGGACTTTTTCTTCACGTTGCTCTTCCGACTTGGTTGGAGTTTTTCATCTCGTTGCTGCTGCTCGACTTGGCAATTTATCTACAGCACCGAGTCTTCCACTACGTGCCTGTACTTTGGCGGCTCCACCGGATGCACCATGCCGACCTCGACATTGATGTAACTACCGGCGCACGATTCCACCCCATCGAGATCCTCCTTTCCCTGGCCATCAAGTTCGTCGTCATCGTGACGCTGGGCATCCCGGCGCTGGCAGTGTTGTTCTTTGAAATCGCTCTGAACGCGACCTCCATGTTTAACCACAGCAACGTGCGGATGCCGTTACCCGTCGAGCGCGTGCTGCGCTGGCTGGTAGTCACACCCGACATGCACCGCGTCCATCACTCCATTGTGCGACGCGAAACGGACAGCAACTTCGGATTCAATTTCCCGTGGTGGGACCGGCTCCTTCGCACCTATCGCGCCCAACCCGAGGCCGGGCACGAAAGAATGACTATTGGCATCGAGCAGTTCCGTGATCCGAAAGAGTTGCGACTCGACCGGATGTTATCGCAGCCCTTTCGCGAGAATGGAGACCATGAGAATTCGAGTGAAAGCGCTACTTCATAGGCACTCAGTGCGATTGGAATCTTCCTGAAATACCACCCCGTTTGCCGTCGTCTAAATGAGCATGCGTCGATTGCTCTATTTGGTCTTCCTCTTAACGTTCGTTGTGACCGTTGCTTCCAGTGCAGAAACACAAGCCGTTAACCTTTACGTGCAATTTATCCGGGGAACTAATGACGAGAAACCAAAAGAGCGGAGTTGGAAACCCATTGGCCCGAAGTTGAGCAAGCGGCTGTCACCTGTGTTCCAATGGAAGAATTATTGGGAAATGAGTTTGCAAGAGATCACGGTTGAAAGGCGTAAAGTAAACAAAATCTCTCTCAACAAAGTTCGAGACCTGGAAATTAGGCTGGTGAACGAAAAGGAAATCGAATTCCGGCTATACCGCAAAGGACAATTGACCAGAACGTCCCGCCAACAAATCAACTCAAAGGAGATGGAGATAATCGGCGGAACTCAGGACGATGAAACGTCGTGGTTTGTGGTGGTGAGACACGACAAGCCGCTTGCTCGAAATCAGGAATGAGGCTCCCCTGCTTTGGTCATGGCCCTTGACGCAGGAACTGCACTTTGCGGATGTAACCGGAGTCATGCTCGCAGATCAGCAGGTTGCCTTCGAAGTCCATTGTTACCGCGCGGCACTCGCTGACGCGGAACTGTGTCGGATTCCACAACCACGTGCCGTCGCCGGCGTGCGTGTCGCTGGTTGACCCGCTAAGGAATAGCCAGCAGAGTTGATAAAAGGCGCGCCGCTCCGCATTGGTTTCGCGCAGCACAATTCTCCAGTGTTCTTCGGGCGTAATGGCGCGCTTTTCTTTGAAATGGATTTTCGGCCAGTGTCTTTTCGGAATAATGGCTTTTGGAATCCAAGCGAGATCGAGCGCAAAGTTGTGGATTCTGCGCAAAAAGACATTCGTGGAAACAGTGCCTTCCTCCAAAACATTTATGAAATGCTCTGCCTTGGTCTCAATCAACACCAACTCACGGATGGAATCAAACGCAGGGTCTTTGACGACGCGTTCCCAGCGCTTGAGAGTCTCGCCCCTTTTTGTCTTCGCCATTTCGACCATGATATGTTGCCACGTTCGTGTTGCATGGCCAGGATCACTCTCGATCAAATAAATTCTGGCTTTCTGAAAACTGAGGGCTGGCTGCTCGAATGCTTCATTCTTGGCCTGCAACAGTGCAAGTGCTTGCTTGCGATCTCGGGTCTTGAGGCTCTCCTGTTTGCTCGTGTCATTATCGACGGTGTAAAACACACCGCCTCGGCGTCGGAACAATCGATATCTCTGCTTCATACCTTTCATTGGGTTGTGAGGATAGAACAGAGCGATTCCGACGTGTTAGTGAGTAGTAGGTGTCTACGTCAAAATGGTGCCAGCCTACTGACAGACTAGTCCATGGTGTTGACAGTTTCGTTGACACTTCACCCACCACTGCCTCCTAAATTCTTGATGCACCCACACTAGAGTTTGGAGGCGAGGGTCGGAATCGGACCAAAAACGCGGCAACAACGACCAAAAGATACGGTTTCTGTGAAGTTAGTCAACCACTGCTCAGCCACTAGGCATTCAGTAGATCTGAACTAGCCGTTTGTGCACAGTTTTGTGCACACCGGGACCTTCACCGTCAAACTTCAGGCTGACACCGTTCAGTATTGAAGGACAAACACGACATCAAGACTGTTGGTGTTGACAAACAGGTACTCTTCCATTTTTTTATTCTCGGTGGCATAAATCTGCCATTCCGCCGTGAGGTTGACGTCCATCTCAACATTCGCTCGGATGCGCTGTTTCCATTGTTCGAGGTCCTCTTCGTTGTTTGGAACAAAGTTCTTGATCTCCAGCAATCTGTGTAAATCATTCGAATTAATCTTAAACCGCAATACCCAAAAGGCGGCATCCATCGCGATGAGGCGTCCCCGTTTTAGATCTCTCACTGATTCGGGTGTCGGCTTCATAACGAGTTTCTCAAATGTGCTCCTGGGACTTGTCGCTGCATATCTGCACACTAACGCAGCGATAACAAGGATGGCGATGGGGCAGTTAAGGAGGAACACTTGTTTCAATAGTGATCCGCTGAAATGGCGGCGGCGAATTACATTGTGGAATGCCCATTGCAGAAGGAGTTGCGGAATTAATAGAATCGCGCAGGTAATCGCTCCTGACAACAAGGCCCACATCGTCCGACCTTCCAGATTTGAATCTCCTCCAATAAAGTAAAACGCAAAAGCTCCGATACCTGTCAATGTAGCTCCTACAATGAACACAGCAAGGTTTGCTAGAAGCTTAGTTTTGTCGGATCGTTTTTCAATCACAGCAGTATATTATACCTCGGATCGTCCAACTACCGAGGATGACTTCATGTTCATTCCCAAAGATTGGTACAAATGCGCCGTGGAGGAACCTCCCAGAATACTTTTCTTGATCGCCGTATATATCGATCAAGTCAATTCGGCCTTCATACTTAAGTCTATTGCCACTTCGTGTGACGGTAATATTGTCGCTAAGTCTGAATCCAAAGAACCCAAGATAAAAGCGAAGCTCGTTAGGTGATTGTTGAGGATCGCCCAATTGTGCTTCGTTCCTGCCCCGGTTACCGGCCCACTGCGGCCCCACATTAAAATCCTCGATTCGGACGAGCGCCTTACCAGTACACAACATACGCCGTTGTGCCTCGATCTCGAACTTGAAATATTCTTTCGCTTTTCCCACCGCATTGGGACGGTTCTGATCAAACCACGCTGTATCGTTGAACTGATTCACTTGAGGCACAAATCCCATTGAAGTAAACCGCATTACCGGACTAGTCAGGAAACTTCGCCAAAGTGCGAACGGCATTGCAGGTGTGGAAGGTCTCCCGACAAACGGGCGCCTGTAAACCCACTGTCCATTCTGATAGTGAAAGTAAGGTGCGAAGGCCCATGATTCGAGGCCATTCCTATCAATAAGATTCGCCGACATGTTGTGAACAAAGGCGTAGACGTTTGGACCATCCCATTCCTCGCCTGGATCGCGGCCGAGCCACCTTCCAATGCTTGGGTTGTAATACCTGTACCCGTAATACAATAAATCCGTTTCCTGATCCTGATACTTGGTGGAGAACCGAATCGGATTCGAACTAGCGGCGACCCCCTCAGCGCGCAGCACTTCGCCAAATGGTCCATATTCGTAGGTCGCCGTTTGAGTGCCGCTGGATGCACTCACCAAGGCACGCACATTTCCGTTGCCATCAAACGCTGGGAAATGGACGCCGTTGGTGCTGACATTGATCGCAAGGAGTCCTCCAACTCCTCCCGCTGAAGTGGACCCCTACGTTCGTACCACTGGGCGCGTTTTTTAAGCTAGCATTCTTCGAGGCTGCTCCGGTTTCTTTTTGGTCTCTCTTTCTTCGCGCCTCAATCATTTTGGAAAGAGAGAGCAACGAATTTGGAATCTTCGTCACCCTCCCTCTCCGTTTTTCTTGGGTCTCTGTTTCTACCGCCGCACGCCGTCTGGTTTCAAGCTCTGTTTCAGAACTCCTCCGACTCCAGGCCCGTTGCCAGTGACGTTCCTCCCAGCTTGGGTGCGTCCTTACCTGCAGGACGCTCTTGCATCGCCTCCCAGCTCGCCGGCTTGCCACCGTAACTGCCGGCAAACCGATACCACTGCTCCGGCGTGGCGTTGCCCAGCCCTTGATGCGGACGCGCTTCATTGTAGTTCCCAAACCATCGGCCCAGTCCACGACCGGCGGACAATCCATCACCATAGTCGTTGATGTAAACCTCCTCATACTTCACGCTGCGCCACAGCCGCTCGATGAACCGGTTGTCCATCCAACGCCCTCGACCATCCATGCTCACTTCCACTCCGGCCGATTGCACCGCATCGATGAACCCTGGACTGGTGAACTGCGGTCCCTGATCGGTGTTGGAAATCAGCGGTGCTTGCCCCGCGTGCGTCAGCGCTTGCTCCCACGCTCGAATGCAAAACTCCGTTTCCATCGTGTTGCTCAACTCCCACGCCAACACATAGCGGCTCCACCAATCCATCACCGCCACCAAATACATAAACCCACACGCCATCGGGATATACGTGATGTCGCTGCACCAAACCTGGTTCGGTCCACTGATCTCCAATCCCTTGAGCAGGTACGGGTAGATCTCGTGCTCTTCGCCCGGCAGAGTGACCCGCCGCCGTGGGTAAATCGCCTCGATACCCATCAACCGCAACAGTCGTCTCACCCGCTTGCGATTGACCTCCTGGCCGCGTTGCTTCAACAGCACGCTCAGCCGGCGACTGCCATACACCGGGTGTTCCAGATGCAACTCGTCCAGCACTCGCATCAGGGCCAGGTTGGCTTCGGTTTCCGGACACGGCTCGTAGTAGTAGGCCCCGCGGCTGATATCCAACAGTTGGCATTGGTGGCGAATGCTCGGTTGTTCGATGGGTTGGATCAGCTCTCGTCGCGTAGCGACAGGCCCAACTGCTTGGACTTTTTTTTGAGCCAATCCAGATCGACCGTCAACTGGCCGATCTTCTGATGCAACTGCGCGATCATTTTCTCGCTGTCCTCCGGCACTTGATTGCCGCGTTCGAACAACTCATGCAACCGTTCCCGGATGGTCGTCTTCCATTGCCCGACCAACAGAGGATGCACCTCGTTCTCACGCGCAATCTGCGCCGTGGTTTTAATTCCCATTAACGCCTCCAAACCCACTTTGGCTTTGAAGGCCCCACTATACTGTTTGCGTTTTCGTTTCATCGATCTGCTCTTTCTCACATCGAGCAGACCTCGAAAAGTCTAGCTTAAGGGCTGGTCTAAATTTCGGGGTCCATTTCACGCCTCTTGGAAACTGCCGCTCAGATCACTGCCCCAGACGTAAGCGCGAACTGTCCCGTTGGTCTGATTGACTTCGGCAATCAAATTCCACCCATCATACACGAACTTATTCGTGGAAGCAGATATATAGGAACTGCCATTCCAAGTCGAAACTACTTTCCAAGTCCTCCGACTGCGGTAATCGTAGCTGAAATCCAACTTCAATCGCGCTCCCGACGGGATGTTTGTATTTCCCGTCATGTTGACAAGCCGGTTTTCCGCGTCCCATCTGTAGCTCCAGCGGCCATCGTTAGTCAGATTGCCATCGGCGTCATAGCTAAAGGCTTCCGGGTTTTTGGGCAGGAAAATATTTCGGTTGATGTTGGTCACTATGTCCGAATTGGTACCCTGATTAAGCACGGCGAGGTTAGTGATGCTTTGGAATACCGCCACGCTGTTGTCCAGTGCCAGGTCCTTGCGGAAATAATCGCCTTTGCGATACGTCGGCTGGTTGTTGACCGTTACAGTCGCAGGATTCGTGGCGGTGCCAATCACATCGACAGTACCAGGTACCGTGCGCTGCATATATTGGTTCAGATTATTCACCGTGTAATTCTGATATCGCAAGTTGCTTCCCCATTCATTGCCGCCACTGGCTGCGACCTTCCGGTTGCCAATATCATCAAAGCTGTACTCAAACTGTTGTCCTGCGACAATGGAGTTGTCACTCCAGTATTTCTTGCCGTTGATCAGCTGTCCTAAAGAATCATATTGGTAAGTCCATCGCGAGCCATCTGCGTTGGTCACGCCAGTTCGCTGATTAGCGGAGTTGTACCCAAAGTTAAAGCGAAGGGCAGAAACCGCCGCGTTGGAGATAGAAGTCAACCGATTGAGGTTGTCGTAAGCCTTGGTGGTTGTCAGCCGAGGCGTACCGCTTTGCGCCAGAGTAATCGTATTCACCAGGGACGAGTTGGCATGGTAAGTATAGGCTGCGGTGTAGCTGCCGTTAGTGACGCTTCCGAGCCGCGACGCGGCGTCATACCCATACTGAGTGAGGGTGGAAGCAAACGATGCCACCGACACACTGCTTCTTCTCAACAGGGAATCATAGGTGTTGGTCACGGTAAACCCATTGCATGTCTCGCTGAGCAACTGTCCCGCTGCGCCGTAAAGCAAGGTTGTCGTGTTTGTGCCTTGCACCACGCTGATGAGTCGTCCCAGCCGGTCGTGTGTGTTAGTCATGCCCAGCGTCCCATCGGAATACATAACCGTGTTGACATCCCCGGCGGCGTTGGTTGTGTAGGTTGTAATGACATTTCTGGCCCAGGCGCGACTCTTCAGCCGTCCCCCCGCCGTATAGCCATAGACAGGCCCTTTGCCGTCGGCGTATACTTTATTGGTCAGAAATCCACGAATATCATAATACGATTTGTCACCGGTCGATTCAAAATCACCCACTTCGGGTCGAATCAAAATCACCCACCCTGGTGGGCGGTTATGTAGGTGGTTTTGGGTTGTGATTCAAGGTTGATCTCATAGTTTTTGTGCGCGGTTCGGGGGATAGGGCTCTGCAGGAGTGCAACCCGAGCACTGGATCGCCCGTGGATTGCAAAAGCATCCCGTCCCTGTTCGAGCAAGCATGCGGACCGGGATTTTTCTTTGGGGTGCCTCTGCAAGCCACGGTATAAAGCGAAAAACTCATCGTTTCTTTCCGGCTGCCTGGCCGCTGTTGTCTTTTTGATTGCGGAGCCGATAGCTTCTGCCGGTGATAGGGATGACTTCGGCCTGCTGGAGGAAACGATCTAAAATCGCCGTGGCGGCCGGGACGTCGCCCAGCAGTTGTCCCCATTCTTCGATGGGGCGGTTGGAGGTCATGAGAGTCGAGCGGTTCTGGTGACGGCGCACGATGATTTCCAACAGACTCTCGGCGGATTTGGCCGGGAAGTGTTTCATTCCAAAATCGTCGATGCACAGGAGGTCTGGCTTGAGGAAGCGATTCAAGGTGCGTTTGGCTTGGGCGGGAGACTCGTCGGCTTGGAGATCGCGCACCAGGTCGAACACCGAACAATACAGCGCGACAAAGCCGGCCTTGATCGCCGCGTAACCGATGGCCTGAGCCAGGCAGCTTTTCCCCACCCCGGGTGGCCCCAGCAGGAGGATGTCACGGTTTTGGCGGATGAAGTTAGCGCTGGCCAAGTCGTAGATCTGGGCGCGTTTGATGGAGGGATTGAAGTCCCAGTCGAACTCATCCAAGGGCTTGAGCTCGCGAAAGGCCGCCGCTTTCTTTCGCCGTTCGACCCGGCGCTGAGCGCGGACGTTTAATTCGTCCTGCAGGACCAGTTCCAGGAACTGTGCCGGTGAGAGTTGATGAGAGCTCGCTTCTTGGAGGCGCATTTCCAAACTCAAAAGCAAGCCGGAGAGGCGCAGTGTTCGGGCCGATTGGACGAGGTTTTGGTTCATGGGTGTTTAGTATTGAGCTTTGATAAACAGGCCGTATTCGGCCAGGTTGCGAATGAGCGGATGTTCCTGGGCAAATTGAAAATGGGGTTGCACGGTGGGTTGGTCGAGCAAGGCACGCACCTCGCGCAGACGCCAAAGGTTTCGAGATAGAGCGGCGGCGCAGGCTTGGTTAATCGCCTTCAAAGAGTGCTTTCGGCTCAGATTGACCAGGCCCATGAGTGAGCGAATGGCGGTGGGACCGCGCTGGCCGATCAAGCCGCGAGCCCAATCGGCGCAGGGCTGGCCCATTTGGCTGGCCCGCCGCAGCCAGTAGTCCTGCTGCCGTTCCAGAGTTCCTTGGCCGCCTCCAAGGCCGCGCGCATTGGTGAACTGGCCTGCGTCCAACTTGGCGTGCATGACAATCTGGTCCCAGCGCTGGTTGAAGAGCCGTACACAGCGGCCATCCCATCGCGCCCAGACGGTTCGTCCGATGTATTCGGGGGGAACGTGGTAGTAGGCTTTGTCGACCTCGACATGAGCGTCACGGTGAACGGTGCGTTGGGCTTCCTGGAAGCAGGGGAAAAGACTCAGTGGCAGCGGAAGCAAGGCTGGTTGTTCCTCGGCAAAGAGGGCGGCGACTTGTTTGCGCGTGGTGCCGTGAATGCGCACGTCGGCGACGCTCTGTTCCCAATGGACCAGGAATTGGTTCTGCTCGGCCAGACTGAGGAAACTGCGGCCTTTGAGCGCGTTGGATTTGAGGTAACCGATATTGCGCTCGATCTTTCCTTTGTGTTCGGGCTGCCTGGGCCGACAGGGCATCAGGGCGATGCCGTAATGGCGGCAAAAGCATTCCAGCTTTGGATTCAGATCCGGATCGTACCAATCGGCCCGACTGACCGCGGCCCGGAGGTTGTCGAGGTTTAAGGTCTTGGGGACACCGCCAAAGTAACGAAACGCGTTTTCCAAACAGCGGATGAATGTCTCAGTGGTTTGATACCAAACGGCCTCGCTGTAGGCTTTGCGCGAATAGCTCAGCACCATGCGGAAGATCCACGGCTTGCGTCGTCGACCACTCGGCTGGTTCACCGGTGCTCCGCTGCCAAAATCGACCTGGGCTTCCTCCGCCGGTTGAACCTCGACGCGGCAGATGGGCGTGGGAGAACTCTCTTTGAGCCGGCGAACGAATCGCTTGACGGCCTGGTAGGACCCCTTGAAGCCGACTTCGATGACCAGGTCTTGATAAATGCGCTGGGCCGTCAAACCGAGATGCACTTTGGCCTCGATCCGCTCAGCGTACGTCTGACATTTGCCGGGCCGGCCGGTCGGCTCGGCGTACACCCGCTCAATCACGGTCCTGACCTCTAAGTTGCCGAGGGTCGAAAGCGGGTGATTTTGGTCGGAAGGCCCTTCGGAGCCGGGGGTCGAAAGCGGGTGATTTTGAAGCCAATCAGCCGGCGCGGTGTCGGGGATCGAAAGGGTGGCTGAACTTGAAGCGGCCCGAATATATTTGCGCACCGTCTGCCGATCGATCTGGAGCTCCCGGGCGATGCGCCGCTTCGACCAGCCTTTGCTTTTGAGTGCCTGAATTGCGTTGATCAAGTCCATCTTGAGAAAGTTTGACATGGCCAAAATCGGCTCCTGACCCGAGCCGTTTTGCCAAGCCTTTTACCTTCTCAGGGTGGGTGATTTTGAAGCCCTTACTTTCGACCCCAGGTGGGTGATTTTGAGTGACCGCTGACACTAAGCCAAAGCAGATGCCTCTCTCGTGCCGTTCGGTCACAAACCAGTACCAGCCTGTAAAGCTCTCCCACACTTCCAACAATTGAGACAGTTTCACCGTTTTCAATTCATCCATGTTCATTTCCTCCATTGGTTGACGAAGCATCGTGAAGACCGAAGCCCTCACACGTTGCCTCTTAGGAGATAACAGCGAGCCGCAGTGGAACGAGGCGACTGATAAAATTGGCCGAATGTGAGGCGTGTGCGAATCGTTCGGGGTCGAGCGCAGGCGAAGACCGAAAGGCCTAAATGAGTCTCGGCGCAACCGAGACCTGAAGCTACCGAGAGGGGTGTTGGCTTCGGGTGGGCGGTGAATTGGTTGCTTCAGCCCGACGCCATAAGCGAGGGTCTTTTACGCGTTTCCCCAATTCTGAGCGGCCTGCCTCTTACTGGATGATGTAAAAAGCGCATCATCTCAATCGGGCGGTCTCGCCCACGACTTCCTTCGCATCTTTATCCTCACGCAATCCCAGAAACGTGCCGTGTTACTTGAAATCGGAATGCCGGGTTAAAGTAGTATGGAAAAGAGGTGAAATTTATATTCCGATCAAAGGTACAAAGAAGATGGGTGGCTGGGAAAAAAGATTCCTACGAGCGACACAAGCCATGTCACTCAAACGAACAAATCGTCAAGAAATGGCGAAGCGGTGCACGTTACAACGGACATCCCCGGAGAAAAAGCGAAAGTACATGACCGATTTGACAAAGAGAGGAACTATCACGGTTCGACCTTTGCTAAACGAGAGTAAATTCGTCGGTCAATAGCGCGGAGGGGAGTGGTTGCCTTTTTGCGAGAATAGATAGAACCGCTCTCTTCTTTCCAAAAAAGATTTCGACAGTGAGAGCTTTGTTGTTCAAGACGAAGAACTTGTCTTCGTAAAGGGCTTGCGTGTATTTTCTAGCATTGCACGGCCGACTCTACTTCACCGAAACGCGCGCGCAAGTAGCTTCCTTGGCATCCTGCAAATCTTTGGCCGACTTCATCGTGATCGCTTGTGAGCCGTGCTCAGGGCGTGGAAAGCCCTCCCGTGTGTCTTAATCTCCGAAGTGAACGTCGAGCACTAGGCTCTCACGCGGCTCCAACTTCCACTAATCTGGAAAATTGCGCGTCCAATGTTCGGCCACCATTACGTTCCTGACGCTGTGACATAGATGCGATCCAGTTGAAGGAGGCTCGCATCCAGCCAACCAAGTTCCTGAACGAATCTTTCGACAGAATTGTGGCCCCAAACGTCCTCGAACAATTGTGGTGGCAAGCTATAGCCACTCGCCCGCGGCCAAAGATCTTTAATGGTATTGACCTGCTTCAGATGTTCCGCCGCAAAGATCGCGCAGCCCACAACAAGTAGCTCAACGTCCGGCAACGCGGCAGAAAACTCGCGCCAGCTACCAGCACCGGCATGGCTGGCTCGACATCGCAGTTTCCAAAGCTCATTGATGCGAGCTGTTGATAGCCTTGCTTTGAATAGCTCCGGCAGCCGTGTCCTCAGCAACTGTCCGTGCCCACTTTGCTGGGAGCCACACACCAACCCTTCCATTGCGGTGAACTTCGAAAGAAATTGCATTTGAAGATCAAGAGCGAGGCGGCCGTGGCGATACATCTTCGCCAGTGTGCTCAACTGGTCCGCTACTTCATTTTGGGAATTGGCGTGAATTCCACTGGCCACGTCGAAGGCGGGAAGCAATTGCTTGAGCACAAACTCACCGTGGCGGAGGAATTTCTCTTCAATTTCGCCGATAAATGCACGGCCGGTAGTGTCGAAGCCAAATGCTCTAACTTTGGCCTTTTGTTCTCCATCCGATGCTGTGATCGCGACCGGCAAGAGCTTGGGGATCTCGAACGTAAGAAGCGAGAAAACGTCAATCAGTGCCGTGACTCGCTCGTATGCCTGTCGAAAGGCTTCACCTTCATCTGGCAGATCATTCTTAAAGAAGACGGCACATACATGAGGAGCTTTCGCGAATACCACCGTCACATCCGAAATTGATTGGCAGTAATCGGTTAAGAGCTTCCGTACAGAACCATCTAGTGCGACAAAGGTAAAGTTGGCGTCGTGGATGAACAGCTCAGGACGCATCGGATTCGCAAAAAAGACAAAATGTCGCGACATACAGCGAATTTACCTACAACCGAAACGCAATGACCTCAAGAAGGTACAGCGCAAACGAAACGAGACCTGATGCTACCGAGAGGGGTGTTGGCTTCGGGTGGGCGGTGAATTGGTGGCTGCAGCCCGATGCGACACGCGAGGGTCTTTTATGCGTTTCCCCATTTCTTCGAGTTGAAGGATTGGAGGTCCCTGCTTGATTGAGACAACAATAATCAGCTGCACTGTCTCAATGCAGCGGCCTAGTTTTGCGCAGCTCTTCTGTCGGGGAAGATACATACGCGTTTGCAATCTTGAAAAAGACGACGATTCACACGGCGCATCCGAAGCCTGCCTCTTGGCCGTGAGGGGCAGGTTTTTAGGTTGATGCTATCTGGCGCAAAGACTCTATTCTCATGGCATGCAGACCGGGCAGGATCTCGAACGTATCGTAGGTATGTTGCGCACCCGCTACGGGTGTCACACTGTCATTCTCTATGGTTCACATGCTAGAGGCGAGAACACGGTTGTGAGCGATTATGATCTGGCCGGCTTTCGCAAGGGGGGACGTGAGCTCCGAGTGGCACGACTTTGGCAAGGAGTATATCTTGACGTTTTCATTTATCCTGAGTCAAGGCTCCGAGAAGATGACTCGTCTCTGCTGCGGATGCGTAATGGTCGGGTGTTGTGCCAAAAGCGGCAGTTAGGTTCACGTTTTCTCGCGCATCTGCAGAAGTTGTTCCACAAAGGACGGAAGAAGTTGCGACCTGATGAAATCCGCGCCCTTAAGGTGTGGGCTCGAAAAATGATTGACCGCGCGCGCGCCGGTGACGTTGAGGGGGATTATCGGCGCACCTGGTTGCTGACATCACTGCTGGAGGATTACTTCCTCATTCGCTCCCGCTGGTACTTAGGTCCGAAGGAAAGCTTGGCATGGCTAAGAACGAATGCGGCTGAGACTTACGATGGCTTTCGACGGGCCTTACGGCCGGGCGCAAGTTTGCGAGACATCGAAGAACTGGCCGAACGTGTTGTTGGCGGGCGCAGATTAGATGGACGAAAAACTCGAAAGAAAGCAGCAACTTCACTCAAGCGGTGCGGTCGGCGGTAGAGGACACAACATCTACATCGGTAGACAACTTAGAGTTCCCCCTTTGGACAATCCCATTAAGGGCAAAATTTATAAATGTGAATAGCCATTGGAAGCGATGGAAAGCTGGCAAAACCACGCAGGCGTGATTTCTTTTAAAAAGGCCGCATCTTGGGAGAAAATAGAGTCAGCAGCTAAAGCTCTAGCAGAGTTACCAGAATTCATTTGTGTTTTGGTGCGAAGGGTCGATCCCCTTCGTTGGGGAATCGAGTTTATAACACGGTGCAACTCTGACTGCCAGAGAACTAATATTAGTCTCGAAGTAGACTCATGGATCAAGCGAATCACCAAGAAGATACCGAAGGAGATGATAGGAGGAGTTAACGCTAGTGGTGAGGTCATGCTCATTAAGTGGACGGACCCAAAGGGTATTATTTTGCCCAGCAAATGAAGGTTCGATTCGCGGAGCTACGCTTCGCAGCCGTAGAAAGTTCTTGCCCTAGACTCTGCTGGAAAAAGGCCTTTGATAAAACGGTCTATCGTACCAGGGTCTATTGTCGAAGGGTGGCCTATTATCGAAGGGTCTGCTATCGAAAGGCCGACTATCAAATGGTCTGTACGGCCGCGTGATATCACTTCCAATTCCAACCATTCCCTTCAATCTAGCTTCGCGCATTCGCTTAACAATTGCCTGCACGGCATGTTGTTGCTTCCTCACTCTTTTGATCGGGTCTTCCTTACTCATGTTCCATCACCTCCAACACGGCCTCAACCAGCGCTTTATCTTTGTTTCTGCAGAAGTGTGTCTCTGTAGAAGACACCTCACCATTCTCAAAATACTTGTTACTGGCGTATCCTCCTCCGCAGAAAACAAAGTACTGGCACTCTTTCCGGCATCGTTCGATTCCTGTCGCGTAATCCCGGACGTACCAATAATCTGTCGCGGATTTCAGGATTTGCTCAAGAGATCTCGCTAAAACGTTCCCGACAACGAAACTCTGGCTTTGTTTCTCCATTCCCAGAAACTCTGGCGATAGGACAACCACATCACCCCTTGTAGAAATAGTCGGGATCATCTCTATCGTTCGGTAGCTCCCGTCTAACTCGTAATCGGTCTTGACAATCCGATCCATAGAGTTAAAGAGCTTGCTGAATTCCCGAATGGAAATACCCATGTCTGCTTCCCATGAATTATATAAGGCTTTCCAAAAACCTCTGGCCTCGTCAGCAGTGATCACTTGGGATCGATTAATCCCTTCCGTCTCCTCGATATTTATGCACAGCATTTCTGCACCGAGGTCTCGCACGAAAAGGTATAGCTCTTTCGCGGATTTGAGACTTTCCTTGCCAACAACCGCAATGACTGAAAATTTAAGCCCATTACGTCGAAGCAATTCGATGCCCATTAGAGCCTTGGAATGGGTCTCGTGGCCGGCACGAGTTAATCTGCGAGTGTTTAGGTTTGCCGGTCCGTCAATGCTAACACCTAATTGAAAGTTGTACTGTTTAAATAGTTCACACCATGCTTCATCAATCAGAGTTGCGTTCGTTTGCACAAGATGACGGGTTTTGGATCGAATTAGGTCGTCCTCAAACGGTTCTAATAGAGAGCGAAAATGGGGCACTCCAGTAGACAGGGGCTCTCCACAGTGCCATAAGACCAATGTGGGTTCCTCGGCTTTCCGAATATGATCGCAAACTCTTCGAGTAATTTCCGGATCCATCCGATGTGAACGATCTTTATCAGGTAGGTAACAATAATGGCAATTTAGATTACAAAAGGAAGTTGGCTGTAGAACAATTTCAGTAGTAATCAGTTTGAAAGCTCGACGACTTGCACCGCCTGCACAAATGCCGCGTTTGTTCACTTCACTTTGATTTCCGTCCCTTGTTATAGGCTGCACAAATGCTTTCGTGACTTTGTTCCCGTTGAAAGTCAAGTAGTTTGAGATCCTCAGAATCTTTGTGTTGCAAGCATCACCGATCATGAGGCGTGCCGAACGTTCGGGGTCGAGCGTAGTCGAAGACCGAAACGCTTAAATGAGTTTCCGCAAAGAAACCTGAAGCTACCGAGAGGGGGTTGGCTTCGGTGGGGAGTGAATTGGTTACTTCAGCCCGATGCCACCAGCGAGGGTCTTTTATGCGTTTCCCGAATTGTGCCGCATGGTTGCTGGAACACCTGTGCGTGCCAACAACTGATCCGTACGAAAACAGATAATGTTTGGCGCATTCAGTGGTTAAGCCCCCGTTGCGCGGAGAGCTTGTGGCATTACCGTCTTTTCTTAACTGTTCCACAGGCCCCAAAGTCCGTTGGCACCTACGTAATCCGCTGTTACAAATGATGCACAATGCATGCGAAATTTTTGTCGGAATGTTTTGACTCCTGTTTGCGATCCGCCTGTTGGCTGCGGCACATCCTATGTGAATTCTGCCGTAGCACTTTCAAAACTCCAGAGACTCGAGAATTGTTTCCACAATCTTAGTTTGAAGCCTTCTCTCGAAGCGTGATTTTGCATGTTACATCCATCTCCCAAGCGCGACTCCACTTCTCGGGCCGGTTGTACAATCGCTATCATCCTGATACTTGGCATGTTTGCCCTGAACTATGGCTGGTTATGGATTACTGGTGGGCCGACCGAAGTTACCGAGTATCAGGAAGAACAATCGAAACGTTTCAAATTGTGGCGGCACACGGCCAGTAAGGTGTGGTTTCTTAAGCGGGAAATCCTTTGGATTCCGGTGGCGTTGGCTCCACTTGCTGCAGCAGGTGCGTTGTTGCGCAATGCTCCACCTCATCGACGAGTCGTAGGCTTGGTTTGTGAAAGGATTTTCGAACCTGTCTACAGGCTTTTCGTTGCGAGTATTGCGTTTCAAATCGGTTGTTATTGTGCGGTGTACGCGTTTCATCAAAGCTTTATTCTGCCGGATCTTCGATTCACTGGGATCTTCAGGGCAGTTGGTGCACTCATTTTCATCTATTTGCCTCTTACGGTAATTGGTATCGCCGGTGCAGCAGCTTTCGTGAGGGAAGGATTTTCGGCGATTTGGTTGAACCTACGCCTCCTCAAGGGAGTATGGATTCAGCTCGTGCGTCGCCCATACGTTACAGCCTTTACTATCTCTGACGATGCTATTTCCCAGGATTCGCCTCCAGACGTGCTGTTCCTTGCCGATCTCCATACGCCAGCTCCTGGCAACGTAACGATACAAGGTAATTCGAACGGATCAGAGATGGAGCAACTAGTCCGAGATTTGGCAGAGCGGCTGCGTCCGAAGCTAATCGCTGTAGTTGGCGATCTGACTGACACGGGAAGCGAAACTGCTTGGGTTAGGGTGCGCACATTGCTAAGCAGCCTGGACCCGCCAAAGATTGCGACTTTAGGAAATCATGATGTTCAGTTCGGACGTGTTGAACAGACAGTTCAAAGTGTTCGAAGGTATTTTTGTTTGCTATTGACCATAGTGCCGCAGACCTCTCACCGGCCCGATCACCTTTACGACGCTCTTGCGCAAATTGGACAGGTTACGGGTGGAGAAATAAGGCAGTTTCCTAAACTTTACTCAATGGCGGATGTCCCAGTGGATATTTTATTACTCGACAGCA
>Ga0137428_1000171_pt1 | contig 29179 bp, 24 predicted proteins | sample EasRivERMZT718_2_FD_102305 | JGI IMG/M metagenome (GOLD analysis project Ga0137428, IMG submission 102305) | Soil microbial communities from meander-bound floodplain in the East River, Colorado, USA - East River MetaG ERMZT718_2 | ecosystem: Environmental > Terrestrial > Soil > Floodplain ...
CCTTCTTCCGGACTACTCTTCTCATCACCGGCTCCTGGTTCTGGGTGTACCGATCGTTTGGTTTCGAACCGGCACATCCTACCTGGAGCCGTCTACTTTTCAACGAAGGCTAGCACTCACTCCAAAGAAGTACCGGTACTTGAAGACCGGGACCGATCACTTCTCGCTCGCCTTCACCTACGCGTGGATGGCGGCCGACACCGGGTACGGAGGTCCTCGGGTGCGGGTGATCAACATCGCGCCCCGGGAGAAGCGGTTCCCCTTCGACGGGACTTTCCCGCCTGTACGGCCATTCAGGGGCGGGTTCGGAGGCGGGTGGCCGTTTCGGTAGTCAGCGGCTCACAAGTGTGTTCCAAACAGAGAAGAGTCTGTTCGCTAGCCGAGTAGGTCTGGGGCTACTGATCGGAGCTGGGTTTGACGCCGGGAACCGGGTACATACCTTGCATAGTGCCGCCTGGAGCTTGGAAAGGTGTGACCCGAATGATGGCATAACACATTGTGGAGTTGAGAGATGCCTATCAGAGGACAGGTCGCAATTCTCGCGTGTGCATTTGTTTGGCTGTTGCCATATGCCGTGAACGCCCAAGATTTCGAATATGGATCACCGTCTGAGCTCATTGGCGCGGTCTGGATCTATGTTTACACTGGGCCGGATCTTGAGGTGCGAGAGAACATTCTCAAAACGATCAAGAAGGACCTTCGTCACCTCTGTGTGGCGGAAAGACCTGAGGAAGCAGACGTGGTCCTTGTCTTTGGGGCCAACGCCTACACCCAATACCGCGGCACCTATTCGACGTCGAATTGGGAAGGCAATGCATATTCTTACGGTTCGGGAGCATCTGCGAATGGCTCTGTGAATAGTAGCAGTGTCCCCATCTATGGCTCCGTAATCGACGGGGAGGGATGGATCCTGACCTGGTCTGAAGCGGGGCGGGCACGGATTGTTTCTCAGTATGCTGACACCAAGACGACGATTTTCGAGCGTCGCCCAAGCACGAACTTCGCACGGCACTTCGTCAAGGAGTACGTGAAGGCAAATCCAACCCGCCCCCTTGCGAAGGAACCTCGAGGGACAGGGGCGCAGGCAGCCTCAACCCTGACACCAGAGCAAGCTCTATTTGCCGAGAAGGCGCGTGGAGTTATCGAGGAGTTTGCAAACAACTTGGGGCTGGAGGGAGAGTGGCGGGCTGTCCTGATGCGCCGCGCTCTACCTCATCTGCAGAATCTGATGGCTATAGACGTCCGTGCGGGCACGGAGGAGATCTCTGACACAATAAGGGGCGCGGCAAGCGACATTGCTAGACTTGATACGCTCGCTGAGTTGCGTCTTCGGGGGTATGAGCCTGAGGCATTCAACGCGATCCGGGACTCATGTCCGGACACGACGGGATTTCACGAGTGGTACTCAAACTCTATGGCGCTCTATTCAGAAGGTCATCCGAATCTAGAACCTACCGATGTTGAAATCTTTGTAAGTCAGATTAAGGACGAGGCGGCTGCCGCCTGTGTTGATGTTGAAGGAGATTAGAGTCCGCAAGGTGGCCTGGGATGGGCCATTGATTGCTTCGCGCTGAACGGAGGAGCAAGAGACGGCGAGTCGGGGAGAAGAAGACAACCAGCCGAAACCTAGGACCATATCCAATCCTCAGGGGCGGCTGATCGAGCGATTGCGCGTAACCGAGGGTCGCACAACATGAACCCCGGGCGCAGCGGTGCCCGCAGGTGTCTACTTCGCCCGATTGGGCACCGGTAAATCCCTCATCGGCACCAAGTCTCTACATTCGTTAGGGGGACCCTCCGGCAGCGCCCGGGAGTTGCCTTGCCAGGGGGGGGTGTTGCGCGCCTTGTTGCGTCCCTGTTGCGCCCCCATGACCGTAAGTTCTAGTCCGGCAATGAGGGTTGCATGAGCCGTTGCATTGCCGGTTGCGCTCCCCACCCCCGTAGTTGCGCGTTGCGCGGGTCGTAGACCCGCAACGTGCAACAGGGGAGGAACGGAATGCCCTCAGGCCGGGTTCATGAGGCGATCCAGCGGCCGTCGCTCCGTCGCTTGGCGCAGCCGACCAAGTGGAAGCGAACCTCTTGCTCCTCGATCCTCAACTGGGCGGCTATCTGCTCTGGGGCGAGGCCTTCCTTCCCCGCCCCATTGAGAAGATTGCGGACCTTGACTCTGACCTTGGCGGCTTCATCGTCGAGCTTTTCCCTAACGTTCTTAAGCGCTCGAGACACGGTGCTCTTATGCCTCCCGATTTCCGTGGCGATATCCGCTTGGCTCAGACCATCAGCAGCAAGGTCGATCACGCGCCGGAGCACTGCGTCCTCAATGGTCCGCGTGGTCCAGACCGGGTTGCCGTTTGCGTCTGCTTGGAGCGATGCCTCGATGGCCTCAATGGCCTTGCCATGCAGGCCGCGCGCCTTCTCGAAATGGATCTCAAATCGTGCGCCCTCTTCCGGGGTGTAGTTGTCGGGCGCCTTCAGACCTACGATGAGGTCGATCACATCCTCCCGCTTGGAGGTCCCCCGTGGGTTGCCGCTCCGTCCGGCATGGTGGTCGAAGAGAACCGTGATGCCCCGGGATCTCAGCCTGAGTAACCACTCCTGGACCGGCTCCCAAGATTCAGCCTCGTTTTCCACGCCGCCACGGCACAAACATGAAAGATTGTCCAGAACAAGAAGGTCTACTCCTCCGAGATGCTCCTCGATCATCGCTTGGCCCTCAACGGTCGCGATATTCGGAGTACCGAACTCCTGCAAATCAGGGGTGATCAACTTGAGGTGACCCTGGGTGTCGAGATTGCATGAACGCATGATAATGCGAATGCGCTCTTGAAGAAGCTCGATGGGGAGCTCGCCGTCAACATATAGCACTTGCCGTGCCATTGGAGCTACCCATATGAGAAATCGCCCACCGGCACCGACAGCGCAAGCGATGCCCAAGCTGAACCACGTTTTACACCTCCCCGTGGGGGCATAGATCATGCCGAGGTCCTTGGCACGCAGCCAGGGACCGAGCAGGCATTCGCGGGGCGGCAGAACGCGCGCGAGAAGGTCTTTGGCGGTTACGGCAACCAGGTGCCGTTCAGGATGCCGTGAGCTACGCCCCGGGGAACCTCTGAGATGCTCAGGGTCAATAGCTGCGCTCGGCGGGAACTTCGCTGCCAATCGCTCCAAGGCTTCAGCTTGCTTCAGTAGCTCATGAGGATTGACGCAGAAGAGCCCATCCCAAGGATTGAGCGCGCCGGGGCCATGGGCTCGCAGGCGGTCGTTATCGTCTAGCATGTGTACGGCCCTACGAATGCCGTGCATCGATTCCCAACTGTCCGGAGGATTCGGGCGGCGTATTTCGCCCCTGCAACGTCGTCGTGTGTTCGAACCAGGATCTTCGCGCCGTCGGGAAGCCTGGCCCCAATGGCATCGGTCCAGCTTCCTGAAATCACGCCGAGGATCGCCGGCGAGTCATCGGCCGCGTCGCCAAACCACGTGGCCCACGTGAGGAAGTCCGGCACGCCCTCGACGACGAGAACACGATCATGTGGCCACCACTCGGGCGGCCCCGCGGTCAGGAGTTGGCGTCCCAGTCCGTCGGCCATGACGAGTCCCCGAACTTCGGCTCCCGCTGGGCTCGCTGCCTTGTCGCGGCCGTTTGGGTCGCGAGGTGCAAGAGCACGGGCATGGAGCGACTCGATCTCACCGGTCGCGCCCACCAGGGGAATCAGCAGGCGGTGACTGGTCGCGGTCCATGGCTCACCGGAGAGTCGTGCCCAGCTCGGCAACGGCGAGTCGGGGAGCAGGACACGCGAGAGATCGCGGTCGGCGATCGTGATCGGGTCCAGTGCTCGGCTCTCAATCCAATCCACGGCCTCGGCATCGTCCGTTACCGGGAGTGAACGCAGCCAGAGCCTCTCGACTTCGGCTCGAGGTGGACGATTGGCTTGGGTCGGACCGGCCTCCCTGACCAGAGATCGCCTCGCTGCCGGTTCATGAGTAGTTCGCTCTTCATCAGCTCTGCAAAGCCCCTTAGACGCCATCACCTGATGCAACTCGCTCCATTCATTCTTCGGCGGCTTCTGCGTTCCGAGGACGACCAGAGCCGCCAATCCGATCCCGTCGCCTTTGCCGCCACACCGGTGGCAGAACCATCCCCGCTGGTCCGCCCTCAACCCGATGGGGCCGCGGGCATCCGACGTGCCCCGCCTTTCCGCACCACAGGCAGGGCATGGGGCCAGGCTCCTTGCCGTCACGAGCCGAAGCCCAAGCGCCTGGGCAATGGTGGGCACTGTGTGGCTCCTGATCTCCTCGAGCCAGGCGCTCACGATGCTGCCTCCAGCGGCGCCGGGGGCAGCTCGGAGGCGGGGGAACCCGCCTTCTCAGGCGGGACAACCGGGGTGACGCTCGGCGGCGCACGCAGAACCCGGCGGAGAGCCGCCGCTATCGCGATCCGGTCAGGGGTGTAGCACCGGACGATCTGCACAACCGGCCCGGTCACTACCGAATGCTTGCCAGGGCCTGCTCACTCTTGCCGGCAAGCCACTGCTCCCACGCTTGGCGCGGGATGCGGATGGCACCGCCCACCTTCACCGCCGGGATCTCTCCATCGGCGATGAGCTGGTAAATCCGGCCCGCCGTCACATCGAGTACCGGCGCAAGGTCTGAAACACGGAGAAACGCTTTGTCTTCTGCCATCACCAACCCTCCTGCGAACGAGGCGGTTGACCTCAGTTCCCGCACAGTTTACTGTGTCAACATCTAAGCTTAGCTGTTGACACCTATCCTGCTCGCTGACAGTGGTTGCGGCAGAACTAGAGTGGCCAACCCTCATTCCTAGAGGAGTGGGTTAGATGGGGACCATGGCTGAAGAGAAGGAACTCCGGGGCAAGCTCGAGAAGCGGATAGGAAAGATCTCGGAGCGAACCTGGAAGGAGCTTGTCGACAAGAGCTACGTCGACGAGGCCATCACGTTCGGGGACGAGGAGTTCAAGACTCTCGTGGAACATGCGCAATTCTTGCGCTGGAAAGAAAAGCTCAAGGGGCGACCCAAAGGAACATCTCCGCGAGTCGCCAATCTTCTTGATCCCCGCGATGCCGCGCGAGCTGAAACCTTCGCTAAGCATGTTGCGCGGTGCGCGAATCGCGACTATGTGACCCGCGCTATCCGGAAGACCTACCTTCCCGACGACCTCTTTCTCTCAAAGGAGGTCCTAGATCGATTCCTTGGCTCGGTTGCACCAAGGTTTCTTTCATCTAAGGCATTTGCCGACCATGGCATCCCGGTATTCCAGCACGAGTCCCGATTTGTTGACCCTAAGAGCCCGGAAAGTCAGCCAATCGATTGGACGACCGACATGGTCATCAGAATTGAATGGGCGGGAGGTTCTCTTGATATCGAGAGGGCCTCACTTCTTCATTTCGATGCCAACAACACCGGCCTCACGTTTGTCCCGTTCGGACGCCGTCCTGTCGGAGTAATTGCAGGCTCCGTGTTCGACGAGATGCGCAAGGCAAGCTCAGAGCTTTCGCAAGCTTGCGACTGGACTCCACCAGCGGCCCTTCGATTCATTCTCACGGGAGAGGTGCCATCCATGCCCGCGGTTAGGTTTCGGGAAGTTGGGATTAGTCGTTCCGGAGAGTTTGCTCACTTCCCTTTCGAACTCATTATAGAACCGTGGGTATCACCCAAGACTGTGCTCAAGGTGTACTGCGCTGCTCAACGCCATCTTTATGGCAAACAGAGCCAATTTCTTGGTGACAGAACTCGCGCACTATTTGACTTCGTCATGGACGACTTCAAGCCTGGTATGACATGGCCCCAGGGCTGCGATGCTTGGAACAAGAAGCACGGATTGAAAAAGAGATGGTCGTACTCCGACTACCGCAACATGAGGAAGGATTTCCTGCGTGCATGGAGGATGATCGCCTTCCCAGGCATGAGAGTTCCGCTTCCAACGAAGATGAAGGGAGGACACGCCACGTGAAAGCCGCCATCTACTGCCGTGTCTCGACCGAAGAGCAGCGGGATCGCCAGACGATCGATCTGCAGCGAGACTTTGCGCGCCGGTATTGCGAGCTGCATGAGATCCCGGTCGCGACTGTCTACTCCGACGACGGGATCACGGGAACTCTCCCGCTCAGCGAACGGCCTGAGGGTCGAAAACTGCTCGAGGATGCGAAGCAAGGCGCCTTTGACACCGTACTCCTCTACAGACTCGATCGTCTCGGTCGTGATCCTCGCCTCATCCTGAACGCCGTGAACGAGCTCGAGTCGCTCGGCATCCAGCTGCGATCGATGACCGAGCCGTTCGATTCAAGCACTCCAACGGGCCGGTTCACCGTGACGATTCTCTCGGGCGTGGCCGGGCTCGAGCGCGAGACGATCATGCAGCGCATGGCCGAGGGTACCGCTCGGGCGGTTCGTGAAGGCGCATGGATTGGGGTTGTCCCCTTCGGCTACCGACGGGTCGGCGAGCGGCGCCACGCGCGACTTGAGGTCTCCGACGATCCGATCCTAGGCTTCCACATGTCGGAGAAGGAGGTCGTGCTCCTCGTCTACAAGCTGTGCATTGAAGATGGACTCTCCGCCCTGCGGATTGCCAAGCACCTTAATCTTCTCGCGGTTCCCACCGCTTACCCGATCGCAGGAAGACATGCTAACGGAAAGCGGCAACGCCATATCACGACCGTTTGGGCTCCGGGCAAGGTGCTTAGGATTCTCTCGAACACCGTGTACAAGGGTGAGCACTACTTCGGCCGCCATACCAAGAAGAAGCGAGAGCTTATCCAGCGGCCCGTCCCCGCAATCGTTGATCCCGCAACTTGGGAACGCGCTCGGGAGGCACGTGAGAAGCACCAGATATGGAGCCCAAGGAATGGAAAGCGCAACTACCTTCTCCGAGGCATGATGAAGTGCTCCCTATGCGGCCGCAATCTCTGTGGCACCCCCCGCAGTGGGAGCAAGGGGAACCCGAACCGTGCTTACTACGTCTGCGTCGGCAAGACCCATTACACAGGGGGCGCCTTTCAGGAGCCCAGCGTCGGCAGGTGCGCTTCCCGGCCCGTCCCGGCGACCCTCGAGGACGTGGTATGGGCCGACATCGAGAGCTTCCTCCGCAACCCGGGACCCGTCATCGAGGAGGTCGCCGAGTCCCTGGATGACATGAAAAGCCAGGTGGTAACCCATCGGAAAGAAGCCATCGCAGCGGAACGAGCCCTCGCCGCCAAGAGCCAGGAGCGGGAGGCCGTCCTCGCCCTGTACCGCCGGGGGCGGATCGACGACGCCACCCTGGATCAACAGCTGGACGAGGTCGAGCGAGAACGCGTGGGCCTCACTGAGGCCCTCAAGGACGCCCAGGAACGCCTACGCGGGGTTGAGGGCGCCTCTGCCCATCTCCGGGATGCTGAGGCCCTCCTGCGCACCATGAACGCGCGCCTGGACGAGCCCCTTACGTTTGCATTGAGGCGCGAGCTCGTCGAGACGTTAGTAGATGGAATCCTCATCGAAACTATCCCCGATGACGGAAAGAGGAAGCTAATCGCCACCATTCGATACCGCTTCTCTCCGCTCGACGGAGAATCCTCGTTTGCGACTCAAACCAACAGGGATGCGTGGACTTGCGGCAGCGCGAGACGAGCCGGTCAGTGCAGGATCAGGACCTTGCTGGTGCGGGTGGCGAGATTGGCGTCCAAGCGGAAGAAGTAGGTGCCGGCGGGTAAGACCCGGCCGCCATCGTCCCGGCCATCCCACTCCACGGCGTGCGCTCCCGCCGGAGTCTCGCCGTCCACCAAGGTCCGCACCCACCGGCCCTGGATGTCGTAGATCCGGACCTGGGCCCGGCTGGTTGCCGGGAGCTCGTACCGGATGGCAAGTGGGAGCCACGCCGGGTTCTGATGCTCGATTCGGAGCCGGGACGACACCGCCGGCTCGAAACTTCCCGGCAGCGGCAGTACAGCCGTGGTCGCCTCGGGCGCGATCCGCCAGATCGTGCCGAGACCGAGATCGGAGACGTACAGCGCTCCATCGGGACCGAACTCGAAGTCGATCAAGAACCCGCTGAATCCCGTGCCGACGACGATCGGATTGCCGGCCGTGGCGGCCCGGATCAGCTCGCCCGTCTGCTGATTGACGGTGTAGAGATCGGTGCCCCACGGCCCGCCCGGTCCCACCGCGATCGGCAAGATGCGATTGCCGAGACCGGACAGGAAAGGATCGCTGATCACGCTTCCGTCCGCGCCATGGAGCCGCACTTTCCCATCGAACGTGCTGGTGTAGATCCGATCGGCGGCATCGACCTCGAGTCCCGCGATCCGGCCCGCGATGGCAAAGAGCTGCGCCGGCGTCTCGCCCGGGCTCGACGTGGCGAGCACTCGCCCGCTCGTCCCGTTCTCGTCGCCGAACAACAGGCGTCCGGTGCCGTCGAACTCCATGTCGGCGATGTTGGTCCATTGGCTCGATGGACCAAAGACGCTGACCACGGTCTGCGGGGGGTCGGGCAGGATCCCGAAGATCTGCGGCACGCCGCCCGTCCGCCCTCCCACGAGGACCGAGCCGGGCACGCCCGTCATCGTCCCCGCGGCGTCGTGGAGCACCGCATCCGGATCCAGGATGGGCGCCGCTCCGTAAGGATCCGCTGGCCCACCTCCGGCGCCGATGTGCCAGATCTCGGTCGCCGGTCCGGTCTCGACCCCGGTGTAGAGGGCGCCGGATTGCCGGTCGAACGACATCCACGCCGGCCACGCCGCGCTGCCATAGGGCTCGACCGTGGCGCCGGGAACGACGAGCTCGGCGCGGCCAGAGACGGGAAGGACGATGCTCGCGAGTACGAGCAGCCAAGGAGCGATGGCGGATTGAGCTTTCATGATCGGATCCTCGAGCCCGGCGTCAAGGATACCACGACTCCGGGCAAGATCAATCCCGGCTGGCCAGGCCCGACCGGCGAGCCTGGGTCGGGGGCGTGATACTTTCCGCCATCATGCATGACCTGCCGCTGATCACGACCATCGCGTCCGCGTTCACGGCCGCGTGGCTCCTTGGCCTGATCACGCAGCGACTCCGACTATCGCCGATCGTCGGTTATCTGCTGGCAGGGGTTCTGATCGGACCCCACACCCCCGGGTTCATCGGCGACACCTTCCTTGCCCAGCAGATGGCCGAGGTGGGGGTCATCCTGCTGATGTTCGGGGTCGGCCTGCACTTCCGACTGAAGGATCTCTTGGCGGTCAAGGAGGTGGCGATACCGGGCGCGGCCGGTCAGAGTCTGGTCGCCACGCTATTGGCGATCGTCGTCTTCACCTGGCTCGGTCTGTCCGTCAAGAGCAGCGCGGTCCTTGGAATGGCTCTCGCCGTGGCGAGCACCGTGGTCCTGATGCGCGTCTTGATGGATGCCAACCTGCTCGACACGCCCCAAGGACACGTGTCGGTGGGGTGGCTGATCGTCGAAGATCTGTTCACGGTCGTCTTGCTCGTCATGATCCCGGTGCTCGGAAATGGGGTGCAGGGGGGGCCGCCGGCCGAGGTGGCAACGAACGCGTTGGGGTTCTTCCCGACCCTAGGATTCGCCCTGCTCAAGCTCGGCGTTCTGATCGCGATCGTTGTATTGGCGCTGTCGCGGATCGTGCCCCGTATCCTGACCCACGTGGCGCGGCTTCGCTCCCGAGAGCTCTTCACCCTGACCATCCTCGTCATCTCGATTGCGGTCGCGGCCGGCGCCTCGATGTTCTTCGGAGCTTCGATGGCCCTCGGGGCATTTCTCGCTGGGATCGTCGTCGCTCAGTCGCCGCTCAGCCACCAGGCGGCGGGTGAAATCCTGCCGATGCGCGACGCCTTTGCCGTGCTGTTCTTCGTCTCGGTCGGCATGCTGTTCGATCCCGGCTTTTTGCTCCAACAACCTCTGATGGTCGTCGGGGCATTGGGCATCATCCTGCTGGTCAAGCCGCTGACCGCACTCACGATCGTGGCTCTCATCGGCCATTCGGCCCGGACGGCTCTCACCGTGGCCTTCGGGCTGGCGCAGATCGGCGAGTTCTCATTCATCCTCTCGGAGCTGGCCCACAAGCACGGCCTCATGAGCGAAGCCGGGCACAACGCCGTGGTGGCCTCCGCGATCATTTCGATCAGCCTCAATCCGACCCTCTTCCGCCAGATTCCCCGGGTAGAGGCCTTCCTGAGGCGTCACCCGCGTCTCTGGCGCCTGTTGAACGGCAGGGCGGAGCGCCGGGCGGCAGCGTCGAATGTGGACGCGGTCGCGATGGGCACCACGTCCCCCGCGCCGTCGGCTGAATCCCTGGTGATCGTCGTCGGATATGGACCGGTCGGCCGGTCCGTGCATCGTTTACTTCGAGACGCGGGGTTCAATTCCGTGGTCATCGATTTCAACGTGGATACCGTCCTCTCGTTGCGGAGCGAGGGGCAGAGCGCCATCTTCGGCGACGTGTTGAACGAATCCATCCTGGAGGGAGCTGGGGTCCGGGAAGCCTCGCACGTGATCCTCGCCTTGCCACACTCGTCGGACCGCGCCGCCATTGTGACCCAGGTTCGAAGTCTCAATCCGCGCGCGCGAATCCTGGTGCGCGCGCACTACCTCGCGGAACGCGAGGGCCTGGAACGGGCCGGCGCGACCGCCGCGGTGTTCGAGGAAGCGGAAGCCGCGGTCGCCCTCGCGCGCCTCGTGCTCGCCGATACCGGTGTGCATCGGGAGGCGGCCGAGAAGAAGATCGGGGATCTGAGGCTCCAACTCATCATGGAGAACATCTCGCACATCCGGGAGCAGCGGGTGGGCAGCGTGATGGTTCCCTGGGGCCGGGTGCGATGGCTGCCGACGGGCGCAACCAAGCATGAAGTGCTGACTCAGGCGGCAGGCGAGCGTTTCTCGCGCTGGCCGGTGGTTTCTGCGCAAACCGGTCGGGCCGTAGGCTATTTGCTCACGAAGGATCTGATTGCCGATACCTCTGAGTCCAATTGGCTGCGGCTCGTGCGACCACTCGGAGAGATCTCGCCCGACGCCAACGTGGAGTTTGCGCTCGCGAGGATGCAAGAGGAAGGCGCGAGCGTGTATGTCGTGCAAGACGAGGAGAAGCCGATCGGCCTCATCACGCTCGAGGACATCCTGGAGCAGGTCGTGGGCCGGATCGAGGATGAGTATCGGCACGAGCCCGAGGTGTCACTCCATCGGGCAGTGGCCGCCGGTGGAATAATCATGCAAATGGAATCGACTACTCACGACGATGCCATCCGAGAGCTTGCGGCCGCGATTCCGAGGCAGCAACTTCCTCCCGGGGTGGACCATGCCACGATCGTCAACTCGACATTGTCGCGAGAGAGAGAGCTGTCGACGGACCTCGGCAATGGCGTTGCGATCCCGCATGCACGATGCGAGAATCTCAAGTCGCCGCTCGCGGTGGTGGGCCGATCAGCCGAAGGCATCGTCTTTTCCTCGGCGGCGCCGGAACCGGTTCATCTGCTGTTTCTGCTCATCACTCCCGCCGAGCGTCCCGAGCTCCAGATCACCCTGCTCGGCCAGCTGGCGGGAACCATCCGGGATCGATCGGTTCGGGACCGCCTGCGAGCCGCGTCATCTCCCGTGGAGGTGATGGAGATCCTCGAGGCCCCTGCTCGATAGCCGGCTCCGGAAGCGGCGGAGCGAAGCCCGGACCGAGGGACGAACGCCCGATGGAGACCGGCGACAATCAGCGATCGGCCGCGCGTCTATCCGAGCTCGCCTGGCTCTTCCTGAAACTCGGCGCGACCGCGTTCGGCGGACCGGCGGCCCACGTGGCGATGATGGACGACGAAGTCGTTCGCCGGGGGCGGTGGCTCACCCGGGAAGAGTTCCTCGACCTCCTCGGAGCCACCAACTTGATTCCGGGGCCGAACTCCACCGAAATGGCGATCCATATCGGCCGCCGGCGCGCCGGCTGGCCGGGTCTCCTGTTCGCCGGAGCGGCCTTCATCCTCCCCGCGGCCCTGCTCACGATGGGCATCGGATGGCTGTACTTGAGCGCCGGCACCCTGCCTCGAGTCCAGGGAATCCTGTACGGGATCAAGCCGGTCATCCTGGTCGTGGTCGTGCAAGCGCTCTGGGCGCTGGCGCGATCGGCGCTCAAGACGCGCTTCCTCGCCGCCGTCGCCGTGGCCGCACTGGCCGCGAGCTTCGGCGGAGTTCATGAGCTCGTGCTCCTCTTGGCGGCGGGCCTCGTGGTGGCGGCGGGGCGGGGCTGCCTCCGCCCGGGGGCAAATTTCGCGGTGCTCGGCGGGCTAACGATCGCTCAGGCTAGTGCCGCTGCCGCGACCGCCGCCGCCGGCGGGGTCCCATTCGGAGCTTGGCCCCTCTTCCTCTTCTTCCTCAAGGTGGGATCGGTCCTCTTCGGGAGCGGCTACGTGCTCCTCGCCTTCCTGCGCGCCGACCTGGTCGAGCGTTTCGGGTGGCTCACCGATTCCCAGCTCCTCGATGCGGTCGCCGTCGGTCAGATGACGCCCGGCCCCGTGTTCACCACCGCAACCTTCGTCGGTTACGTGCTCGGCGGCCCATGGACCGCAGTGGTCGCGACTCTGGGCATCTTCGCCCCCGCATTCGTTTTCGTGGCGCTGAGCGGGCCGCTCATCCCGCGACTCCGCCGCTCCCGCCTCGCCGGCGCGATCCTCGACGGCGTCAATGCCGCCTCACTGGCGCTGATGGCTGCGGTCACGCTCCGGCTCGCTCCCGCAGCACTCATCGATTGGCCGGCAGCGCTGATCGCTCTCGCGGCCGCATTCCTATTGTTCCGGCTGCGGATCAATTCGGCCTGGCTCGTCGCCGGGGGTGCGATCGCCGGCGCCGTCCTCAGCGCCGTCCGCTGACCCCGAGCGCCGCGCGGGCTCGGTCAGGAGCGGCCGTGATACGATGCGTTGGCTATGGGCGCCACCATCCCTCTCGTCCTCTTCGTCTGTGTCGAGAACTCCTGTCGATCACAGATCGCGGAGGGATTCGCGCGCGCGATCGGGCAGGGCCAAGTGAAAGCGTTCAGCGCCGGATCCCGCCCATCGGGAACCGTCCATCCCAAAGCCATTCGCTTCATGGTGGAGCGCGGAATCGACCTCGGCCCGCAGCGCTCGAAAGGCCTCGACGACCTCCCGCCCGGCATCCAATGGGATTACGTGGTCACGATGGGTTGCGGCGACGCCTGTCCCCATCTCCCCGCCCACCACCGCGTGGCCTGGGACCTCCCCGACCCCAAGGGAATGGACGATGCCGGCTTCCGCGAGGTTCGCGATCGCATCGAGACACTCGTCCGGAGTTTGATCGCCGAAGCCGCTCCGCTCCCACCTCAGGGGGAGTGATGAGGAATCACTCTCGGAGCAAGATGATCCCGGTGGACGCCGTTTCACCCGCATAAGACATCCGAGCGACGTAGTGCCCGCTGGCCTTAGCGAATCACGAGCTCCATCATCTTCTCGACCCGCACGTACCCTTCGAGCCGCCCATCGTCCCCATCGCTCAGGACCGGCACCCCCTGGAGCCCGTGATCGCGCAGCACGGCGGCCGCGAGCAGGCTCGGATCGCCGATCCGCACGGTCACCGGGTTCGGGACCATGGCCTGTCCGACCTTGAGCCCGACGCGCTTCTCCGGCGGTAACGACGCCGCGAGCTCCGCCACCCGGAGGAGATCGCTCCGGGTCAAGATGCCTTGCAAGCGCCGCTCGCCATCCACGACACAGCAGATGTCGAACCCTTCGCGGAGGAAGCGCGCGACCGCATCCCGCAAGAGATCGTCCGGCCCCGCCACCATCGGCGGCGGCTCGACCAAGCGGCGGAGCGGCAGCTCGCCGAGCGCCGCTGCCACCTCCGGCAACTGGAGCCAGCTCGTGCGCGTGCGGCGGCGGGCGGCACCCTCCACCAAATTGCGAAGCGGGGGGAGGGAGCGGCAGATCTGATCGAACGGTTTTCGCCCCATCACGACCACCTTGACGGCGGTGCGCGCCCGGACGCTCGCCGTCCGCGGCCGATCCTCGATGAGGGCGATCTCGCCGAAGAAATCCCCCGGACCGAGGAGCGCGATGACCTCCGCGGAGCCGGGCGCGGTTCCTTCATGACAGACTTCGACCTCCCCTTCCTCGATAACGAACAGATCGTTCGCGGGATCGCCCTGGCGGAAGATGAAATCGCCCGCGGGATAGTAGGCATAGCCGACGCGCTCGGTCAGGTCGGGCCGCAGGTGCGCGAGATCCCGGGCGAACATCGCATCCCAGGCCCAGTCGAACGCCACCCGCACGCGCTTCGACCAAGCGGGGATCTTGGCGAGATACACCCCCCGCCAGAGGAACCAGGCCGGGAAGCCGGAGAGACGCACGCCCAAGATCTCGGCCACTGCCCGGCGGCCGCCGATCGAGCACAGCTGACCCAGGGGACGGAATTGGAACGCCCGGGTCGGCTGGCCAGCCAGCACCCGCGCGATGTTCTCGGCTACCTGCTTCCCCTGTCGTTCCGCGAACTGGCCGGTGGGTGGACACTCGGACCCGTCCCGGGCATTCCTGATGGACGCGCAGTCCCCGACCGCCCAGACCTGGGGATGCCCCGGAAGGCTCATATCGGCCTCGGTCACGAGTGGGCCGGGATCCTTGGGGGTCGTCAAACCTTCGACGATCGGCGAGCTTCCGTTGCCGATCGTCGAGACCACGGTCGCCGCGGCGATCGTCCGCCCATCCCGAAGTCGCACGCCTTGCGGCGTGACCGCGTCGACCCGAGTGTTCAGGAGCAAGGTGACCCCCGCTCGCTCCATCATCGCCTGCGCGCGCCTCCGGAGACCGGGGCCGATCTCGGGCAGCAGGTACGATGGACCCTGGACGATCGTGACCGAGACCTGCTCCCGGAGTAGGCTCGGGAAGAAGCGCAGACTCCCGCGCACGAGGTCGTTGATCTCCCCCGCGACTTCGACCCCGCTGAAGCCCCCTCCGACCACGACGAAGGTGAGATGCCACCGGCGCCGGCTCGCTTCCGCCACCTCCGCGCGCTCCATCTGCTCCATCAGGTGACTGCGGAGGGCGATGGCGTCGCCGAGGGTCTTGAGTGGAAAGGCATGATCCGCCATGCCGGGCACTCCACCCAGATTCACCCTCGTGCCGCAGGCGATGACCACGTGATCGTACTCGAGCTCCCCCACCCGCCCTTCAGAACCGATGAACGTCAGGCGGCGGGCGGCGGGGTCGATCGACTTGACCTCCTCGCTCCGGCAGCGCACCCCCGGCAACATCTGGCGGAGCGGGGCGGCCACCGCATCGGGCTGGATGGATCCGCCCGCGACCTCAGGCAGGAGCGGATGGAAGACGAGGTGATTCTCGAGGTCGAAGACCATGACCTCGCAGGCATTCGCCGGCAGCTTTCGCCGCAAGGTGCGCGCACAGCACACGCCGCCGAAACCGCCACCCACGATCACGACCCGCTTCATATCCCTCCTCCACAGAACGGCATGGACGGCACCCAGAGCTCACCCTGATGACGCTTCCCCCGCCCAGAATAACTGCTCGGGCCCTGGCGGGGAGGTGCTCTTGACACAGTGTCCGGGTGTCGAGCTCGCGCATCGACAAAGTGGTCATGGCTTCCGGCGCCCGAGCCCGGAAAACCGCTTCAAGTCTCGCAAAGACTTGGGACACCACATCCGAGCTCGGCGTCCAAGCTTCGGCGCGCCTTTTGCTTCACCCTCGACCAGGGCCCCCACGTTCCCGGTCGAGCACCCCCAGGGCCGAGATCGCGGCGGAGCTCCGAGTCGGAATCAAAGTCCATGAAACACCCGCATCCAGGCTGGACAGGAGGCGCGGTCCCCGGGTCGTCTCTAAGGAGGAGTACTGACATGACGAACGAAGAGTGCGCCAGGAGAGCCGACCGCATCTGGCCACGAATCCACGGGGCCGCGAGGAGTACAACTCGATTCGAGCTCCCCAGGGCCGGCATGGCCATCCTCGGGGCGCTGCTCTTGAGCCCCGCCCTGCCCGAGGTCGCTTCGAGCAGCGTGGAATACGACTTCTTCCTGGTCGAGGCCTTCGAGCCCGACTACGACCTCCGCGAGGTCATCCTCCGCGATGTGAACGAATCGAACCACGTCTCCGGGACCTCGACCAACAACGGCTTCTACGACGGCTTCGTGTGGACCCAGGCGACCGACAAGGTGATCATTCCGATGACTTGGCCGCAGGGGATCAACAACCTGAACCAGGTGGTGGGCGGCAGCCAGATCTACTCGATCGAGACTGGACAATCGGTGGCAGTGCCTCCTGCTGGGAGCTGGCCCATTCCCCGCTTGCAGGCCATCAACGACCATCAGGTGGCCGTCGGGTTCTCGGAATGTTCATGCAGCAACAGCAATCACACGATCCAGGACGCCCTGATCTGGGATCCGCAGAACGGCAGCCGGACCATACCCGTCCCCGCGGCCAAGGAGCTCCTGCGGATCAATAACGGCAACTTTGCGGTCGGGAACATTCGCGGGGGATCCGCCGGCTCCGAAGGATTCCGCTACGACGCGACGGCGCAGACCTGGGTCAACATGACCGACCTGCTTCCCCCCTACCAATTCGGTCGCGGGTGGAGCGAGCTCCAGGACCTGAACGAGGCGAACGTGGTCTGCGGGCGAGGATGGGATGGAACGTCCATTCGTGGTCTCACCTGGTCCGACGACCTTGGTTTCACCTTCCTTCCGCCGATTCCGGGCGGATTGGTCGACCGGGTCTATCCGCGAGGGATCAACACGGCCGGCACGGTGGTCGGCTTCGCCGACCTCACCCCGTACAACCCCCGGGCCTTCGCCTGGGATGCGACGCACGGGATGCGCAACCTGAACGATCTGGTCGCGGCTCCTCCCAACTTCATCCTCGACTGGGCGATCAAGATCAATGATGCGGGCTGGATCATCGGCATCGGGCACTACGGTCCTGGCTGGGGCACGTCTCGGGGGTTCGTCCTCGCGCCATTGCCGATCACGACTGCGACGTCGGACCCGAACCCGGCTTCGACGCCGGCGCTGGCGATCCTTCAAAATCCGGTTCGCGATCAGCTCACGGTCCAGTTAACGCTCTCGGCCGCCGGGTTGGCCCGAGTGTCGATCTATGATGTGTGCGGGCGCGCCATCGCTCAGATCGCCGATCGACCGTTCTCCCCCGGCCTGCACCAGGTTTCCTGGTCGGCGGGGCGGTCGCAGCCGGCCGGCGTCTACTATGTCCGCCTGGAAACGCCTGGATTCGCCGACACGAAGCCGTTCGTGCTGCTCCGGTGATGGAGATCGGCACCATCGGGCTCCCCACCTGTCCACCCCGCGGGCCCGCCCCTTGACAGGGTCGGGGCCGCCGAATATAGTTGGTACATGCAACCACATCGCCAGCGGCCGCCGGCCCCCGTCGGCCGCGATCCCGGCCTCGAGCGGGACGCCGTGGCCTTTCACGAAGCGCTCGCCGATCTGGTGCGGGTCTATCAGTTCCGGGACCGGATGAGCATCAGCTGGCACGGCATCTCGGTGACCCAGTGCTATGCGCTCGAGGCTCTGGTGGACCGCGGCGCGCTCACCATGAATGAGCTGGCCGGGCTCCTCTGGCTCGATAAGAGCACCGCTTCCCGGGTCGCGGACGGGCTCGAAGCCGCAGGTCTCGTCCGCCGCACGCCTCATCCCACGGATGGCCGCTCGATCCTGCTCGAGCCGACCCGGACCGGGCGCGGTCTCCACCAGCGGATCGTGACCGACCTGATCGCGGGTGAGAAGGCGCTCCTCGAAGATTTCGCGCCCGAAGTGCGGCAAGCCGCCACCCGACTCATTGCCCGCCTGGCGCGCGTGGCCACCGCTCGCGCGCGGGGACAGGCCGATTGCCCCCCCGCTCACCCCGATTCAAGCTTTTGAGCTGGTAGTTGCATGTGCCAACTATCATGGAGGATCCGATGACCGCTTCCGTCCCCGCTGCATCCACCCCCGCGACCTTGCGGCCGGCGGAAGCCAGCGATCTCCCGTCCGTGCAGCAGCTGCTCCGCACCGTCTCCCTGCCGTGGGACGGGCTCACCGACTTCTTCCCGTCGGGCTACGTGGTCGCCACGTCCGCCGGCGCGCTCGTCGGCGTCGCCGGGCTCGAAATCTATGGGGAGCACGGGTTCCTGCGTTCGGTGGCGGTGGCTCCGGAGGTCCGCGGCCTGGGAATCGGGGTCGCGCTCGTGCGCGATCGAATGGCCAGCGCCCGCACTGCCGGTCTCCGGGCGATCCATCTCCTGACCGCCGATGCGGCGGAGTTCTTCTCCCGGTTCGGATTCGCCCCGGCGGATCGAGCGGCGTTCCCCGCCGAGATTCGGGCCTCCGTGCTCTTCAGCCACGCCTGTCAGCCCGAGCACGTGGTGGCGATGTCGCTTCCCCTCGCCGGAGCGCGATCGGCCGCGCGCCCGCCGCGGATCGGAATGGCGCTCGCCGTTCTCGGTCTTTTGCTCGCGCCCGCCCGGGCGGGATCGGCGCCCGGCGACCGGGAGCGCGTCCTGGAAAGATCCCGCGCGGGGACTCACGCGCTCGAGCTCGTCGCGGCAGTCCACCCCTGACCACCGTTCCAGCGGACGGGTGGCGCCTGAAGCTCAGCCCCCAGCGGGCATCAGCGGACTCTGCTGGGCGTCGGCCTGAACCAGCGGCGCCGGCCGACTCCGCCGGCGGCTCATGGCCGCCCCCTCCTGCAAGATGGACAGGATGGTGCGGCGATTGGAGAAGAGAAGGCTCAGCCACTCCGCCAGGCGCATCTGGGGGAAGTAGATGCCTCGAAATGCGAACCGGGCGATCAAATGCGCGACGCGATCGTGGAATGGCCGGTTCTGGAGCCGCTGGATTGCGCTCGCGTTGGTACTGGCGTCATAGGACGCGCCCCAGGCGCGCGCGAGCTCGGCGTGGACGTCCGAGCTCCGCATCCCGGCCGGGTGGAACGACATCTGAAACGGCAGGAACTCCATCCAATGGCGGGGTCGATCGAGTCGGCCGGCCGCCTTCAACTTGTCGTAGAGCGGCGTGCCGGGATACGGAGTGAGGTGACCGAATACGGGCAGCCCGGGCGGCCAGGTGCTGATCTCGGAAAGGACGCGATCCGCAACTCCGACCTTGTCATTGTCCATGCCGAAGATGAACGAAGTGATGGCGTAGATCCCCTTGTCGGCCAGGGTCTGGAGCACCGGGCCATACTCCGCCGGCTTGTTGAAACCCTTGGCCACCCCCTTCAGGTTGACATCGTCGATCGACTCGAGCCCGCAGAAGATCCACTTGCCCCCACTCTCCGCGATCAAGTCGATGAGCTCGCGATCCCGCAGCAGGTTGATGCTGACCTGCGCCACCCATGGTAACTGCGCGCCGCGCGCAATCATCTCGCGCAGCAGCGCCTTGGTCCGTTTGATATTGATCGCAAAGTTGTCGTCGATGAAGAATACGGCGATCTTGCCCCGGCGGAGCTTTTCCGCCTGCTTGATGCGCAGGAGCTCATCCACCACGCTCTCGTTGGTGCGGAAGCGAATCTTGTCCCCGAAGAACCCCGTCACCGTACAGAACTCGCACCCATAAGGACACCCGCGCCCCGATTCCACCGGAACGATATGGAAGCTCTTCCACTTCATACCGATCTTTTCCAGGCCCCACCGCATCGGTCCCGGAATGAGGTTGATCATGTTGAACTGGGCGATATCGATCGTTTCCCAAGGAATGGCCGGATAGGAATCGAGGGACGGCTTCTGCTCCTGGCCGAAGGCGTCCACCGGCGCGTAGATGGGCTTGAGCTCGCCCCGGGCGGCATCTTCGACGATGCGGGGCCAGGTCTCGTCGGCTTCCCCGAGCGCCACGGCGTCGGCGTACTGCGGTCCGCCGTCCCGCCCGAGCGCTTCATCCGGCATCTCGGTGACGTGGGGTCCGCCCATCACGACTTTCGCGCCGGCGGCGCGCGCGACGGCGGCCATCCGATAAGCCTTGGCCGCCATCCGGGTCATGGCGCCGATGCCCACCAATTCGATCTTGTGGTCCTGGATGTATTTGGCCATGCCTTCTTCGGTGAGCGGGGAGGCGTTGGCATCGATGAGTAGGACGCGGTGCGGGGCAGGTGTGAGGGACTGGAGGAGGAACATCCAGAGGTGGGGCATGTAGTTCCGAGTCACCCCATTGTCCGGGTTATAGAGCAGGATATTCACGTGGCTCCTCCGCGGGACCCGTGCCGGGACTTCTAATGTGGCGGGGCGTGTCTGGGGCCCCCCCCGGGACGGTAGCGGCATCCTGACCCAAGCGCTCCCCGAATGCAATCCACAAGGAGGGGGGGCCGGGGGGAGCGCAGGACTACTCGACCACCACCATCGATCGAGCCAGAGCGCCGTTCGGGGTCTCGAGCCGGTAGTAGTACACCCCCGAAGGCACGCGCCGGCCAAGCTCGTCCATGGCGTTCCAGCCGACCGTCAAGACACCGGCGGCCACCGGGCCGTCGAGCAGGGTCCGCACCAGCCGGCCGCCGGCGGAATAGATCCGAAGCCGAGCCCGGCCCGCCGCTGACCCGGTTGCAAAGCTGATCGCGGTGCGAGGACGGAAAGGGTTCGGGACGTTCTGATCGAGACGCAACCCGGTCCCGACTCCCGAGCTCCCGGAGGCCATCACGGCCGTCGTGGCCTCGCATTCATCCGGGATCCCGTTCTGATTGGCATCCGGGCTCGTGCCCTTCGAGATATCGATCGTGTCGGGGATGCCGTTCGAGTTGCAGTCGTAGTCGCCGATCCGCGTGTAGTAGATATCCTGCTCGGAATTGAGCGTGGCCGCCCACGCCAGATGTGCTCCCACCCGGTCGGAGACCAACTGATAGTAGTCGCCGATCTTGTTCTGGTTCGGGAACCCGACGTGGCTGTTCCAGGCCGGGCTCAGCACTTGACTCGCCGCCCAGGTGACCCCGCCGTCGCTCGAGGATCGATGGTAAAGCTCGCTGATATTGGGCGTTAGGGTCGAGCGGGTATCGTTCCACACGACATCGATGCGACCGTTGGGCGCGACCGCCAGGGTTCCGAACCACTGCCAGGCGCCGGCCACCGCTGGATCGTCGTTCACCCGGATGGGTGCGCTGAAGGTCACGCCGCCATCGGTACTCCGCACCAGGTTCACGTCCAGGGGATCAGGACCGGGAGGATCCACGGAGCAGAGCACATAGACGTTTCCTGCCGTCGGTCCCGAGGAATGATCGGCCACGACCCACACCTGGCCGAGGAGCCCATCCGGATTCGGTGTACCGAAGTTGCCGACCGGGCGCACCAGGCTCCCGCCCATGTTGACGGTGGTGACGACAAATGTGGGTGTCGCGGCGGGGTCCTGGGCGTTCGCCGATCGCACGACGTAGAAGATCGCGTTGTTCGACGGATGGACCCCGGTGGCATAGAGAGTGCCATCCGGTCCCACGACCAGCGTCCCGCGGCGCGGGTTGTTGGTGATGACGATCGGGGTCTGGAAACTCTGCACGTTATCGGTGGAACGGGTGAAGGTGTTGTTCCCGCAGCATCCGGCGAGGGAGCTCCAGAACTCGTACATGTTCCCGGCGCCTATGCCTCCGGTGCGATCGACGGCGATCCACTGCTTGTCGCCGCCAAAGGCCGGGACGCCTGCCGACCAGCTGGCGCCGCGATCGAAGGACTTGAAGATGTCGACGAAGAACCCCTGATCGAGGCTCGAGTAATAGAAGGTTCCCGCCGCATCGAAGTCGAGCACCGGATCGCTGCGGAATACACCGGCCTCGATGTTACCAGGGAAGACCCAGCTTCGGCCCCCGTCCGCCGAGTAGCCCCACCCCGCCTCCCGGAAATTGGAGCTCACAGTCCCGAACTGGCGCCACCCGATGGCCAAGTGGTTGGGACTCGTGGGGTCGACCGCGAGCGACGGCTCGTTGGCGGCGTCACCCGGAATATTGGCTCCCTGGTCATCCACGTTCACCTGCCGGGAGAGGAACGGGCCGAAAACGATCGGCTCGGCAGGGGGAGCGCCGGGGAGCGGGCGCGCGGGAACGCCCGGAGGATCGTCGAGGAACTCGTCCGGAGCGCCGAATCCCGGCGAATCGGCTTCCGCCTCGGCGGGACGGGCACTCACCTCGGAGACGATGAGTCCGAGCCGGAACGAGCCAAGTAGAACACCTAGGACGAAGATCTGGCGGGCAGCGAACCGCAGGCGGGGCAAGCGGGTGTTCACGATGGTATCCTCGCTCGGTGGGTGACCTGAACTCGGTACCTCAGATTATACAACTCCGAGCGGTCAGGCGTGAACACTCTGAGGGCGGCCCTCCTCTGGAGAGCCGCCCTCTATCTAGACGATAGATCGCCGCCGATTGCGAGTCGAGGCGACCCGACTTACCTGACCGCGCCCTTGAACAGGTCTGCGGCTTCGGCGTGCCCGCCTTTGGTCATGAAGTCGCCCATCGCCGGCACCATCTGGTCCACCTTGTCCGGGCTCAGGTTCATCTTCGAGAAGCCGCCGCTCATATCAGCCAAACTATTCAGGTCTCCCGAGAGGCCCAGCGACTTGAGGCCGCCCTCGACCAGGGCGTCAGCGCCCGGCACGGCACTCGCGACCTTCTTCCACGAATCCCCATCCAACTTGTCCTTGGAGAGGCCGAGCAGCCCACCCGCGCCCGCGATCGCCTGGTCGGCGGAGATACCCGTGACGCTACTCATGAGCGAAGTGACCATCGGGTTCGAGGCCAGCGAGGCGACCGAGGACGAGCTGGAGCCACAACCGGACAGCGATGAGCCGACCAACGCCGCCAGGGCGATGAAGCGAACGACCTTCATGGGACACTCCCTTGTTGGGGGCGCGGACTGCATGAGCGTGCGCCCAATGATTGAACATCCGTCGTTAAGACCGGGTAGGTCCTGGGAGAAACGAGCTTTCTGAGGTTTGGGAGTATACCAAGACCCGCGCCGCGCCGGAACTGCGCCCCCGCCTCGCCGCCTACCGCCTCGCCGCCTACCGCCCCCGCTCGCCCTTCCCATCCGGCGGTGGGGTATCATCGCGCGTTCAGTGCCCCGGAGAACCAATATGACCACTTCCCAACCGCCCGCTCCTTCGACGCCGACTCCACCCAGCTCGAATCCAGTGGAGACAACGAGTTGGATCGGAGATCAGGATCACTATCTCCTGAGAGAGGGCACGCATTATCACCTGTACGAAAAGCTGGGTTCGCATGTCCGCACCGTGAACGGCGTCAAAGGGGTGCAGTTCGCCGTGTGGGCCCCGAACGCCGAGCGGGTTTCTGTCACTGGCGACTTCAGCGGCTGGAGCGCATCCGGTCATCCACTCCAGGCCACGTCCTCCGGAGTTTGGCAGGGCTTCGTTCCGGACGTAGAAGCCGGCACCCGTTACAAGTATCACGTGGTTTCCCGCGAGGGCGGCTATCGAGTGGACAAGGCCGATCCGTTCGCCTTTCGCCAGGAGGCCCCGCCGCGGACGGCTTCCTATGTGTGGAACCTGGACTACCGCTGGGGAGACGCGGAATGGATGGCCAATCGGCGGCGGAAGAACTCGCTCGCGAGCCCGATCGCCATCTACGAAGTGCACGTCGGCTCCTGGCGCCGCGTTCCCGAGGAAGACAACCGCTCACTCACCTATCGGGAGCTCGCACCTCTCCTCGCCGACTACGTCGAGCGCATGGGGTACACACACGTCGAGTTGATGCCGATCATGGAGCATCCGTTCTACGGCTCCTGGGGCTACCAGGTCACCGGCTACTTCGCCCCCACCAGCCGCTACGGGACGCCGCAAGATTTTATGTTCCTGGTCGATCACCTGCATCAACGCGGCATCGGTGTCATCCTGGACTGGGTACCTTCGCACTTCCCGAGCGATGAACATGGGCTCTGCTATTTCGATGGCACACACCTCTTCGAGCACGCCGATCCGCGGCAGGGCTTCCACCCGGATTGGAAGAGCTACATCTTCAACTATGGGCGAAACGAGATCCCGAGCTTCCTCATCTCGAGCGCGATGATGTGGCTCGACAAGTACCATGCGGACGGGCTCCGGGTGGACGCCGTGGCTTCGATGCTCTATCTGGACTACTCGCGGTCCGAGGGCGAATGGATCCCCAACCGCTATGGCGGCCGCGAGAACCTCGAGGCCATCGCCTTCCTGCGCCGCATGAACCAAGCGATCTACGATCGCTTCCCGGACGTGCAAACGATCGCGGAGGAATCCACGTCCTGGCCGATGGTCTCCCGCCCGGTGTACGTGGGCGGATTGGGCTTCGGCCTCAAGTGGGACATGGGATGGATGCACGACACCCTGCGCTACTTCGCGCGCGATCCCATCCACCGCCGCTTCCATCATCAGAACCTGACTTTCCGCCTGTTGTACGCCTTCCAGGAGAACTTCCTCCTGCCCCTGTCCCATGACGAGGTGGTGCATGGCAAGGGCTCGCTCCTCGAGCGGATGCCCGGCGATCTCTGGCAGAAGTTCGCCAACCTCCGGCTGCTGTTCGGGTACATGTACGGGCAATCCGGGAAGAAGCTGCTCTTCATGGGCGGCGATTTCGGCCAATGGAACGAGTGGTATCACGAGGCGAACCTGGACTGGCATCTGCTCAAGCATCCCGCGCATGCCGGGATCGCCCGCTGGGTGGCGGATCTGAATCAGCTGTATCGCTCCGAGCCCGCAATGCACGTGCTCGATTCGGATGGGGGCGGGTTCGAATGGATCGATGCCAACGACTCGGAGCAGAGCGTGCTGACGTTCCTCCGCAAGGGAAAGCAGAGCGATGACCTGATGCTCATCGCGTGCAACTTGACCCCGATCGTGCGGCAGGACTATCGGGTGGGAATCCCGAGCGATGGGGAGTGGCAGGAAGTGTTGAACTCAGACGCCGCAACCTACGGCGGCAGCGGGCAAGGGAACCTGGGTGGCGTGATGGCCGAAGCCATTCCATCCCATGGGCGGCCCTGGTCCTTGAATCTGCGTCTGCCGCCGCTCTCGGCGGTCTTTTTCAAACGCTCCCGCCCCCGCGCCCCGCTTGCGGACACTCCAGAGCCGGAACCCCCGGCCGTGGCTTGAGGCCCGGTTGACGGCCGCGCGCCGGCTTGTGGTAGGATCCGCCGCCGAATCTGCTGGCGGTGGCAATCGTTCACGGGAGATCGGTGGCGAATCCCCGCCGCCCCCCGGACACACTTCGAGGGAACGAGGAGAGGGGTCATGAAAAGGGTGGCTGTGTTCCTGGTCCTGCTTCTGGCCGCATCGCCGGTTGGGGCGCAATACTATAACTTCGAGGTCGGCGTTCAGGGCGGCTACACCTTCAGCGAAGGGGTCGAGACCGAGACTTTCCTGATCGGCGGCGAGGCCTTCGACGAGGTGGATCCCACGAGTGGCGCCTCCTATGGATTCAACTTCGCCTATCTGGTCAACCGGTTCGGTGAGATCGGATTCATGATGAGTCAGCAACAGAGCAACCTCCAGCTCAGTGGCGTCGGTAACGAGCGCGAGCCCGTTGGTCTCGATGTGAACAGCTATCACGGCTACGCGGGGTACAACTTCGGCTTCGGTGAAGCCAAGGTGCAACCGATCTTTTTCTTCGGCCTCGGGGCCACCCAATACTTGAGCGGAGACTTGAACGGCCAGGAGATCGATGACGAGACCCGGTTCTCGACCACCTGGGGCGGCGGGGTGAAGGTCTTTCCGGACGAGCACATCGGCCTCAAGTTCATCGGGCAGTGGACGCCCACCTACATCAAGTCGGATGCCGACGGCTGGTGGTGCGACCCGTACTGGGGCTGCTTCGTGACCGGCGATGCGGATTACTCCCACCAGTTCCAGATGGCCGGCGGATTGCTCTACCGCTTCTAAGTCTTCGTCCGTCTCTTAGCGCGCAGCCGGGCAGGACGTCACTAGCAGGGTGTTGCAAAGACAGCACCCTGCTAGCCATTTGAGATCGTAGGCGGTGGAAAATCCCAGAGTTTCGGCCGCCTACTTCGCGCCGCCCAGGCCCAGGGTCTGGAGGAAATCCCGGACCACCTGGGCCACGTCCTGCCCCTGTCCATCCACCGCGTAATTCATCCGCTGCATCTCCTCGGCCGAGATCTTCCCGGCCAACTTCTCCAGCGCCGCGACCACTTCCGGATGCGCCTGCGCTGTCGCTCCGCGCACGATCGGCACCGCCTCGTAGGGCGGGAAGAAACGCCGATCATCCTCCAGCACGGCCAAGTCGAGCGCCTTGATTGCGCCGTCGGTCGAGTTCCCGGCCACCAGATCCACCTGCCGGTCGGCCAGCGCCCGATACAAGAGCCCGAGGTCCATGATCCGGGGCTTGGTCCCGAAGTGCAGGCCGTAGGCCTCGGCCAGGCCGGGATAGCCGTCGGGCCGTTCGAGGAACTCGTACCCGAACCCGGCGCGCCACTCGGGCGTGTGCTTGACCGCATCCGATAGCGTGCGCAGGTTCAGCTTCCGCGCATCCTGCCCCCGGATCACCATCGCAAACGTGTTCTCGAACCCGAGCGACGGCGCGACGTGGAGGCCGAACTTGGCGGCGTAGCCGTCCTTCACCTGCTGGAATGCGGTCGCCGCATCGGAGACGACTGGCTGGTTCAGGATCACGGTCAGGGCGGTCCCCGTGTACTCCACGTAGACATCGACCCGGCCCGAGATCAGGGCTTGGTGGGCCACGTACGTCCCGCCGAGGAAGAAGCGCCGGTCCACCTCGAGGGGGGTCTGGGTCTCGATCTGCTGGGCGAGGAGCTCGCCCAGCACCACCTGCTCGCTGAAGTTCTTCGATCCGACGACGATGGGGGCTTCCTTCTTGCCGCCGCAACCGGCGAGCGCGAGCAACACCGCCAGCGCCGCCCAGGCCGCGCGCCGGGGGCTCATCGAACCGCTCGCAGCCGGCGCTCGACCGCGCCCAGGAACGTGTCGGCGCCGATCGCCAGGAGCGCCGCAGGGATCGCACCCGCCATGATCAGCTCGTTCGACACCGATGCCACGCCGCGAAAGATGAACTCCCCGAGCCCACCCGCTCCGATCGCCGCTCCAATCGTGGCGACCCCGATCGAGGTGACAGCCGCCACCCGGATGCCGGCCAGGATCACCCCCATCGCGAGCGGCAGCTCCACCTGGCGCAGGAGCTGGTTCCCGGTCATGCCCATCCCGATCGCCGCTTCCCGCACTGCGGGGTCCACGTCCCGGATGCCGATGAACGTGTTCCGCACGACCGGCAAGAGCGCATAGAGGGTGAGCGCCACCACCGCCGAGCGATCCCCGCGCGCGCCGAGCCAGGGGACCGGCAACAGGAAGCCGAAGAGCGCCAGGCTCGGCACGGTCTGCATGACGCTCGCGAAGCCGAGCACCAGCTTTTGCACCGCCCCGCCCGGTCCAGGACGCCGCACGAGCAGAACCCCCAACGGCACTCCGATTCCGACAGCGAGCAGCATCGACGCCCCCACGAGGCCCAGGTGCTCGCTCGTGAGAGCGAGCATCTGAGAGCCGTTTCGGCGCATGAACTCACCTGGGTTCATCGCGGTCACTCCGTCATTTCTTCGGGGATGGGACTCGGTCCTTCGCTACCCTTGAAGCGCGGGTCGCGAAGCGAGAAGGCCGCGACGTAGGCCGCCGCGGCCGGATTCGACGTGTTCAGGAACTCCGCCGGAGAGAACACGCCGGCCAAGCGTCCTTCGGCCAGGAGCGCGATCCGGGTGCCGAGAAAGAGCGCCTCCCGGAGATCGTGCGTCACGAACACCACGGTCTTCCCCAAGCGTTGCTTGAGGGCGCGGAACTGCTCCTGCAAGTCCACCCGCGTCACCGGGTCCAACGCCCCGAACGGCTCGTCCATCAAGAGCAGCTCCGGGTCGGCGGCCAGCGCCCGCGCCACTCCCACCCGCTGCCGCTGGCCGCCCGAGAGGGCGCGTGGATGCCGGCGGCCGAAAACCGCCGGCTCGAGGCCCACGAGCTGCAGCATTTCTGCCACCCGCACCCGAATCCGCTCCGCGCTCCAGCCGCACAGGCGGGGCACCAGTCCGACGTTCTGCTCGACCGAGAAATGCGGCAAGAGACCCGTCTCCTGGATCACGTAGCCGATGCGGCGCCGGAGCGCGATCGGATCCCAGGCGCGTGTGGATCGGCCGGAGACGAGCACGTCGCCGGTGGTCGGCTCGAGCAAGCGATTGATGAGCTTGAGCGCGGTCGTCTTGCCGGCTCCGCTCCGCCCGAGCAAGACCAGGGTCTCCCCCTTCCACACTTCGAGCTCCAGATCATCCACAATCCTACGAATCGGGAATCCATCCGCCGCCGGAACCCGGACGGAAGCCCGGCGAAACTCCACTTCGGCCGGTGCGGATGCCGTCACCGGCGAGTCGGGCAATGCATCCTGGAACGCACCAGCAGGCCCCCTCCTCTGCGCGCGCGGCTCACTCGGCCGGGACCTGCTCCCGGCCGTGCCTGAGCACCTTGGCCATCCAGATGAGCTCTTTCAAGAACTTGTCGATCCGCTTCAAGTACGACTCGTCGCGGAGCTGCCCCGCGTCGTCGAACAGGTCCCTCACCTTGGAGAAGTTCATGTCCGTGAAGATGGTCACGAGCCCGAGCTCCCGCATCACCGGCAGCAAGTGCTCGATCACCCGCGCGCCGCCCAACGCGCCGGCTGAGACGCCGGCGATCCCGACCGGCTTGTGGATGTACTCCTTGAGGCAGCTGTCGAGCACGTGCTTCAAGAGACCGGGATAGCCGTGGTTGTACTCCGGCGAAACGATGACGAGGCCATCGGCCCGCACCATCGCTGCGGCGTAGCCGGGATCCTTGATCGCCTCGCCAGCGTCATGCGTGGGGAGCGGCAGCCTGGCGATGTCGATGAGCTCGGTCTCGACTTGCGGCCGGCGGCTCAGTTCTTGAAGCAGGAGATTGGCCGCGTGGGCGCTTCTTCGACCCTGGCGGACCGTCCCCAGGATGATAGGAATATAGAGGGGTTTGTGCGCCATCACCGTTCCTCCCCCGATCGATCGCTGTTCCGTCGGCCAGCCGGGCCCCGATCCGGCCCGTCCCGCCGGGATGCTCGCCCCGCACCGCCCCCCTTGGCAACCCCGAGTTGGCACATGGGGGGGTGCGTCACCACCGGCCGCCGGGAGGGACTTCCGGCCGCCGAAATCCGGTTGACTTGACCGGTAGCGCAGGGGACTCTCGAAGTGCCTCCAGGCCGGTGCGTGCCCTCCCACATCCCGGCCACCCCCCGCGCCACCCAAACTCCGAG
>Ga0137428_1000179_pt1 | contig 28458 bp, 24 predicted proteins | sample EasRivERMZT718_2_FD_102305 | JGI IMG/M metagenome (GOLD analysis project Ga0137428, IMG submission 102305) | Soil microbial communities from meander-bound floodplain in the East River, Colorado, USA - East River MetaG ERMZT718_2 | ecosystem: Environmental > Terrestrial > Soil > Floodplain ...
CTGGCGAACCTGGCTGCCGGCCGGCGGACGCTGACGGAGACGGCGCGCACGATGGAGAAGGTGGTCAAGTGACCGACGTCTGGACGCGCGTCGGCAAGTTCGATCGGCAGGCGGTCGCGATCGTGGACGGCGCGGGGCCTCGGGGCAACGGCGTGCCGCACTACAGCCGCCGCAAGCCCGGCGCACCTCAGTTCATGCCGCCGGGGCAGACGCTGATCCTCATGTCGCACGATCTCGGCGCCGTGTGGGGCTGGTGGCGCCCCGCACCCAGCAGCGGGATCAAGGCGATGAACGGACACGACGGCTGGACGTGCACGCTGTTCCGCAACGACGGGCCGCAGCGCAGCAGCGAGCTGATTCTGCTCGCCGAGGAGGCTCTGTTCGAGAGTGGCCTCGGCTGCGGGCCGAGCGGCCTGCTGACCTACGTCTTCCGCAAGAAAGTTCGCAGCGCCAACCCGGGATACTGCTACAAGGTCGCGGGCTGGAAAAAGGTTGGCGTCAGTGCTGACGGACGCAAGGACCTGCTGCAGAAGCCGTGGGCTCTGGCGGGGATCGGGCTTTGACCGACGTCTTCACCTCCGCCAGTGACCTCGAGGGCTTCGAGCGCTGCAACCGCTCGCGCTGGTTCAAGAAGGTCCTCAAGCTCCCCGAGCCGACCAAGGGCAGTCGGACCTTCGGCGTCGTGCTGCACTCCGTCCTGCAGCGCTACCTGCAGGCCGACGACGTCGGCCGCGGCGTCGACGGCCGGCCCATCGACCTGTACCCGCCGAACTGGGACCTCGCCGTCACCCGAGTGCAAGACGCAGCCGGCGCATGGCAGCAGTTCACCGACAGGCTCGATCCCTACCAGCAGGGCCTGCTGCAGCAGCTCGTGCGCTCCGCCATCGAGCAAGGCCACGTCGCGCGCCGACCGGGCCGGCGGGTCGAGCACGCCTTCGGCCGGGTCTGGATCGGCCAGGCTGCCGTCGTGCTTGGACAGCTCGGCGACACGCGCGTCTGCCTGTCGGGCTCGATCGACCTGCTCGAACCCGGCGCCGTCACCGACTGGAAGTCGACGAAGTCGATCCGCTACGCGGCCTCGCCGAACGACCTGCGCCGCTCACCGCAGATGAACATCTACGCGATGGTCGGACGGGTCGAGGCCGAGGCGCGCGGCGAGCCCTGGCCGTCCAGGACCGTCCTGCGGCACGTGGTCTTTGTCAAGGACCTCAGCAAGCCGAAAGTGCGCCCGACGTCGGTCGAGGTCGGGCGGGACGCCGTGGAGGGACGCTGGCTCGAGCTGCGCGCCGCCGCGCTGCGACTCGCCGAGCAGCGCCGGCTGACGCGCTGGCAGGACGTGCCGGCCCCGCCGGTCGGCAGCCACGCCTGCGCCGCCTTCGGGGGCTGCCCGTTCCTCGGGATCTGCTCCGGGCACCTCGAGCCGACGGAATACCGCAGGCAGTGCTTGAACAGCCTGGCGCTGTCCGGCCATCATTCACCCGACGTGCCGGCGGGGGCTCCGCCGGATCGGGCACACATCCAGGGAGGGACCATGTCACTGCTCAACGATCGCGCACAACCGGCACCGCCCGCGGGCGGCGTCGCGCCGCTCATGCCGCCCGTCGGCCCACCGCCCGGCCTGCCACCGGTCGACCCGCCGCCCGTCGCCGTGGCGCCCGCCGCGCCCGCCGCGCCGGCCGCACCGCCCGCGGGCCCGTCCAGCGTGCCACCCTGGGCGGTGCCGACCTGCATCGCCTGCAAGGGCGTCGGCCTCAACAGCCTCGGCGCCCCCTGCCGCATCTGCGACGTGCAGCGCAAGAAGCTGCAGCAGTACGGCAGCGAGGCCTACGACATCTTCCCCAGTCCCGGGCGGACAGCGTGGCGAGCCAACACGCTCTACGCGGCGGCCCTGGGGCAGTTCGGGATGTCCCTCGAAGGCTACGCCGAGCTCGCGACGCCAGCCGCGACCGTCGCAGCCCCCGAGCGCATCGCCCCGGTTCCGGCTCCCGTCACGCCGTCGCCAGCCGCCCCGCTCCCGATCGCGACCCCGGTCAATACGGCTGCAACCCCAGTTCCGACGCAAGAGGTTTCCGCGACCACCGCTATTTTTCCAGGATCTGACGAAACCGACGCGCCGTCTGCAGCACCGGCCGAGAGCGACAGCCACGCCGGCATTCCGTGGGGGATCGTCAAGGGCGTGAAGACCACCGGTCGACAGACTCGCGGCTTCACCCTCGTGTTCAACGCGCTGCCGTCGCGAGGCTTCAACCCGGGCGACGCGATCCACCTCGACCAGGTCCTGCAGCGTTTCGGCGACCACTTCTGCCGGCAGCTGGGCGGCGACAACTGGTACGCCCTCAACGCGTTCCAGCGTCGCGACGTGTTCGCGCAAGCTGCACCGAAGCTGGCCGAAATGTTCGGCAAGGATTTCGTCTTCGTACCCGCGGTCCGCTCGCCGGACATGGACGCAGCGGTCGCGGCGCTGCAGCCGTACGCGACCCGTATCATCTCCTGACGTGACGAGCAGGCTGGAAGCGCGGGCCGCAGCATTGGCCGCCCTCCAGTCTGCTCATCCGCTCCCCGTGCTTCCGCAGATCACCTTGGCCCCGCCCCCCGTGCTGGGAGTGCTGGAGCGACGCGTTGCAGCGAGGCTCTCGCTGGCTGCGTACCGCAAGGACTCCACCGGCTGGGACGACATCCGCCGAGTCATCTCGCTGCCCGTGTCGGGCCCGCTGACCGAGGCGGAGTGCGAGTACGTCTCGAGCGAGAACGTGCAGGCCGAAGAGTTCGAGCGCGGCTTCCGCCTGTTCCCCCCGCAAGCTGCCGGCCTGCTCATGTACCTGCAGCATGACGGCGCCTTCTGCCCGATCCCGGTGGGCTGGGGCAAGACCTTGCTCGGCCTGCTCATCGCCGAGCACGGCTACCGCTCGGGTATGCGGCGCGTGATGATCGTCCAGCCGGCGGCGGTGTACAGCCAGCTCGTCGAGCACGACCTGCCGTGGGCGCGGCGCAACGTGCGACTGACGGTGCCCTTCATCCTGCTCGGCGGCCGCGGGCAGGGAGATCGCGCGCACCTCTCGCGCAGCGGGCGAGTCGGCTGCTACGTCATGCCCTCGTCGCTGTTCTCGACTGTCGACACGCGCAATCGGCAGGGGCTGCACGGCCACGTCGAGGCGGGCGTGCTCGACGCCTGCCAGCCCGAGATCATCATCATCGACGAGGCCCACGACTTCAAGAACCGTCGCACCGCTCGCACGCGCCGGCTCCTGGACTACATCTCCGAGCACAAGCCGCAGGTCGTCGTCATGTCGGGCACGATGACCAAGAAGCGCATCCGCGACTATCAGCACCTGATCGTCGCCGCGCTGGGCCACGCGGCGCCGGTGCCGGTGACGCCGCACGTGGCTGACGAGTGGGGTCTCGTCGTCGATGCCGAAGCCCAGCCGAGCGACGGCATGATGAGGCCGTTGCGACCCCTCGTCGACTGGGCGCGCCAGCACTTTCCCGCGGAGACGTTCCCGAACGACGTGTCGGGCTTTCGCAAGGCCTTCCGACTGCGCCTCGTCACGGCACCCGGTGTCGTGCCCGCCGGCGATCACGAGATCGGCACGTCGCTCACGCTCGAGAACCGGCCTGTACAGAACTACGAAACTTTTGAAGGTTGGCCCCGGCTCGCGAAGTTCCTCCACGACGCCGACGAGCTGTGGCTCACGCCCAACGGAGACGAGCTGAGCCACAAGATCCACGTCTACAAGTGGATGTGGGAGCTCTCGGCAGGTTTCTACAACGAGCTGACCTGGCCCACGCCGCAGGCGCTGGCCGAACGTCACGATCTGCATGCCGGTGTCGCCGAGACCCTGCTCGACAAGGGCAGGAATCACCTCGCCGCCAAGCAGCGCTTCAACAAGCGACTGCGGGACTGGCTCAAGAACCGCGCACGCGACGGGCTGGACACCCCGATGCTCGTCGGCGGCAGCATGGAGCGGTACGGGGCGCGCGAAGTGGGCCCCGAGCTCTACGAGGTCTGGTCCGAGATGCGCCAGGCCCGCGACGATGCGATCCCGCCGTGGCAGGCGCACGTGGACCCGCACAAGGCCAAGCCGCTCGAGCGCGACCCGGCGGCGCGCCGGGTGTGCGCGTACAAGATCGATGCGGCGGTGCGCTGGGCGACCGAGGTGGCGGCCGACGGCGACGGCGGCATCCTCTGGTACGACAACATCGAGGTCGGCCGATGGTTGGCCGAAGACGCCGCGCGCTCCGGCCTCGACGTGCTCCACTGCCCCGCCGGTGCCCGGGCGAACGTGGAGATTCGAGACCCGGCCAACGCGCGCCACATCGTCTGTGCCAGCATCGACGCCCACCACAAGGGCAAGAACCTGCAGCACTTCGGACGGAACTACGTGGTCCAATGGCCGCGGGACGCCGCCATCGCCGAGCAGGTGCTCGGCCGCACGCACCGCAACGGCCAGGAGCGGGACCACCTGGACGTCCGTCGAGCCGACACCCTGGATTTCGACGTCTTGCTCTTTGCTGCTTGCTTGAACGATTCCCTTTACATACACCAGTCCACGGGCAGCCGACAGAAGCTGATCTACTGCGGTTACGATCCGATGCCGGCGGTGTTCCCGAGCGAGGTGCTACGCGAGAGGGGCTTCGAGAACGTGATGCTCGACACCGAGCAGAGACGACTGCTGGACGACCGCTTCAAGGGAGGGGCCACGACGTGAGGGTCAACGTGTACGCGGAAGAGATGACCGACCGCATCGAGATCATCGGTAAGGAGATCGGCGGCACGCGGTTCACTGGGCTGCGGTTCTACCTGGAGCTGCCTGTCACGATCGGAGGCGGCGCCAACGGTAGTGCGGCGGGCAACCACCGCTCCGTCGAGGGAAGCGAAGAGGTCTTCGAGCCGATCTATGGCAAGCCTGCACAGGTCGCCGGCCCGTTCATTCACCACCCAGGAGACGACGACTCTGCCGCCGTAACATTCTGGGGCAAGCAGGACTTGCGCGACGTGCTGCGAACCGCGCTCGCGCTGCTCGACGCCCACTATGCAAGGGTCGGCCAGTGAGCAACAGCATGCGACGGGCACAGAGCAGGCTCGAGCAGCAGCGCACCGAAGCCGAAGCCAGCCGACGCCAGATTCTGCGGGCGTTGGTCTACGCGCAGTGTGGGACCTGGAGCGAGCGCCGCAAGGCGCGCAAGGCGCTCCGTCAGATGGTGAAGGAGGCGAGGGCACGCGACGCGGCCGCACGCGCGGATGCCGAACAGAGCAGCGGCCACGAGGAGGGTTGACGATGCTTCCGCAGTACCCGCCGCCGGGCCAACCCGGCTTCACGCCGCCTGCGCAGCCGCCGGGCTACCTGGCGCCGGCCGCCTATCCGCCGGCGCCGGGCTTCCAGCCGCCGGTCGGCCCGCAGCCAGTGTATGGGCCAGCACCGGCGCCGGCTGTCTATACGCCGCCGCCGGGGCAGCCCGGCGCGTACGCCCCACGCCCGCCCGGCGCCCCGTCGCTCGTCGGCAGCATCTTCGCCGGCATCGATCAGGCCAAGGCCAGCTTCGACGGGGGCCAGTACATCGTGCCCTGCCGGTTCATCGCGCGGATCAACCGCATGAAGGCCGACGTGAACAGCAAGCAGGAGCCCTTCCTCGCGGTCGAGATGACCTGCGTGCACGTGATCGATACCTCGGAAGCGGTCAAGGCCGGGAAGGCACCCCACCGAGCCGGTGACGAAGTCACCGACATGCGGATGAGGAAGCACCAGTCGTTCCTGGGCAACGTGAAGAGGATGGTCTCGGCGCTCGAAGAGTGCTCACCCGAGGCGCTCGACGCGCAGCTGCAGATGAGCGGTCGTACGTTCCTCATGCACTGCGACGAGATGGTCGGTGCCGGCCAGCCTTACGCCGGGATGTTCGTGGAGATCGACGCGCGACAGATCGCCACCCGTCAGCAGCGCGCGGTGTTGCTGCCCGATGGGCGCACCGACATGCAGCCGGGGATCTTCACGAAGGTGGTCTACATGCGCGTCGTGCCCGCGGCCGAGGTCAAACAGATCATCGCGCCGGACGTGCTCCAACGCCTGTTCCCGAAGGGCGAGTTGGACCAGGCGATCCAGGTCGAGGCTCAGATCAATCAGCAGGTGAGCTCCGCTGCGCCGGCGGCGCAGCGGATGGTCGTCATGTCGGACGGCAAGCAGTACGTCGTGCCCCCGGGCGTCGAGCCACACCCGCAGCATCCGGGCTGGGGCTACAACGCTCAGGGCTACGTCCAGCTGACGACGGTCGGGTAGGGAGGGACGCGGGGCCGGGGCTTCGCTGGGCAGACGACTTCCCCCTGGGCCGGGTGGATGCCGGCCACCACACACGCTGGGAGACACGCCATGCAACCCGAGGAGCGCCGGGTCGTCGCCTTCGATACCGAGACGCACTTGATCGCCGCGGGACGCATCGCGCCCCCGATCGTGTGCCTCTCCTACGCGTTCCGGCAGGACGGAGTCCTCCAGGCAGCCGTCATCGGGCGCGCCGATGGTGACGACCTGCGCACGCTGTGCCACGAGCTGCTCTCGGACACGAGCCTCATCCTCTGCGCGCACAACGCCGCGTTCGACATGGCCGTCATCGGGCAAGCGTTCCCTGAGTTGCTTCCGCTGATCTTCCAGGCCTACCAGGACGAGCGCGTGCGCGACACGCTGGTGCGGGAGAAGCTCTGGCAGCTCTCGTCGCACGGGCAGTTCGAGTTCGCGCCCTCGCCCGATGGCAGCCAGGTGCGGCGGACCTACGATCTGGCGTCGCTTGAGCGCCTGTACCTGGGCCGGGATCGCAGCGCGCTCAAGGACGCAGAGGACGGCTGGCGCCTGAACTACGCCGTGCTCGAGAGTGTGCCGACCTCGAAGTGGCCGGCCGATGCGTTGGCCTACTCCCGCGAGGACACGCTCGGTGCGCTCGAGGTCTACGAAGCGCAGCAGGCCCGCTTCAATGCGTCGGGCCCGGGCTCCATCTGCGGCGAAGAGATCCACGTCTACGCCGACTTCTGCCTGTTCCTGATGACCTGCCGCGGGATCGCCGTCGATGCCCAAGCCCACCAGAAGATGCGGCTGGCGCTCGAGGCCGAGATCTCCTACGAGCGCCTCAGTGCGCTCATCGAAGCCGACATCCTGGTGCCCGAGCGCGCGCCGGCGCCGCGTCTCGTCGAGAAGGTCGTCGCGCACTGGGACGTGGTCAACACCCCCCGCGTGGACTTGCGCAAGATCGTTGCCGGCGCGTGGCGCTCGCTCGGCATCGAGGACTTCCCGAAAACGGACTCCGGGTTGCCCTCGCTCACGCTCAAGCACCTCGAGGACTTGGCGAACAAGGCGGCAGGGCTCGTGGGACCCCTCGATCACTTCGTGCAGGACGAGGGTCTCCAAGCGACCTACCCGGCCCTCGCAGCGTTGCTGGCGCTGCGACGGGAAGTGAGCACCAGCGTCCCCGCACCCGGCCGGCCGGTCGGTGCGAAAGAGCGCATCGCCCAGAAGCAACTGCGCGCCTACGTGACTCGTGTCTGCGCCGAGTACAACCTGCCGATCCTGTTGACACCGAAGGGCGATGTGTCGCTCGCCGAAGCCGCGCTCGAACGGCTGGTCCCGCTGGACGAAGTCATCGCGCAGTACGCCCACCTGATGAAGTACCGCAAGATGCTGCGCGAGGAGCTGCCGCGCATGTGCAGCAAAGACGCAGAGGGCCGGTCGACCGGAGTCCCCGCGCCCGAGATCCACTTCTGCTTCGACGTGCTCAAGGAGACCGGGCGGACTTCGTCGTACGGGAACGATCTCTACCCGAGTGCCAACGGCCAGAATGTCGACCCCCGCGTGCGGCCGATCTACGTCGCCCGTCCCGGCAAGCTGTTCGTCTCCTGCGACTATTCCGCGCTCGAGATGTGCAGCCTCGCCAACACCCTCGTCGAGATCTTTGGTCGCTCCACGCTGGCGGACCTCATCAATCGGGGCGTGGACCCTCACACCTACTTCGGTGCGCAACTGGCGGTCCGACTCGATCCCAACTTCTCTGAGACGATGGGGCAGAGCAAAGTCGTCGACCCGATGGCGATCTACTCGACGTTCGCCGCGTGCGAGAAGGACAGCCGAGAGCAGGTCACCCAGTGGTTCAAGCACTGGCGCACGTTCGCTAAGCCGACCAACCTCGGCTACCCCGGCGGCCTCGGGCCCAAGACGTTCGTGACCTTCGCGAAGGCCAACTTCGGAGTCGACGTGTCGATCGAGACGGCGAAGCAGCTGCGTGAGCTCTGGCTCGAGGCCTTCCCGGAGATGCGGGAGTTCTTCGAATGGGTGCGGACCTCTCTCGCCGACCCGAACCATCCGATCATCGGTACTCACGAGGACCAGGAGACCGGCGAGGTCAGCCCGATCAAGGGCTTCGCCTACACGTTCGCCGGGGGCACGTACCGCGCGGCGTGCGCCTACCCCGCGGCCTGCAACGGCCGCGCGCTGCAGTCGCCCTCGGCCGTGGGCGCCAAGCTCGGTGCCGTGATCGACGTCACGCGGGCCTGCTACGACAGCACCCGCGGCAGCATCCTCTACGGCTGCGCACCGCTCGACTTCATCCACGACGAAGTGCTCGCCGAGGTGCCTGACGACCAGTACGCGAGCGACCGCGCCGAGGAGATCTGTCGGCTCATGGTCGGCGGCATGTCCGCAGTGATGCCCCACGTCAAGATCACTGCGAAGCCGGTGCTCATGCGGCGCTGGTACAAAGAGGCCGCCGAACGCCGCGACGCGCGAGGCAAGCTGATCCCGTGGGAGCCGGCGGCGCCAGCGGTACCGTGAAGACCGAGCCCGGACACCCCGGCGAACCGGGGTGTCCGAGTCGGCGCGAGCCGCGGCCGCAGCCGAGGGCACGCGAGGGTCGACTAGCAGCGCGCCCGCTAAACACCCGGGGCCGGGGTGTCTCGTGGTAGAGTCGAACAGGGAATGTCGAGGTCAACAGGCCGAGGGGCTTGTGGCGAGGTGCATCCAGCGGTAGAGGGAGGCCATGGGGGAGGGGGGACAGGTCGATCCGGCGGTCCTGGCGGCGCTCCGTCGTCGCCTGCTGGAGGTCGTGCCCGCCTTCGGCGGGGAGGAGCTCGAGTTGCCGGCCGGGGTCACCGGCATGCCCTCGTTCACCGAGCCCCCACCGACGCCCGGGGAGATGCGCGTCTTGGCGCTCACCCCGGCCGAGGACGCGCGCCGGCGCGAGACGCTCGCCCGAAGCCTGTTCCGCACCGCCTCGGAGGACGCGCGGCTGTCGCTGCAGGACACGCTGCCCCTGCGGGCGCGACTCGCCTGGCGCGTCGTGCGCGAGTTCGCGCGACTCAAGGGCCTCGTGCACGAGGACCAGCTGCTGGTCGATGCCCTGCCGATCGCGCCCGACCCCTGGTTGCTCCCCGTCTCCGACCGCGACTTGGACGATGCCAAGCAGGACGCCGACGCGGTGCCGCAGTACCGCCCGCTGTTCGACGTCGAGCGCTGGTTGCGGCGCGGCGAAGAGCAAGTCGCGATGACCGGCCTGCCACTCCTGCCGCCACCCCCACCCCCCGAATGGCTGGACCCGTCGGGGTCGCCGCTCGTGGATTACGAAGCCTTCTCGGACGGACCCCTGTTGCTCTGGCTCCGCTGCGCAGGCAAGGTCGCCTCCCGCTACGCGTTCCTCGATGGCACGAAGAAGGATGCGGACTCTGGCCGGCGGGGGCTGGCCGGGCTGCTCGAGCCCGAGCTCGCCCGCCTCGCCTGGCCCGGTCGCGAGCACATCATGGCCGTCGAGGAGATGCTCGTCGACGAGGCGTTGCGGATCATGGTCAGCGGCCCAGGACGGGGGGAGATCGGCCGAGGTGTGATGGCTGCGAGCGAGCACCTGCGCGAGCACCACGGTCTGCAGGAGCGCGAGATCCAGTCCGTCGTGCGGTGTGCGCTGTCCCTGGCCCGCCGTTCGGTCGAGTCCCAGATGGAGGACCAGCGGGCTCTCATGGTCCTACGAGTCGAGGACTACCTCGAGCGCTGCCGGTCGGCGGGGGACCGCGACAGCGAGAGCAAGGGCCTCAAGCTGTTGATGACGATCCAGGGCCTGTCCCGCACCGAGCCCGAGGGGGCGATGGGCGAGTTCCTGGACGCGCTCTCTCGGGTCAGCCGGGAGAAGGGTCGCCCCCCGGTCCAGCTCCAAGTCCTAGAGCCCCCGTTGGCCCTGCCCCCGCCAACCGCCCGGGGGGCTTGAACCGCCCCCCGGTCGTGGCATCGTGTTGACCGTTCGAGAAGGGTGCTCTGGGGAGGGTGTGTCATGGCGAACGGGGAGGGCGTGGGGGCGAGCGGGCCGAACTGGGCCGCCATCGAAGCGGGTCTGGCAGCCCGTCTCGCCTCCCGTTTTATCGCGTATCTGGCGGGCGACGATGCCGCACGCAAACAGTTCGCGGAGGAGCTCGCGAAAGACGCGCTCGCTGCGATGCAGGCCGGCAAGCCGGCACTCATCCTCGAACTCAGTGCGCAGGCGCGAGTCCGAGGGGAGGCGCTGCGACTGCGGGGCACCGAGCTCGCATGGTCGCAGGTCTCGGGCATCCTCGGCGACGTGTCCATGGTCGGCCTGCAGTTGGCGCCGCTCCTCCTGTGAGCGGCGACCCCGACGGTCCGTCCGACCCGAAGCCCGTCAAAGTCGAGGTCGTCTCATCCTCGGCCCCTCCGAGCGTGGTCGTGCCGATCGCGCAGATCCGCCCGGCCGGCTCGTTCACCGTGGTCCTTCGGAAGAAGATCATGGTCGCCATCGTCACGGGCGCCTTCGTGCTCGCCAACGACCGCTTCAAGCTCGGTATCTCGACCGAAGCGATCACGCAACTGGTGGCACTCGTGGCCGCTTTCTTGGTCGGGCAGGGCATCGCCGACTTCGGCAAAGGCAAAGTCACAGAGGAGAACTCGACATGAACATCCGCACCAGTTTGGCCCTGTTTCTGGGGGTACTCACCATCTCCGCGTGTTCGATGCTGTCGGTCCTGTCCAACTCCGTGCAGACGAGCGAGATCGCTTCCGCGGTCACGCTGGTCACCGAGCGCCACGACAGCTACGTGCTGGCCGATACGGCTCTCAGCCCGGAGGCGAGAGCGGCGGACCTGCAGGAGTCGGCCGCTCTCGCAGGCCTGTTGCAGCTCATCCAGGTCGATCGTCCGACGTTCGCATTCCGGCTCTCCCCCGTTGCCACGCGCCACGACGCCTACGTCGAGATCGACGCAGCGCTGTCTCCCCTCGAGCAGAAGATCTACCTTCGCACCACGGCCGAGTTGCGCGCTCTGGCTGCCGTCAGTCCGTAGCACCGGGAGGATCCAGTCGTGATCCAGACGGAGGGTTTGTCCGCCTCCAACCTCGGGGCCGTCGGCTGGATCGCGATCGCAGCTGTGGGGCTCACGATTCTGACCTTGATGGGGAAGGTGCTCGCGAACAACCTGGCGCGTATGCAGGCAGACCTAGCTGCCTCCGTCGCCAATGCTCGGGCCGACGCCATCGCGACGGATCTGCGCGTGCGGGCGCAGATGGCGGAACAGGACAAGCGGTTGCAGAACGAGGACCAGCTGCTCGATGTGGCGAGCAAGTTGCGGATCGGGTCACTCGAAGCGCGGGTGCAGGTGATTGAGGGGCAAGTTCGAGAGTTGGAGAAGACCGCGGCACACAACACGGCGTGGGTCGAGTTGACGAGGGAAAGTCTTGGGGCACGCGGGGGTACGACTCGAGGGGTTCCTAAGGGACATCCGTAGCGACATCTGGAAGCTGTGCCTCGCGCTCCACTTCGAGCCGAGTTGGCAGCAGTGGGACTTGCTGCAGGCCGTCCAGATTGCGACGCACGGGTTCCCTAGCCGCAGTCGTCCATCGATCTCTCACCGGGCCACCGCGAACCTCGGCCTGCGCTACCTCGCGGCGAAGTCGGGGCAAGGCATCGGCAAGACCTCTGCCTCAGTCGTCGCGGCCATCTTCCGCCAGATGCAGGCACCTAATGCGCTGACGATGGTCACGGCGCCGACCATGGACCAGTGCCGGGAGGTCTGGCTGTCGGAGGCGCGGAGTCTGCTGCGCAACGCCGAGCCTTTCTTGCAGCGGTACATCGAAGTCACGAAGTCCCGCATCATCTTCGCAGGCCAGCCCGACTACGCGATCAAGTTCGTCACCGCGGTGCGGGAGCAGAATGCTCAGGGCCGGCACAACCCGAACATGACCTGGATCGCCGACGAGGCCTCGGGCATCCCTCGCCCGCTCTGTGTGCAGATCGAAGGCACCCTGTCGAACCTGGACGGCCCGGGGATGAATGGCTTGTTCCTGGTGATCGGGAACCCGAACACGCAGGCTTGCTACTTCTACGACTGCTTCCATCGAGACCGGCACCACTGGTGGACCATCACCTTCAACGCGGAAGAAGCGCCCCCGCACATTTGCTCCCCCGCCCGTAACCAGCTGCTGGCCGAGAAGTACGGCAAGGACAGCGACGTCTACCGCGTCCGCGTGCTCGGCGAGTTCCCCCGGTCCGACGTCCAGACGCTCATGGCGATGGACGACCTCGAGGCCTGCACCAAGACCGACCCGGTGGCCTGCTCGATGTTGGGCGAGATCCAGCCCGACGGACGCATCCTCCGGGTGAAGCAGATCGGCATCGACTTCGCCCGCTTCGGCGGCGACGAGAGCACGGTGTACGCCCGCGTCGGCAACGCCATTGTCCGCTGGCACGCCTGGACCTTCCTCGACCCGAACATCGCGCTCGATCGCGCGTTCGCGATGCGCAAGGAACTCGGGTGGTCGATGGCCGAGACCATGTGGGTGCCCGACGCCGGCGGAATGGGCCAGGGGATCATGCAGCGCTTCTACGATGCGGGCGCCAACGTCCTCGAGTTCCACTTCGGCGGCAACGCCTACGACAGCGACTTCTACGACCGCGGGAGCGAGGCCTTCTTCGGTCTGGCGCGCAAGGTGCGACGCCGCGAGTGCTTCCTGCCCAACGACCCGCGGCTGCTGCAGCAGCTCGGCTCGCGCTGGTATCGGATGAAGGAGGACCGCGGCAAGACCTACATGGCGGTCGAGTCGAAGGAAGACCACGTCGACCGGTTGCGCAAAGAGCTAGGATCTACGGACACGAGGGGTGCACGCTCACCGGACCGCGCCGACGGGTGTGTGATGGCGACGTACGACTACGCGGGCATGCGCGACCAGATCGCGGGAGGGGGCGAGCGATGATGCAGTGTCCAGAGTGCGGCTCGAAGAACATGAGAGCAACGCACGCGTTCTCGGCCGGCGAAAGGGGGATGACTCGGTGCCGCAAGTGCGAGTCCTGCGGGGCGAAGTACACGACCGTCGAGTTGGTACTCTCTCGGTATCTGGGCCGCAACCACGGCTACGGGACCGCGGCGAAGTTGCTGCGCGAAGGCAAGCTGGAGATCCGACGTGTCGAACCGAACGAGTGAACTGCTGGCCGTCGCGCTCGCGGCACACCGCGTGTGCTGCAAGGCCGACAAGGACATCCCCGCGGTGCAGGCGTTCGTGCACGTCGCGACGCCCCTCGCCGAGTCGCACTGGCGGCGCGTGGTCGAAGGCGCGATGCGCGACCTCGAGCTGCGGATGCGGGACCTGACCGAGGACCTCGGGCTCGAGCGCGTCGACGCCTTGACCATCGGCCGGCGAGATGATCTCGAGAAGGCGCTTCTCGTCCTGCTGGCTTCCCTCTACGCGGCCTTGCTCTCGCGGGCAGCTGCCCCTCCGACGCCGCCGGTCCAGGACGTCTTGGCAGCGGCCGGCCGGGGGCTGCTGGAGGTCGGTGCACAGGCCGTAGGGCTGCCCCTGGACTTCACCATGCCCACGGCAGGCACGCTGCCCAGCGAGGCCCTGGACGACCTGCTGCTCGTCCTGCGGGGCCGGTTGACCACCCGGCGGACCCAGGTCACGACCGCCCTACGGGCCTTCCTGACGCGCAAGGACCTGCGCGACGGCACCGGCCTCGCCGCCTGGCGGGCGGAGATCCGGGCCCTGTTGGGCGGCTCGACCGGCGACTGGCTGCCGCAGACGGTCGATGCCTGGGCCTACCGCACCTACAACATCGGCGGTTTCCAGGCCATGAAGGACGCCGGCGTGCAGGTGATTCGGCTGGTGAACAACCCGCCGCACGGTCCCGACGGTCGAACGACGCCCTTCTGCCGGCTCATCCACAACCGGATCGTGCCGATGGAGCGCGTCGAAGCCCAGGTCCGCCGCTACCACGACGCGGTGCAAGCCGACGACGCGGGAGCCGCGGCTCGCGCCTGGCCGTTGCGGTTCTTCACCGGCTCCGAGCCCCTGGGGGAGCTCGAGGCGCTCGCCGTCCGAGCTGGGTTGCCGCCCTACCACTTCTGGTGCCGCACGCAAGCACGGCCAGATTAGGTCACCGAGAACATCCGGTCGGGGGACTTCGGAGGGCCGATCACGTCGTAGACGCCCATGTCCCACGGCGTCGTGCGCGCCGCGCCGGCGATGTCGTCCGTGAACAGGGAGGACAGCTCGACACCGGCATCGGCGAGGGGGCTGTTGAACCCAGGGTAGAAGTTCGCCGGCGTGGGCCCCGGTGCCATGAAAGCGACAGCCCCGCTGACACCGGTGAGGCTACCCGAGTTGACCGCCGTGCTGTCGGACGAGCAGAGGTACTCCACGCCCGGCTCCGCAGCGTTGATGTCCTTGAAGTCTTCGTCGCCCGACTCGACAGCGATGCAGTTCTTGACCTTGTATCCGCTGACCCCGTCGTAGTCGGAGAAGCCCTGGCCGATGCCGCCAGTGACCTTGATGCCCCACGCGATGCAGTTGTAGAACTCGCAGTTCGTGCCCGAGTTGAAGCCGACGCTCGCGCCCGCGCTGCCGCCGTTCGATCCGACCGCGATGCAGTTGCGGAAGATCACGCCGGTCGTCGCCGTGTCGAAGATCTTCCCCGGGCCACCCGCCACCGAATGCAGGGCCATTTCGCCGTAGCAGCGCTCGATGAGGTTGCCGACTCCGCTCCCTCGGATGCACCACGTCGTCACGGTGGCGGTGTAGGTGTTCTCGATGCCGATGCCCTTGAGCTGCGCATTCGCCTCCTGCAGCGTGATGGCGAAGTTGCTGCCCGCGTTGCGGAACCACACGCCGCTGTCGTTCAGCGGGTTGTACTCCTGGCCAGCGACGGCGCGCAGGATGCGGAAGCGCGTGGCGTCCACGGTGGCGCCTCCGATGTTCAGGTCCGCCGAGAGCGTGAAGTCGGCATCGTCGTAGAGCTCCCCGACCTGGATCTGGTCGGCGGCGACGAGGTCGTTGTCGGTGTCGGCCTCCCACGCCGCAGCGGTTGTGTAGTCGCGTCCGCCGCCCGAGCCGATCGACTTGATGATGGTCGTGGGCATTAGCCGACGTCTCGGGCGTGGCCGGCGAACGTGGCGGGGGTGGCGTCACGCGGCGGCACGACCAGCACCATCGGACTCCGCGCCGCGGCCAGCGTGTCGTCGTGCAAGCGGCGCTCATAAGCCAGCCGCCGCGAGCGCCGCTTGCCGACAATGACCTCTCGCGGCGCCAGCGGATGCGCGAAACGTACCGCCGGGTAGGCCAGCATCTCGGCGACCTCGGCCCGGCTCATGTCGCACACGATGGCGCAGTGGCTGCGCAAGTCCTGGCTGCCCCAGTTCGTGTCGTAGCCGTCGGCCAGCAGATAGACGAGCGTGGTCTTCGCCCTGAGAATCCACTGGGCAACGTCCTCCTCGCTGACCATGCCAATCTGCGCAGCCCGCACCACGTCGAGGGCAGGGTCCAGCAGAAAGCGCAGACGCTCGACGTGCCGAAGGTGGGACGCCAGCTCCTCACCCAACAGCGCATCGGTGATGCTGCGCGGAGGCTCGCCGGTGCGGAGCCACTCGGCCGCCTCGTTCGGTGTCGCGTGCGCACCGAGTGGCTTGGCCTCGAGCACCATGCCGTCAGTCCACCTGCCGCTGGGCGAGGGGCCGACCTTCACCAGCAGCTCGCAGAGTGAGCGGCTCATGCCTGTCCTCCCTTGAGCGTGACCTTCAAGCCGTGGGCGCCCGTGCCCGCCGTGTCGACGTCGATGGTGATCTCGGCGTCGTCGGCGAGGTTCGCGTTGGTGATGGTAGCGGGCGCAGCTGCGGTGAGGCTGGTCTTCTCTCCCGAGTCGATCGTCAACTTGGTCCCCAGGATCGTCGTGCCGCCGACGTTGATGTCCACGGTGACGACGCCGCTGCTGCTGGCCCCGACGAGGTTGGCGCGCACCTCGGTGACGGTCATCGCGTAGGGCATCCGGAAGGTCAGCTTGGCCGTGCCCGCCACGATGGTGATGCCCTCGGCCGTGACCTCCTTCATGAGCGAGGCCGGCGAGCCCTGGCCGCCGAGCAGGAACCAGGCCCCCGTCGCCACGCTGGCGTACAGCACCCAGCCGAGCGTCGAGTGCTTCACCCACACGAGGCACAGCCGGTAGTTCGCAACCGGGAACTCGGCTTCGAGGTCGGTCTCGTCGAACGTGTCGTCGAGCGCGAAGACCGGCCACGGCCCCTCGCGCAGGTGGCCGAAGTTGGTGTTGACCGGAGCGTCCCATCCCTGCTGCTGCGACGGGATGGGGGCGAAGACGGGCCGTGTCGGGAGAGGCATGTCTTAGGACCTCTGGATGAGGATGAGGGTCTCAGGCGACACGAGGCCGCCCAGCGCGTGCGTGAGGCCCACGTAGAAGGACGTCGGCTCGCCGGCGAAGGCCGTGCCGAGAGCGGTGTTGTCGAGCACGTAGCTGTTGGTCGCGATGTTCTCGACCTTCAACTTCTCGACCATGCTGGTGTTGAGGAAGCGCAGCGTGAAGGTCCCGAAGATCGGAGAGGTGCCGGTGGCGAGGCCGGCCGGCTGGTCGCCGGCGCCGGTGAAGGGCACCTGCTGGTCTTCGTACTGCCAGGTCAGCGAGACGTCGGTGCCGGTGGCGAAGCTGTTGCTGCCGTTCGTCGTGCGCAGCGCCGAAGGCTCGTCGGGCACGACGCCACGGCCGACCAGGACGAGGTCATCGGGAGTGACCTGCGCCAGGCTGATCGACGCCGACGAGGTGCGCGGCTGCGTCTTGCAGTACAGCGTCGCCTTCGGCACGAGCAGCGTGTCCGTGATCGGCTCGACCTCGTCGCGCTGGAATAGGTAGACGCACTTGGTCGTGCCGGCGACGTGGGCCTTGAGCGGCGTGCCGAAGCGCGCGCGGATCACTCCGTCGACGCGGACCTGGCCGGCACCCACCGGCGTCAGGTTGCGGAAGAAGCAGATCTCCGGGTCGTCCGTGCCGTCGTCGAAGATCATGACCAGCTTGCCTTGATACCAGCTCGTCTCGTCGCCCGAGAGGTCGGGAATCGAGTCGATGTCGGGACCCGCGTAGTCCAGGACCGGGCCCTCCTCCCACACCTCGAGGTAGTGGTAGGGGTCCGCCGTGCCCGGCCAGTTTGCCGCCATCGGGCCGCCGGTGTACGTGGTGTCCTGGTCCTCTATCTCGTAGTAGTTGACGTCGTCGGGGGACAGCCAGATCGTCGCGCTCTCGATCGCGTCGTGCGCGCGGATGCGAGGCACGATGATGCGCATGATGCCGGGCGACTGCGACGAGGGCAGCTCGACGATAGAGAAGAACAGGTCGGGCTCCGACTGCGCGACGACCGGTGGCGGCAGCTCGAACTCGTAGGTGCCATCGACCGTGGCGCCACCGTAGTTGTCCTTGAGGCTCGACAGCTTGGCCTCGGGCTCGATCGGCGCGTGCTCGGTCTTGATGAGCCGCAGCACGTAGGGCCGCGACGCCGTCTTGTACGCATCGCCCGGCGTCAGCAGCCGCGCCTCGCCGCCGGTGTCCTGCTGCAGGGCCGTGCCGCGCACCTCCTCCTGCGCCCGGCGCTCGGCGTACTTGCTCGCTGCGATCTGGTCGATGGGGATGTACAGCGGCAGCCGCTTGATCCCTGCGACGTCCTCGATGCTGGCTTGCCCGTCGTTGCTGATCACGATGGGCAGCTCGGAGAAGTTCTCGTCCTTGTTGTGGAACGAGAAGGAGATCTTCTCCGCCGGCCGAGCACGGTGGTCACGCTCGATCGACGGCAGCTCGAGCTCGCGGCCGGCCGGCACGACCGGCACCGTGGCCGGGTTGACGTAGCGCAGCGACTTAAGGCGCCACAGCCCGACCACGACGTCGAAGGCCAGGAAGAAGCCGGCCTCTTGCAGGATGACACCGATCATGCCCTGCAGCTTCTCGCCGTCGTAGGCGACGAGGTGGCCGGGGATGCGCTCGGTGTCGCAGATCACCCCGCCCTCCTCGAACGACCCGAGGTCGTAGAAGGTGGTCGGCCAGCCGCGGCCGTAGGGCCAGGGAGCGAACAGGTACTGCGCCAGTCCGTGAATGGGGTTGATGCCGGTCGAAAGCGGCTCCAGCGAGACCGCTTCGACGAACTCCACGGCGCGCAGGTCGCCCTTCCAGCCGGCGGCGGTGCTGACCTGGTTGACGTTGACGGCGAGGTAGATCTTGTTCGTGTCGGCCGGGAACGGGTCGTCCGGCGTGCCGGGCGTGTACTCGCACTTCAAGCACGGGAACAGCCCGGGGCCGAAGGGCGTCGGCGCCTGTCCGTTCGTGAAGTCGATCAGCGTTCCGGCCGTGTAGATGTGCTCGAGGCTGCCCAGCGGCAGCAGGTGGGCGACGTCGCGCTGGATGATGAAGTAGTTGGTGCCCGGCGGGCCCGCGACGTTCTCCATGATCGGCCGCACGCCGTCGATGGGCACCAGCGTGTCGGTGACGTACATCTCCTGCTGGCTGGGCGAGGCCGACAGCATCGGGAAGTTGACGCCGACCTCGACGAGGTAGGACAGCCGACCCCACAAAGGCGACGTGCCCAAGCGCTTGTTGATCCACACGACGTAGAACAAGTACGGCCAGCGCGACGCGATGTCGATCACGTCCGACAGGGGCAGGAAAGTGTCGATGGGCTGGTCGGGCTCGCCCCAGTAGATCTTGAACGAGCCGTGCTTGCCGGCCGAGATCGTGCTGCCCGACGGGTGCGACAGCCGGTCGATCGGGCCCGTCCAGATGGGCTCGCCGTTCTCGCGGATCTCGTGCAACTTCTGGCCGGGGCCGGGGAAGGCCAGCGCGTGCCAACCCGACTCGTAGTAGACCTTCTGCTTCTGCTCGTCGCTGCCCTTGCCGCCGTCCATCTTCTCCTTCTTGGAGTTGCGGCGCCCGCGCCACAAAAACTTGGGGTCCTCCACCGGGGCGAGGCCGATCACGTACTGGACGAACGAGCCGCGCGACGCCAGCGGCGACTTGGAATCGTCGAGCACCGACTTCGACTTCTGCTTGAGCAGGTACTGCGCCAGGAGCGTGACGGCGATGTAGATAGCGACCGTCCAGGGGTCGCCCGCCAGCTGCGTGCCTTCGGGGAGGGGGATCAGCAGGTCCACGTGCTAACGTCCCCCAACCGCCAGACCCCGATGACGGGCAGCTCGAACACCGAGCGCGTCATGCCGGTCCAGCGCACCGAACGGTCCGTACAGTGCCAGATGCGGTTCTGCACACCGCCGACCATCATCGCGTGCGCGGGGCGCAGGCGGTCCTTGTGGCCCTGCAACACGACGTCGGCCGGCTGGACCTCGAGCACTCCGTCGGGGCCCGGCATCACCTGCGACACCGGCGAATAGGCGGCCAGCGCCTCGGCCAGGGCCTGCTGCGAGACGGCCGGCGAGTGCAGGGCGGTCGAGCTGCCGCGGCGCCGGATGGGCGGATGCTTGCGACCGCGCAACTCGTCGATCGCGGCGAGCACGTACCGCAGGCAGTCCGCACCCTCGCCGCGCAGCTGCCAGCCGCGGACGTACGGAGTCCCTTCCCATGCCGCCAGCACCCGCTCGATCCGCGCCTCTAGGCGGTCTCGAACATCGGCTGGTAGGCCGGGGTCTTGATTCCGAACCCACCGAAGTTCCCCTCCTGTCCCCATTCTTTGCACCGCTGGATGAGCTGGGTGCAGCCCGGCGTCAGCACCACCGACTGCCCGACCCAGTCCGCCGGCGGCTCCTCCTCGAGCTCGAAGCCGGATGCACCGGAGCTGCGGATGCGCAGCGCCAGCCCGTCGCGCTCCACGAAGCCGTTGCGCCAGTACGCCACGTTCGGGATCGTCCCGCCATCATCGGGCGGTGAGCCGCCCGGCAGGGGGCCAGCGGTCGTGCCGCTGACCGTGACGAACTTCCCCAGGTAGCTGTTGAGTGTGCGCGTCTGCTTGTAGAGCGTCAGGTCCTTGAAGCAGCCCGCCCCACCGAAGGCGAAGATGCACTGCGCCGACACCATGCCGCCCAGCGGCGTCTCGAGCTCATCCTTGAACGAGGTCAGCGACAGCTCGGCCACACCCGGCTTCTTCGGATCGTGGTCGCGCTTGGTCGTGGCGACCTTGCCGCGGAAGACGACGCGCTGCTCAGGGCTGCCGGACACCGGCGAGCGCGTGACCTCGGCGATCGTCACGTCGACGCGCGAGTGGGGCTCGCCGTTGGTCAGGCGATCGATGAACGACAGCGCCGTGCGCGCGAGCAGCTTGGTCGGCGTCTCCTCGAGCGTCCCGGTGCGCTCGATCTTGCCGATCTCCAGCCGCGGCTCGCTCGCGTAGGTGACGCCGGCGGCCGGCGGGATCCACAGGCCGTCGGCCACGACGGCGACGCGCTTGGTCGTGAGGCGGTAGTACGACGGCGAGGCCTGGTCGCCGAAGCGGAACTCGACCAGCGCGTAGGCTTCCTTCGCGGCATCTTGCAGGCTGGTCACGGCGGCACCGCCACCCACTGGTTCGACAACTTGAACATGCCCACGAGTTTCGTCCCCACCGCGTTGATCTCTGTGTTTATCAGGGCGCGCGGGTAGATCAAGATGCAATCCGACCAGGACCGGGCCCCCGCAACCTTGTCGAAGTCGCAGATCCGAGTCGTCTCGGCAGCCGCCAGCTCGTCCATCGTCGACGAGGCCGTCGGCAGATCTGTCACTTGACTGCTGGCCGAGCCCACGAGCGTGCCGTGGTTGTAGACCCGGCAGTAGGTCGAGGGCTTCCAGGTGAGGACATGCACCCGCGGCACGACCGAGTTGCCCTGGTCGGAGTAGGAGAAATACTTAGTCGCGTCGACGACGTTGTAGTCCTCGAAGATCTCGACGCCGGTCATGCGCCACTGCAGCACACCGCGGCGGCGGAAGAAGTACCCGGTCGTCTGGCCCGGGGCGATCATCGCCACGACGAAGATCGTCAGGCCGTCGATGTTCGAGAAGAAGGTCAGGTCGACCGGTCGCAGGTAGAAGCGCTCGCCGGCCGAGCCGCCGCTATCGTGGTCGAGAGCCGGCCGGTTGCCGTTGAGGTAGGGCGACTTGAACAGCACGACCTTCGGGGCATCAACGCCGCCGGCCTTATGACCAGCGAGGAAGTTGACGCCCGCGGCCGGCGGCTGACGGTAGTCGCCCCAGTAGGTGACGGGGTCGCCGATCTCCCCGGCCAACGGATCGATCACCGCAGGCGCCGTGGTGTCGCCCGTCGCCGCGCCCGTGAACAGGTTGCGCGAGCTGTCGAAGCCCGCCAGCAGCGAGCCGTTGTCGATGATGAGGTCGAAGGTGTTGGGATCAGCCAGGTTGGACATCACCGCCGCAGCTTCTGTCAGCATCTCCACGGCGTTCATCTGGCTGCGGAGCACGGTGTTCGTGGTCCACAGCTCCTCGAAGACGTCCTCCTCGAGGCGCGACAGCAGCGCCTGCGTCGCGCGCACGACGGCCGGCGTGATCGGGTCGGGCAGGTTCGGAAAGACCGAGATGCGCCAGTTCACCCCGTTGACCGCCACGCCGGTGATGGCCGAGACGATCACGCTGCCGTCGGCTTTCTCCAGAGCAAGGTACTTGGTGTAGGCCGAGACGTCCTGGATGTTGCCGATGGGCTCGACGTCAACATAGGTCGTCCCGCTCCCCACGACCTTGAACAAGGTCTGAGGGTCGAGCGACCAGAAGGACCGCAGGCTCCCACGCATCGCGTCGTGGAAGTTGAGAGCGTCCCAGGCCGAGGCGCGCGACAGGCAGGCCAGCGGGAGGCCGTGGACGTGCTGCGGCCGCGTGGCCTGCGGCACGACCATCGACTCGCCGTTGACCAAGAAGCGCTCACCCACGCGCACCACGCCCGCGTCGACCGGGTCGCCCCAGTCCAGCGGCAGGCGCACCACGCACCGCCCGTCGGCCAGGACCGGATACAGGACGTTGGGGCTGTCGGCCGAGGGCGGCAGAGCCGACGGGCCCGGCACCTCGGTGAACGTGATGTCGATGGTCGAGTAGTGGTCGGTCAGCAGCCGGGCGCGGCTCTCGAGGATGGGCTCGACGTCCATGCAAGGGAAGACCAGGTCGCCCGGCTCGAAGGTGTTGGCGAGGGCCGACTGCACCGTGAGCTGCGTCGTCAGCATCGCGCCCGTCGACACGAGAGCGAACTCGACCACCGCCGGTTCGAGCGTCCCGTCTCGCACGATGGCGATGCGTGCGCCCGGCGCGAAGCGGCGCTTGGTCGTGTCGCAGAAGACCGTCGTGCCGGCGGCCGCCGAGGTTGCCGTGACCCGGGACACGTCGGGCATGATCGGCACGGGGTTGATCTGGTCGGAGACGCGCGCGAGCTGGTAGCGCAGCTTGGCCGACTGCCGCCGCGACAGGCCCTCGAGGCGGACCTTCATCGAGCGCGTGGGCACGTCGCGCTGGCCGTAGCGCTCCTCGGCGCCCGTGCTCGGGGCCTGGACGATGCGCACCAGGTAGGCGGTCTGGATCGAGACCGTCGCCTTCCAGTTGTGGTACAGGAAGCTCGGGACGACCGAGGGTAGGGCGAGCGGGACGACCGGCACGTTAGGCGCCTCGGCGCGAGAACAGCGCCCCGTTCGTGGCGGAGCGCTCGTTGAAGGCGGCCGAGAGCTCGTTGCGCCCGCCTCGCACCAGCATGCGCATGGTGGCCTCGTCGGCGATCAGCGCGGCGCGCAGCAGGTCCTCGCGATCGCTCCGCCGGTCGGTGCGGCCGAGATCCTCGCTGACGGCGCCCCCGCCAGCGAACGACGGCCGGGTCGGCGTCGTGACCATCCCAGACGCAGAGCCCACGCCGGCCAGCGCGCGCAGGCCCACGGGGTCGACCAAGCCCTTGTTGATGGCGTCCATCGTCTGCGGCCAGTACCAGTCGACCATCGGCTTGCGGATCATGTGCTCGCCGGGCTGGGCCCAGATGGGGACCGTGTCGTCCGGGTGGATGCCCCGGGGCCGACCGCCGATGCGCAGACCCTGCGGGCGCAGGTAGTGCGCCAGGCTGGCCTTGCCGTGCGTCGGGATGGCGCCACCACCGTGCACCGCGACGGCTGCCGCAGCGCCGATGCCCTGCGCGGTGCTCGCGCCGGCCTGAGCGCCAGCGGCTGCCTGTAGGGCCGCGGCCGCGATCTTGAGGGACGCGGCAGCCAGCTTCTGGGAAATGGCGGCGCCCGTCAGGCCGGTGCCCGCGGCTGACAGCGTCGCGGCCGCCGACGTGATGGCGGCGGCCGACGAGATGCCTGACAGCGCCCCGCCGCCGACGTTGGCGATGATCTGCGCCGCGAGGTTCGTGAACAGCTGCTGGGCGATGGCCTTGAACAAGTTGCCCAGCTTGTTCCGCAGGTCGGCGTTGGTGTTCGGGTCGATGGCGTCCGCGGCCGCCGCTCCGAAAGCCTCGGCCAAGCCGCCGAAGAACTGTGTGGCGACCTCCTGCCAGCGCTCGAAGGTGTTGAGCGCGTTCTCGCTGAACTCCGCAAAGGCGGTCTGGATGCCGAAGCGGAAGCCCTCCTCCTGCTGCAGGCGCAGGCGCTCGGCCTCGCGCGCGACCTCGGACACCCGCAGGCGCTGCTGTTCGAGAGCGATGTTCTGCTCGTCGATGGCGATGGACTGCGCGCGCCGGGTCTCGAGGATCGCCTCCTCGACATCGGAGACGGCGGACTCGGCATCGAGCACGTCGCGGCTCTCCTGCCCACCGACGAGACCCTGCTCGGCGGCCGCCTCCTGGGCGAGGCGCAGCGACTCCCGCTGCCGCTCGAGGGCGCTGTCGAGGGACCGCAGGTTGAGCTCGTTGGTCCCTGTCTGGATGCGGGCCTGGCGCTCGATCACCTGCAACCGGGCGCGCTCGACCAGCAGCTCGCCGTCGGCCGCAGCGCGGCGCTGCTCGAGGGTGTCGATGCCGAAGATGTTGGCGGTGCGGTTGCGCAGCTGCTGGGCCTGCAGCTCGGCCTGCGCGATCCCCAGGCGCTGCTGCGCCGCGGCGACCTCCTGACGCGCGATGGTCGCCACGCGGGCACTGATGATGGAGTTGATCTGGCCCTCGAGCCGGCCGCGCTGGGCGGTGAGGTCGACGATGTCCTGCTCGGCGCCGAACTCCTGGCCGCGCAGCTCGACCAGCTGCGAGACGATCTCCGTGACCTTCTGGGCCTGCGCCGGGCTGCCCGCCGTCAGGCCGGCCAGCGCCTGCGTGTTGCCGGCGAGCGCCGCCTTGGCCGCCTCGATGCCCTCGAGCAGCGCCGTGCGGCGGGCGTCGGCCGCGTCCAGCCCGGCCTTGTCGCTGTCGCGGGCGGCGACGGCCGCCTCCTGCTCGACGATGGCGATCTGCGTCTCGGTCTCGAGGATGTTGCGACGGATGTCGAGGCGCTCCGTCGCCAGGACCTCGCCCTTGGCGACGACGTCGCTGACCTGCAGGTCGCGGGCCTCGGCCAGCAACCGGTTGATCCGCACCTGTCGGCCGATCTGCTCGGAGCGCACGGCGTCGATGTCACGGTCGAGGCGCAGGGCCTCCTCCTGCAGGCGCACACCGCCCTGCAGGACCTCCTCGCGAGCCGCCGCGGCGAAGCCCTCGATGCCCGCCGTGCCGGCGGCGACGCGCGCCTCGCCGCGCACCCGGCGCAGTTCCTCCTCGAGCTGCTTGAGCGACTCAGTCAGGCCCTCGACGTCGCGCTGGCCGCGGCCGAGGATGGCCGGCAGGCCATCGATGGCGGACGCGAGGTCCTGGACCTCTGACACCGCGTCGTCGGTGTTGAGGCCGAACAGGTTGGACAGTCCGAGGTCCTTGGCGAAGTCCGCGAACGTACCCTTCACTTCCTCCAAGCCGTTTTTCAACTTCGCCGAAATCGTATCGCCCGCTGCAATCTGTGCCTCGTTCTCCTTCTTGATCTCCGCCATTCGCTTAACGTGGCGCAGGGAGATCATCGTCGAGAGCATCCGCTCCGCCTGCTGGCTCGCCTGCAGTTCAGCCGCGGTATTCTTGGTGATCTCGTCCTGGTCCGCAAAGGGCTTGAGCGACCGCAGGGCGCCGACCGCTTTGATTTGTAGTTGGTCGATGGCAGCGGACGCCGAGTTCATGAACTGCAGAATAAAGTTACTCACCAGCTCCTTGAGAACCTTACCCACGGACTGCAGCGTCGCGTCAGCACCGAGCAGGGAATCGATCCACTGCTTGGTCAACACGACCAAACCCACGAGCGCAAGGGCAATCAAGCCGACCGGGGACAAGATCGTCAAGATGATGCCTCGGCCGACCACCAATGCGGCGTTCAGCAAGGACACAGCAGCCTTCACGCCGAGCACGGCCAGCTTCCAGACCTTGGTGATGTTCCAAATGAACAAGAAGCTGGCCTTGAGAGCGAGCGCGAGGCCCTGCACGATCCGCAGCCCGAGAGCGATGCCGACCAGGACCTCCGCCATGCGCAGCAGCTTGTCGAGGCCGATGGCATCGCCCAGAGACCCGAGCACCCCCGCAACGGCCTGCGCCGTCGTGAACGCAGCATTCACGACCACGCTGGCGGCTGCGAAGATGCGCAGGACGATCTCGAGCGCGCGGCCGAGGATCTGGGCCGACGCTTCGAGGGCGTGGCCGAGGGCACGAGCGATGGGTTCGAGTTCGGCCAGCGACAGCTCCGCGCGCAGGCGGCGCGCCTCGGTGACGGCGCCCTTGATGCCCTCCAGCAGCGCCCGCACGACCGCCACGGCCTCGGGGTTGGGCTCGAGGATGCCGCCCTTCCCGGCGCTCTGTGCGCCCGCCTGCAGCTCGGCAAACAAGCCCTTGAGCTCGTTGAACAGGCCGGTGGCGCCAGTGCCGAACAGCTGCTCCATCGCGTCATGCAGGTTCGAGATGAGCACGTCGAACGTACCCAGAGCGCGCTCGCCGGCGACTGAGAACGCCTTGAACCGCGCCTCGAGGAACTCCGACAGCCGGCCCAGCTCCTTCGCCCGGCGGATGTCCTCGTTCGTGATGCCGAGGGCCGAAGCGATGCGCGTCGTGCGAGCCTGGATCGTGCCCGACAGGACCGAGCGAATCTCCTCGGTGAGCTGGTTCTGCGGCACGCCCAGCGCGGCCGCGGCCTGGGAGATCTGGATCGTGAACTTGCGGATCTCATCGACGATCAGCCCGGCCTGCCGGCCGGGTGCGATCGCGACCTGGAAGGTCTCGAGCAGCTCGGAGAAGGTGCCCGGCGCCTTGAGCGACTCGGCGCGCAGCAGCGCCACCTGCCGGCGCGCCTCGCCCATCGCGAGTTCGAGCTGGCTGGCCTCGTCGACAGTCTGACCGGTCGCGTCGCGCACATCGCCCACGGCCGTGAGCAGCGCGCCCAGGCCCAGGACCGACTGCTCGATCATGGCGTTGAACTTGACGCCGTCCTTGACCAGGTCGGTGAAGAAGCCCAGCACCAGGCGCGCAGCTGTGAACGCCGCGAGGATGCCGAACAACCGACGGAACGTGAACGAGATCCGGTTGGCCTGCAGGTTGGCCTTGTCGATGCGCCGACCGAACTGGTCGAACTCCGCGCCCGACTTCGCCACCGAGTCGGACAGCGCCGCAGCGCGTGCCTCCATCTTCTGGAACTCGGGATTGGTCTGGCGCAGGCGCTGCCGCGTCTCCTCGAGCTTGAGGTTGTCGAGGTTGCGCTGCAGGTCGTCAAAGGCCTTGCCCTCGAAGCCCTGGCCAGTGGGCAGCAGGCCGCCCTCGCGGGCCAGTGCGCCCGCACCCTGCTGCTGGGCCGTCTTCAGAATGCGCTGCTCGACCGCCAGCCGCGCCTGCGCCCGGCGCAGCCCCTGGTTCTCCAGGTCGGCCTGCGCCTGCTTGGCCTTGCTCTGGGCCTCGATGATCTGGCGCCGCTGGCGCTCGGTGTCCAGCTCGCCGGTCTTGGTGTCCCGGCCACGGTCGGCCAGCGACTGCGCGATGCGCAGGCGCTGCTGGGCCCGGATGAGCTGCTGCGTGACCGCGAGCCGGGTACGCAGCTGCTGGACGTGCGGGTCGGCCCCGAGCTTCTGGTCGTGCCGCAGGCGCCGCTCGAGGGCCGCTGCCTCGCGCTGGACCAGCGACAGGCGGCGCTCTGCCTGCTCCTGCGTGCGCACGGCCGCCGTGCGCTGGCGGGAGGCAGCCGAGGACTGCCCCGTCGCCCGGGCGCCCTCCACGGACGCCTGGGCCGACTTGCGAGCCTCCTCACGCAACCGGCGGGACGCAGTGACGAGGGCCCCCAGGTCGGCCGCCGTCTTGCGGCTGTCGGGCCCCAGGGCCCGCACGTCCTCGCGCAGGCCGCGGAAGTCGCGGCGCGCCTGCAGCAGCCCCTGCCGCAACGCCTTGAGGCGCTCCGCGAAAGTGCCCTCGACGTCGATGCGGAAGCGGACGTTGCCGCGGTCGATGCCGCCCTCGGCCATGCTAGGTGCTCTCCCGGTGCGCCGCGGCCAGGTCCGCGATGAACTGCTGGCTGTCGTCCTTCTGCCCGAGCGCCGGCTTGATCCACCGGTCGCGCGACCAGCGCGTCATGTCGACCTGCCGACCCTGTGCCGCGATCATGACGGTCCACGCGAACTCGGCGCGCTCGGCCGCCAGGACCCGGACCATCGAGCCGCACGCAGCATCGAAGGACAGCAGGTCCATGTCGGCGATCGCCCGAACGTCCCCGCCCAGGAATCCGTGCCGAGCGAGGTACGTCACCATGTCCTCCAAGGCGCGCCAGGAGGCAGCGTCGCCGTCGTCGAGTTTCAGCTCTCCGCGCTGGGGCTCTGCGGTACGCTTGCGTCGGTGGGTGATGCGCTCGCCTTCACCGCGGTCGATCCGACCGACAGCCCCTCGACCGCCGCCGTCGCTTTCGCCACCAGCTTCTCCCCTAAAGGGCCGAGGATGCCGGCGTTCGCCTTCGCCACCCCCTTGAGCAGCGCGCCCCACGCCTCGATCGTCATCGCCGGGCTGTCGATGAGCTCCTTGAGTTGCTCCGCGCTCGGAATGCCCGGACCCCGGGCGAAGTCCTCGCGCGCGCTGTCCCACACGATGCGGGCCAGGATGATGCGGGTCTTCTCGTCGGCCACGGCGTCGAGCAATCGGTCGATGGCGACCTCGCGCTCGTCGGAACGGAACTTCGCCATCTCGACCGACACAGGCTCGAGCACAGTCTCGGTGCCCTCCTCGCCGGTCTTCGGGTCGCGAAAGCTGCGCAGGAC
>Ga0137428_1000181_pt1 | contig 28179 bp, 19 predicted proteins | sample EasRivERMZT718_2_FD_102305 | JGI IMG/M metagenome (GOLD analysis project Ga0137428, IMG submission 102305) | Soil microbial communities from meander-bound floodplain in the East River, Colorado, USA - East River MetaG ERMZT718_2 | ecosystem: Environmental > Terrestrial > Soil > Floodplain ...
CTCGGACGGAGGAAACCCTCGGAGGCGTCAGGTGTCGGCGTGGGGGCGGCGGTGCCAACGCATGCTGACCGAGATGATCGTCGCCGGCACGACCAGCTTCGAGATCCCGGCCAGCCGGTCGCTCACGCAGATGACGGTTAACAACCCGAACGGGGTCGTTCTCGCGGGCGGGAACCTAACGGTCACGGGGACCTTGGTCCTTACGGCGGGCCTCTTCAACACAAACAGCACGAACACGCTCGTTCTCGCCAACACGATGGCCACGCCGCCGGCGGGCTCGGCGACGAGCTACGTGAACGGTCCGCTCGCGGTCGAGTTCAACGTTGCGGTGGCCACTAACCGGACCTATGCGATCGGGAAGGGCGGGGCTTTCCGCCCGCTCCAGCTCAAGTCGGTGAATACCGGCGGGGTCTCTCAGACGTACACCGGCGAGGTGATCGCCACCCCCTCCGGCGGCACGCCGCTTCCGCCGCTCGAGCAGCTCGACCCGGTGCGCTACTGGACGCTTTCCAACACGACCAACCTGAACGCCGGCGCCCGGATGAACCTCACCTTCGGCGCCGATGACGGGGTACCGATCCTCTCGTCGGCGCGCGTGGCGCAGGCCAATACCGCCGCCGGCAACTACTCGAACCTCGGCGGCGCGGGGACGGGTACCCCCACGAGCGGCACGATCGAATCGACGGTCAATCATACGGCGGGCGACGACTTCTTCACGATCGGGCTCCTCGACTTTCCGCTCACCTGGGACGGAGGCGGCGGCAACAGCCTGTGGAGCGATCCGCTCAACTGGACGGGAGACTCGGTTCCGGGCGCCGGAAACAGCGTCTCGCTCGACCGCGTGAGCTCGACCGCGATCGACGTCGATGGGAACTTCGCCGTCAACGAGCTTTCGCTCGGCAACAACGTCACCCTCTCGATTCTCTCGACCAACACGCTGACCGTGAACGGTTCCTACGCCCAGGGCGGGAGCACGATCAACCTCGGCGCCGGCACCCTCGAGGTAAAGACCAATTTCACTCGCGTCGCCGGCACCTACACCGCCGGCACCGGCACCACGCTCTTCTCGGGAGCGGGGCCCCAGGCGATCGGTGGCGGGGTCACGCATTTCAACCTCGTCATGCGGAACGGCGGCGCAGGAGTGGCCAAGACCCTGACCGCCGGGAACACGTTCACCGTTTCGAACGACCTTACGATTGAATCGACGGCCCAGCTCGCCCTCAGCGCTGCGACCGCGACCACGATGAGCGTCGCCGGGAACCTGGCCTACAGCGGGATCACCGGTGGCACGAACATCGCGAGCCTCACGTTGAGTCTCACCGGTACCGGGAAGACGATCGCCGGCGCGGGGGCGCTGCGCGGGACGATGCCCGACCGGCCCAATCTGGATGCAGTCCACCAGATCGAGGAGAGCTTCCTCACCGATCCGGCAACGGCTCGGCTCTCGGGCAAGATGGTCGATGGGAAGCCGGAGATCGTTCTCGAGAACACTTACGCGCAGCGGCAGGCCGAGGTCGATAAGCTGCTCGCGAGCTCCGATCCGGAGGCGCGAGTGGTGATCAACCTGGACGATATGACCATCGTCCGGAATCCGGGGAGCTTCACCCGGCTCTCGCCGCCGCCCTCGACCTTCGAGATGCCGGTGGCGATAGCGCTGAACGCGACCTATACCCTCGCCGACAACATCTCGATGGGAACCCTCCGCACGCTGACTCTGAACGGGCGGCTGAGCTGTGCCTCGTTCACGATCAGCGGGGCGGGCGGCATCAACGTGACGAGTCAGACGACCCCGCCCAACGGCACCCTCGGGATCGGTGTGGCGAGCGGTGGCGTTGGAGCGACCGTCCTCACGACCGGGACCAACACTTACGCCGACGGCGGGACCATCGAGTACAACGCGGCCGGGCCGCAGACCATCCATACCGTGAGCCATCCGGCCGCCACCATGATGTCCGTCACCGGTGGTAACACGAAGACCCTCGATGCCAATAAGACCATCACCGGTAGCTCGGCCTCGGCCCTCACCAAGGGCGCGCTCATGGTTGGGGCCGGGACGACCTTCGCTGACGGCGGGTTCATCCTGACCTACACCACTGCGGGCTTCGCCAACATCCTGGTGAGCGGACTGTACTCGTCCACCGGGAGCGGGGGCATTTCCTTCGAGTCAGGACCGTTCCTGTCCAATGTGGTGCCGGTGGACGGCACGACGTTCGGCAACCTGCTCATGAACTTCACGTCGTCCACGAACGCGATCGAGACAAACGCCTCCGGTACCGTGAACGTGAGCTTCCGAAACATCACCTGCGGGGGTACCGCCGGCACCGGGACCGCTGGCGGCGTTCTACGGCTGAACGAGACCGGTGTGACCAACGTAACGGTGACCGGGGACGTGAACATCACCCCAGTGACCGTGACCAACACCGGCGGCGGGTTCACGGGTACGGCGGCGACCACGGGCACGGCGACCGTGCACGGGAACATCAACTCGACGAGCACCAACGCCACTCAGCCGATCATGGCCAACACCGGGACCAACACTCTGATCCTGGGAGGCACGACGCCGCAAACGTTCACCTTGGCCGCGTCGAGCACCATGTTCACGGGCGCCACGCTCCGCATCAACAATGCGAACGGCGTCACCCTAGGAAGCGTGGTGGCGCGGAACTATTCGATCGCCGGGACGCTCAACTTCCTCGCCGGCAACGTGACCACTGGCATCAACACGCTCGTGATCACCACCACCGGAGCGGTGACCCGCACCAGCGGGCACGTGGTCGGGAATCTGCAGAAGCCGGTCTCCGGGGCCCTGCTCACCCCGACCTTCGAGGTGGGCACGGGAGCGAGCTACGCTCCGATGAACCTGACCTTCGCCAGCGTGACGACGGCCGGGAACCTCATCGGGACGACGATCGCCGGCGATCACGCGAGCCTCGGCACGTCCGGGTTCAACGCGGCCACCTCGGTGAATCGGTTCCACCGGCTCACCAATGTGGGCATCGTGTTCACCACGACCCAGGCGACCTTCAACTGGGATCCGACCGACGTGGATCCGGGCTCCGACCCGCTGACCTTCGCGCTCGGGAAGCTCGACGGGGTCACCTGGACCTACCCGACCATCACCGGTCACACGGCCACCAGCATCAGTGCCTCCGGTATCACCGCCTTCAGCGATTTCGCCGCGGCGAACATCGGCGCCACGGTGTCCGACGTGTCGGTCACCGAAGGGGATGCGGGAACCGTGAACGCCGTCTTCGACGTCACCCTCGGCGCGCCCAGCCAATCGGTCGTCACGGTCGACTACGCCACCGCCGATGGCACGGCGAATGCCGGGAACGGGGACTATGTCGCGATCACGCCGGCCCAGACCCTCACCTTCAACCCGAACGACCCGCTCACCCAGCAGGTCACGGTGACGGTGAACGGCGACTTGATCACCGAAGCCGATGAGACCTACTTCCTGAACCTGTCGGCTCCGGTTGGCGTCACGTTCGTGGATGGGCAGGGCCTCGGGACGATCGAGAACGACGACGATGCGCCGGCGATCTCGATCAACGACGTGTCGGTGACCGAAGGCGATGCGGGGACGGTGCTCGCCACCTTCACGGTTTCTCTTACTAACGCTTCTAAGCAGGTGATCACCGTCGACTACGAGACCGCCGACGGGACCGCGAGCGCGCCCAACGGCGACTACGTGGCGGTTACTCCTGCCCAGACGGTCACGTTCAACCCCGGGGACCCGCTCAGCCAGGCGGTCTCGATCACGGTGAACGGGGACACGATCACGGAGGCGGACGAGACCTTCTTCGTCAACCTCACGAACGGCTCGAACGCGACCATCGCCGACGTCCAGGGCCAGGGCACGATCGAGAACGACGACGACGCGCCGGCGATCTCGATCAACGACGTGTCGGTGACCGAGAGCGATGCGGGGACGGTGCTCGCCACCTTCACGGTCTCGCTCACCAACGCCTCGAAGCAGGTGGTGACGGTGGACTACGAGACCGCAGACGGGACCGCGAGCGCGTCGAACGGCGACTACGTGGCGGTCTCGCCCGCCCAGACGGTCACCTTCAACCCCGGCGACCCGCTCACCCAGGCGGTCTCGATCACGGTGAACGGGGACACGATCACGGAGGCGGACGAGACCTTCTTCGTCAACCTCACGAACGGCGCGAACGCGACCATCGCCGACGTCCAGGGCCAGGGCACGATCGAGAACGACGACGACGCGCCGGCGATCTCGATCAACGACGTGTCGGTGCTCGAAGGTAATGCGGGGACCGTGCTCGCTACCTTCACGATCTCGCTCACCAACCCCTCGAAGCAGGTGGTGACGGTGGACTACGAGACCGCGGACGGGACCGCGAGCGCCTTCGACGGTGACTACGTGGCGATCTCGCCGGCGCAGACGGCCACGTTCAATCCAGGTGATCCGCTCTCGCAGACGATCTCGGTCACGGTGAACGGGGATGTGATCACGGAGGCGGACGAGACCTTCTTCGTCAACCTCACGAACGGTAGCAATGCGACGATCGCCGACGTCCAGGGCGTGGGGACGATCCTGAACGACGACGACGTACCGGCGATCTCGGTCGACGACGTCTCCGTGACCGAGGGCAATGCCGGGACGGTGCTGGCCACCTTCACGGTCTCGCTCTCGAGCCCCTCGAAGGAGGTCGTTTCCGTCAAGTACCAGACGGCTGATGGGTCGGCCACCTCGGGTAGCGGTGACTACACCGCCATCACGCCGGCGCAGACCCTCACCTTCAATCCCGGTGACCCGCTCTCACAGGCGGTGTCGGTGACCGTGCACGGCGACATCCTCAACGAGGCCGACGAGAACTTCTTCCTGAGCCTCACCAATCCCGTGAACGCAGTCGTCCTGGACGACACCGGCGTGGGCACGATCAACAACGACGATCCGCTGCCTGCGCTCCGGATCAACGATGTGGCGGTCAAGGAAGGAGACGCCGGGACCCTGCAGATGGTGTTCACGGTGACCCTCACTCCGGCCTCGGGGCAGGTGGTGACCGTGAAGTACGCCACCGCCGACAACACCGCAACCTCGGGGAGCGGCGACTACGTGGCGATCAACCCGGCTCAAACGCTCACTTTCACTCCCGGTGACCCGCTCACCGGCGAGGTCTCGGTCACCATCAACGGCGACATCTTCAACGAGCCCGACGAGACCTTCTTCGTGAACCTCACGGATCCGGGGAACGCCACGATCTCGGACACCCGCGGGGTGGGCGTGATCCTGAACGACGACGAGACCACGGCGGTCGAGCCGAGCGCCGCTCCGGTGGCGGAGACGTTCGTCGGCACCAACTTCCCGAACCCATTCTCGAGCGAGACGACGATCCCGGTGGGATTGACGGCTGCCAGCCAAGTTCGGGTGCGGATCTACGACGCCCGAGGTCGCCTCGTGCGGTCCTTCGACGAGCAGAAGACGCAGGGCGTGCAGCGGATCCGTTGGGATGGTCTCGATGCGGGCGGCTCCCGTTTGCCGTCCGGCTTCTACGTCGCGCGGATCGAGGCGGAGGGCAAGATCTTCAACCAGTCCTTGAAGATCCTCCGCTGATCCAGCCGGCGGTCTGAGATCGACCGTTAGAGCCCCCGAGTGGCCCGCCACTCGGGGGCTCGGCCTTCTGGGGCTCGGTGTTTCGGGGGCGGGGTTCCGGTGCTATCATTCCTCCATGCACCGATCCATCTTCCACCCGGCTCTCCCGTCGCTAACCTTGGCCTTCCTCCTGAGCGCCTCAGCGGTTCGATCCGAGAACGTGGTCGTCCTGAGCCACCACGACCGCGGGGAGAGCTACAGCGGGGTCTGGGGCTACACGGCACCCAACGGCACCGAGCTCGTCTTCTCCGGCACCAGGACCGGAACCTCCATCCTCGACGCCACCGATCCCGAGAATGCGGTCGAGATCGCCTTCATCGAAGGCCCGAACTCGGGTTGGCGGGAGATGGCGACTTTCGGTCCCTACTGCTACATCGTGACCGAGGATGAAGGGGCGGCGATCCAGGTCGTGAGCCTCGTGAATCCGCTGGCGCCCACCCTCGTCCGCACCCTGAACCCGCCCGACGTCCCCCATACGACGGCGCACGAGATCAAAGCCGACGCCCAGACCGGTTACCTGTACGTGGCCGGGACGCGGAACGGCAGCACTCAGACCGGACTCCTCATCTTCGACCTGAACGTGGATCCCTTGAACCCGCCGCTCCGCGGTACCTGGAGCACCTACTACGCGCACGATCTCTCGATCCAGGACGGCCTGGCCTACGTCGCCGCCATCAGCGACGACCTGATCGTGGTCCTGGACGTGAGCCAGCCCGGCACCCCGCCTCAGCTCACCGAGTGGACGTACCCGCCGCCGATCGCGCCCCACAACACCTGGCCGACGCCGGACGGGAATTTCCTCGTGACCACCGACGAGGTGACGGCCGGGAGCCTCCGGATGTGGGACATCTCGAATCTGAGCTTGCCGGCCCAGACCGACACCTGGCCTTCTCCGAACAACGCCGTGGTGCACAACGCATATCTGAGAGGCAACTATTGCTTCATGTCGCACTATGCGGACGGGCTGCGGGTGGTGGACATCAGCGACCCGTACAATCTGGTCGGAGTGGGTTGGTACGACACGGGAAACGCGTGGGGATGTTGGTGCTATGCCGCGGACCCGAACATAGCCTACATCTCGGACATCCAGAACGGCACCTTCGTCCTCCGCTTCACCCCGCCATCGACGAGCGTGGTCGCGAGCGCCGGCACCCCCGCCGCGCTCGCGATCGACCCCATGGTGGCCGCTCCGAACCCGTTCCGCTCGAGTGTTGCGGTGCGGCTGAACGTCGCAGCCATTCCGGGCAGAGCCTACCGGCTGGGAGTCTATGACGTGACCGGGCGGCTGGTTCGACTCCTCGCGGATGGAGCGGTCCCGGACGCGGACCCCACGATCCGCTGGGATGGGCGGAACTCGGCCGGAGTGCCGGTCGCGAGCGGCGTCTACGCGCTCCGCCTGGATGGCCCGGGGAACGTCCCGGCTACCCGCCGCATCGTGCGCTTACCCTGACCGCCGAGCAGTCGGGGTCACCGAGGCCGAGACTACGAGCAGTGATCTACGGAGCGGTGAAATGCCGCTGGAAGAACCCGAGGTCCCGGAGATCGATCACGCCGTCCAGGTTCAGGTCCCCGTACTGCGGGTTCGTCTGGGTGAAGAATGACTGCTGAAAGGTCCCCAAGTCCTGGAGCCCGATCAGCCCGTCCCCGTTGCCATCGGGGCTCATGACGCGATCGTAAGACCTGGCTACCCCGACCCCGATGATTCGGATCACGGCCACCGCCTGGCCGAAGCAGGCACCTCCTCCCTGATCGAGCTTGGCGGCTCCCCACTGAATGGCGCCCATGAAGTCGGAATCGGCGTCCGGGTTGAGGATGACTGGATTTCCGCAGGCGTCGCCAATCTCCAGCTCGATGAACGAGGCCGGGTAGTGGTCGATGGGCACCCCCTGGAAATCGCGCAGGACCCCGTTCAGGACGTACTGAAACGCCGGATCACCGACCTCCAGATTCTTGGGGCTACGGCCGATCCGCTGGTTCCAGGTGCATTGCAGGAGATCGGGCGACGTGGCGCCGGCAGGGCCGGCGAATAGGTGGGGGAGGAAGAAGCCAGAGAAGATCACGGCGCGAAGCCAGGCGCCGGCAAGGGATCGAGGCATTTCACCGCACCTCCTGGGGCCACAGGGAGAGCCCTTAATCTGATAGGCCGTTCCTGACCCTGGTGACTCCCGTACCCCACAACTCTACCTCCGTACGGCCGCCGGCACCACCGCCAGCCGGAGTCTTGATACCATGCGGATCCGATGGCCAGGCGCGCTCCACCTCAGGTCGTGATCCTCTTACACCGGAACGACAACTTCGAGCGAGCCGGTTACATCCTGCACGAGCTGGCTTCGATCTGGCGCGCGGGCGGCGTGCGCGTGACCGTGTCGAAGGGACCGAATGACCCGGCGGATGCGGATCTCGCGATTCTGCACGTCGACCTGACCACCGTTCCCGCGGACTATTTGGCGCTGGTCGCTCGATACCCTAGGGTGATCAACGGACGGGTCGGCGACATCTCCAAGCGCCTGATCAGCGCCAATCTTCTCCGGCGCACCGACGACTACGCAGGGCCGGTCATCGTCAAGACGAACCGAAATTTCGGCGGGACGATGGAAGCCCGCCTCGCCCGCCAGGGGCCGATTTTAACGCGCTGCGTTCAGCGGCTTCGGGATCGGCTGCCGTGGACCTGGCGCTCTTGGTTGCCGGTGGCGGACTACCGGATCTTCGAATCCCTGCGCCAGGTCCCGCGTATGGTCTGGCTCAACGCCGACCTGGTCGTCGAGCGCTTCCTCCCCGAGCGCCAAGAGGAACACTATTGCCTGCGGAGCTGGATGTTCTTCGGCGAGCGGGAAACCAGCACGATTGCCTATTCGCTCCAGCCGGTCGTGAAGTCTCGCAACATCGTCCGCCGCGAGCCGCTCACCGAAATCCCTGCAGAGCTCCGGCGGCTGCGGGAGGAACTCGGGTTCGACTTCGGCAAGTTCGACTATGCGATGGTCGATGGCCGGCCGGTCTTGTTCGATGCCAACCGCACGCCAAGCCTGGGCCGGTTGTCTCGAGAAGCCTTCCGGCCCCGCGCTGAGATCCTGGCCGCCGGCTTGGCCGCGTTTTGAGGCGCAGCGGCCGCGGGGAAAACGGCCGGGCAGATAACGCCTGGATCACGCCCCGCCGGATCAGCGCGTGAACCGCTGCATCTCCTCCATGACCTGCGGCACGAAATCGGGCCGCATCGGGCCCGCCGGGGCGTTGATATCTTGGAGCTTGTACTTCTGGACCACCATCGGAAACACGGCATAGACGTTGTCGCCCATGATGAAGGCGTGGTTGACGTAACCGCTCAAGACGAGCGGCCGCTCCATTTCCAGGTGTCCGAAGAGATCCCGGCCGTTCGAATAGTCGGTCAAGCGGTCACAGCCAAAGACTCGCTTGAGCAGCGTGGTCGGGACGTCGACGTGCGTCGTGGGCTGGACCACCCGCCGTGGCGTCGCGCCCGGCATGTAGAAGACGAGCGGAACCCGGGTCTGATACTCGGTGAAGTTGCTGCCATGTCCCCATGAGTTCACGCGGTTATCGTTGAACTCCTCTCCGTGATCGGAAGTGATGATGATGATCGTCTCGTCCAGGAGGCCGGTCCGCTCGAGATCGATCACGATCTCTTCGATCAGATCGTCCACGTACCGGATCGAATTCCGGTAGTCGTTCAAGAAGAGCTCGGGATCCCGCTGGCCGCCCACCAAGCCGATGAGCAGCTTTTGGGCGGGCCGGAAGCGCGCGGCATTCTCCGGGTAGTAGTAGCTGTAGTGAGTGGACTTGTAGAATGCGAACCCGAAGAACGGCTTCCCCTGGCGCTGGCAATCGTGCATGAAGGCCAGCAATTGGGTATTCAGGTCCTGGTCCCGCTGATCGACCGACGATCCGGCGAACGTCTCGTGGATCTCGATCCCGCGGAACATGGTGTCCTTGATCTTGTGCCGCCCGAATTCGGACTTGGCATAGATTCCAAACTCATACCCATTGTCGGCCAGCGCATCGATCAGGAGCGGGTTGTCGATGACGGTGCTGTTCGACTTGACGGCGGTCCAATAGGTGGGATGGATGCCGTAAAAGAGCCCGAAGACCCCGGTCGGTGTGGAGTTGCCGGAGCTGAAGTGCCGGAGGAAGACCGACGACTTCTCCCCCAAGGCATAGGTGTGCGGCGAAACCGTTTCGTTCATCATGTCGAATCGCCAGCTCTCGAGCACGAGCATGAGGATGTTCGGGCGGGGTTTTCCGGCGGGAATGGCGGTCGGGACCGGATGGAGCGGATAGTGGAGAGTGCCCGCGCTCGCTGGGTCCAGGGCGCTGCGCTCGGCGACGATGGGGAGGAGATCGCCGTACTTCGCCGCGTTCCGGTGGGAGACCGTTGGATAGTAGAACGGCAGCTGCGGTGTGATGCTGGTGATCCGGGTGTCGTTCTTGTAATAGGCCACGACGTGGATCACCTGGCTCGAGACCAGCGCGGCGAGCACGGTGGCGGCGAATCCGGCGGTGATCAATTGGCGATGGCGCAGCTTCCCGGCAAGCTGAAAGAGACCCCACTCGATACCGACGATGGTCACCAGCGCCGCGAGGCCGACGGCCAAGAGCGCCGGTGGAATGCCGATGCCGCTATAGCTGGTGAAGGTGTACTGCACCCAGAAGGCATCGATGTGGAACTTGAAGTTGCGGTAGACGAGGCTGTCGACGACCAAGTAGAAGATCGCACTGGTGAGGAGCGTCATGCTGGCCGCAGTTGCCAGGCGCGTCGTGAACATCCCGAGGGCAAATACCAGCGTCACCATGGCGAACAGGAAGAGGACGTAGTAGCCGAGGAAGACGAGGTGGGCGTACAGGCCGGTTAGGCCCGTATAGGCCCCGGCCTCCATGTGGCGGGCAAGTGCGATCGTCACCAGCGGAACGCTCAGGCAGAGGGTGGTGGTGACGCGAGAATAGGCATCCCCCAGCTCAGCGAGCCGGATCCGGAAGGGGGGGGCGGAGCTGCGATCCGCGGCCAAGGGCGGGGCGTGGCGGACGGCCATCGGGTTCGCCGGCGCCCGTTGCTTCGTCACTGTTTCTCCGTCCGCGCTCACCTCCCGAGTCCCCGAGCGGATCCCGCTCCGAGAGATGGCCGTGCGCGCCCGTTCATTCGCCTCATTTTCTATCCTCCGGCTGTCCGCGCGTTCTCATCGCGGCGCGTAGCTTCTCACGGGCCGGGCGGTCGGCGCCATCTCGGAGGCCGCTACCGGGAGCCGGACGGTAAGTGTAAGTACATATTATATAGTAAGATATGCCTCGTGCGATGACTCTTCGGCCTGCCCCACGCTATGCTGCCGGAGACCGCGATCCAAGGATCTCATCGGCATCGCGCCACGCACCCTCCCGAACCAGAGAGCACTCCATGCTTGGATTCTTGCGCCGAAAGAAGAACGACCCCGAGTCCCATCCGACCGCGGCGGCGGCTCCGCCGTCCACCGCGGCAAAAGCGGCGCGCAGCGGTCCTGCGACCGGAGCGGGGGCCGCGCTGCCGCGCCCGCGGGAGATCATTGTCTTTGGAGCGGAGCTCGACCAGGAGACGACCCTCGCCCGCGAGCTCCTCGCCCAGCGGGGAACGACCCATCGGTACATCGACGTCACGCACGACGAGACGGTCCGCCATGAGCTGCGCAAGAAGACCGGATCGCGCGATCTCCCTCAGATCTTCCTCGACGAGACGCCGATCGGCGACTACCAGGCGCTCCGCCAGATCGAGTATCGGGGGGATCTCGACCGGCTGCTCAGCGGAGCCCTCGATCCGCACGCGCTCAAGCAGGCGCCGGATGACGAGCGCGGCGATCTCTCGGGACGGGATGCCGAGACCTTTCGCCGCCGGCTCAGGGATGGCGAGGTCCTCTCGCTCACCTTCACGGGCGGTGGGGGCTTCGATGTCTGGGCCGAGATCTACGGCAATCCGCCCCAGGTCTACTACGAAGGCGCCCCGCATCCGGTCGAGGAGCTCGATCGGATCGTGGGCGAGATCATGGGACTCCTGGAGAGCGGGCAGGCCCGTTTCGCGTGGGCCGAGGACGACTAGCTGCCGGGGCGACTAGCGGGTGCTAGTCCGACACCCAGTACGAGCGGAAGTCCTGCGTCACGCTGTAGACCAGGTCGCCGACCAGGGTGCCGTAGGCGGCCTCCGGATCCGAGGCCCCGAAGTGAAAGCCGCCGTTCTTATCCAGCCCCGCGTGCCCAACGGTCTCTTTCGAGCGAGCGGAACGGGTCCACACCGTCGCCCCGCTCGCGGCTTCCATGATCCGCGTGGTGAGTGATGCCTGGACGTCCGCCTGCACATCCATCGAGGTCAGGATCTGCGACAGGCTCACCTTCGGCTCGACATCGGTGACTTCCAGGTTGCCGATGATCACCGCATCGACGTTGTAGGCCTTGCCCAGCGCTTGAATGGCATCCGGATCGAGCTTGCCGTGGCCGATCGCCGCCAGCACCTTCCGCTCGCTCCCGAGCTCGAGCAAGGGCACGCCCGGCTGGGAGGCCTGGAGCCGCTCGATGAAGTCCTGGCTCGCGAGCGACTGGAGGGAACCATCGGCGTTGGAGGTGAACTCGACGATCCCGATGCGCTGAAACGCCCCGAGATCGATTCTCGCCGGCATCAGGGTCTTCGATCCGCCGCATCCGGCCGCCGCGACCAGAATCGCGCCGAGCATTGCCCGCTGGATTGCAGAATGCACCGCTCACCTCCACAGGTCTGCACTCGATTGCTCACGATAGGTAACGTTTTGCCTGAGTGAGCATCAGGCATGCCAACGTGGCCGTTGGATTGGCTTCTGTGTTAAGATGAAGCACTCCAGTAGGGAGGTCCAATGCCGCGTCTCCTTGCGATCGGTCTCCTGCTTCTGAGCGCAACCTCATATCCCCCGGTTGCCGCCTCCCAGATCGTCCTCAACGAATACCTCGCCGCCATCGCGTTCGGCATCGAAGACGAGGATGGGGATCACGAGGACTGGATCGAGCTCTACAACGCCGGCGCAAGCAGCGCCAATCTTGCCGGAGGGGCAGCGCGCCGCGGCAGGGGTATACTTCACGGAGCTCAGGGCCGGTGGCCACACCATTCATAGGAAGATCGTGCTACTCAAGTGAAGGACATCGCATGAAAGCCATCACCCTGCGGCCGCGTCTCCGTTGGAGCATGCTGCTTCTCCTCTCGCTATTCGTTTTCATGCCTCTCGAGTCCGACGCGGTGGTCGCGATCGATGCGCTTCCGGCGGCGACCCGCGCGAAGCTCGCTCCGGAGCTGGGCGAAATCCTCGCTGCCGGGGACGAGGCGCCGGTGCCGGTGATCGTGATGATGGCCGACCAGGTCGATCTCGAGCGCCTGAACGCCGAGCTCGCCGCCGCCGGAATCGAGCGCCGAGCCCGGGCCGCGCGCGTGATCCCCGTGCTCAAGGAACGCGCTCGGGAGACTCAGGCCGAGCTCATGAACGAGATCAACGGCTGGCGGGCGGCGAGAGCGGTGTCGGAGGTGAAGTCGCTCTGGATGGTCAACGCGCTCCTCGTGAGCGGGACGCCCGAAGTCGTGGTCGGGATCGCGGCGCGCCCGGAGGTGGCGCGCATCTTTGTCGATCAGCCCATCTCGACCGAGCAAGTGTTCGAGGAGCCCCAAGCGCTGGGGAGTGGAACGAGCGGCGCCGATCCCCTGTCACCGGGGCAAGCGGAGCCGGGGTTGAGAGTGGTCGCGGCGCCTGCGCTCTGGGGCCGCGGCTTCACCGGCGCCGGCATCCTGGTCATGAATCTCGACACCGGTGTGGACGGCCAGCATCCGAGCCTCGGCCCCCGGTGGCTCGGAAATGTCCCCGGCGTGTTGCCCACGGACGCTTGGTTCGATCATCCCATCCAGCAGGCCTGTCCGACTCCCTGCGACTATGACACGCATGGAACGCTCACCCTTTCGGTCGTGACCAGCCTCAATAGCGTGACGGCCGACACGGTCGGAGTGTCCTTCGGGTCCAAATGGATCGCGGGGGCAGTGGTGGGGGCGAGCACCGGGGACGTGCTCGCGGGCTTCGAATGGGCGGTCGATCCGCCCGGCGGATCGCGCGGGCCGGCCGATGTGCTGAGCCTTTCGATTCAGGATGGATCGGTGGGGTTGGCCGGAGACTGCGGGCCCAACGGGACCTACTGGCAAGTGGTGGACGCTTTCGAGGCGATCGGGGGCGCGGTGACCTGGGCGGCCGGCAACGAAGGGCCCGGCCCGCAGACGATCAACTTTCCCAAAAATCGCCTCACGACTCCGGTCAACATGTTCACGGTTGGCAACATCAGCCCGCATTCGCCGAGCTTTCCGATCCACTCGACCTCGAGCCGCGGCCCTTCGCGCTGCGATGGCGTGACTCCGAAGCCGGAGGTGGTGGCCCCGGGAACCACCATCCGAGTGGCGACTCCCGGGGGCGGCTACGGCACCTTCAGCGGCACGTCTCTTGCAGGTCCGCATGCCGCGGGAGTGTGCGCGCTCCTCATGGAGGCCTTCCCCGGCGTGACTGGCAGCGAGATCAAGCTCGCGCTCCTCGCGACCGCGCGCGATCTGGGCGTTGCCGGCGACGACAACACCTACGGCATGGGGTTGATCGATGCAGGAGCGGCCTTCGATCTCCTCTGGAGCACGACCGCGATCGGCGACGGTCCAGCCGCGCCTCCCACTGGAGTCACCCTCTCCGAAGCCACGCCGAATCCATTCCACCCGCGAACCTCGCTCGCCATCGGGCTCGAGGCGAAGGCCCGGATCACGGTGCGGGTGTACAACCTCAAGGGTCAGGTCGTGGCTTCGCTCGCGGAATCCGAGGAGCGCGCTCGCGGCCGCCACGAGCTCGTCTGGGACGGAAGAACGGCGGCGGGCGAGCGGGCGCCGAGCGGGGTCTACTTCTTCCGCTTGGAGGCCCAGAAGGGCGATTCCAGCCCGGCGCGGACCTGGCTCCGGAAGGCGGTCCTGGTCGACTGACGGGAAGGGTTCTGTGGCACTGGCGGCCGAAGTCACCTTGCTCAGCGATCTACCAGCGCTGCCCCTCCATCGTGTGGCAGAGCCACCTCGACCCGTGTATCAGGGGGTTCCACAAACGGAACCTGGCCAGTCATGAAAGGGTAGGTTAGACTGCCAGCCCCCCTCGAACGATGTTGCAAATTGCCCGAGTTACCGACGCTTGCGGGGAGGGGCCGCTCGCCATCCCGGCTCGGCCAGAGGGAGAAGCCCATGATGCGCATATTCTCATCCGTTCTGCTCCTCGTCCTGCTCGCCGCACCGCCGGCATTTGCCGGGAAAATCTTCGGCGACATCAAGCTGAACGGCAAGCCGCTCGCCGACAGCGTCCGGGTGCGGATCACGGTCCCGCTCGCCGCCGAAGCCAAGACCGCCGCCATCGCCGATTCCACGATGACTGACAAGTTCGGCTCGTACCGGCTGAACGTGAAGGAAGAAGGCCGGTGTATCCTCACCGTCGTGTACGAGAAACAGCCGCTCGAGCTGACCGTCTTTTCCTACAAGGAAGCAACCCGCTACGACCTGATCGTCGAGCGGAAGGACGGCAAGCTGACCCTGCGCCGCAAGTGAGCGTCCGGTGAGTGTCGATTTTCGCCCGGGGGACGAGCCCAACCGCGCTCACACGCCGGTTCCGCCACTGGGACAGCGGCCGGTGCGCGACTTCTGGGATCGGCTGCAGATCGTCCTGCAACCGGTGGGCGGTTTGTTCACCGCGCTCGCGATCGGATTGCTGGGCTTTCGCTCGTCGGACTATCTGGAGCGCCGCCAGGCGGCCGACACCAATGCCCGTCTCTACTCCGAGCTCATGAGCCGGCGCGAGGAGTCGGAGAGCGCGCTCCGCAAGGACATGTTCCAGACGATCATCGGCAGCTTTGTGAACGCCAACGCTCGGGGCACCGACTTGAACTCCGAGGTGCTGAACCTCGAGCTCCTGGCCTATAACTTCCACGAATCGCTCAACCTGAAGCCGCTCTTCATGGACATGCGGCGGCGAATCGTGGAGGGCCAAACCAAGGCGACCACCGCCGAAGGTCGGGCCGAGTATCAGGGTTACATGACGCGCCTGGAGCGCGTGGCGCGGGAGATCGCCCGCAAGCAAATTATCGTGCTCGAAGGAGTCGGCAAAAGGTTCGATCGCACGATCGACATGACCACGGATCCGATCGGCACCACGCTCGAGCCCGCGACCCTCACGCTCGAGTCCACCCCGGCTACTTTTTCGCTGGATGTCCTCGACGTCAACCTGCCGGACCGGGAGATCCTGGTCGGCCTCTCGGTCGACACGCCGGATTCGATCCAGGGCCGGCAGACGAAGAGCGCCGCTTTCACGGTGAGCTATTTCGATTTTCCGATGATCGACAACACGCGCCTGGCGGGCGGAGATCGCTGTGCGGTGGTGCTGAACGGATTCTCGGAGCATTCCGCCGATATCACCCTGGTGTATTTCCCCGGCGCCTATGCCAGCCTCAAGGAAAAGCCCTATTACAGCGAAGTGATCGAAAGCATTCGGCGGGCGAACATGGGGCTTCAAGACCCGGACTGACCGTGACCTAGGGGCGCTGCCCAGTGCTGGAGCCTGGGCGCCGAGCGCCAACGATGATATGATTATGGGGCAATCTCGTTCAGGCCGGTCATCTTGGAGGCACAATGAAGCTCACTGGCACGATGGCGCTGGCTCTCTTCGCCCTTGCCGTTTCCACCGAGGCTCCGCTCGCTCAGCTCAATAGCTGTACGACCGTCGTACTGCATGCCATCCCCGGGACCAATACGAGCTGTACGACGTCACTCAACTGCACGAGCGTGCAACCCACGACTCGGATCGATGGTCCGTCCGGGCCGTACACGTTCTACATGTACCTCAAGAACTACGATATCGTGAACGGTGTGCAGGTTGCATTTGACTGGCCCAAGTCCTGGACCTTTAGCTTCGGGCTGTGGAATTGCCAGGTCGGCCAGATCTTCGCCGTCGTGCCTTCGGCTCCTGGTCCGTTCACTGGAAGCATCGTTACGGCGTTCAATTCGATCACCGGCGGGGCGCTGGAACCGATCGGCCAGATGATTTTCAACTCACTCAGCCCGACCGGGTGCTTGTCGATCATCGAGTCCGGTTATCCCTTCGGGAACCATGTCGTGGACAACATGGCATCGCCGACGCATTTGCAGGACGAGAACGAAGGACGGGTCTGTGTCGGCGCCGATGGCTGGAATACCTGTGATTGCCGCGGAGCTACCCCTGCCGAGGCGGCGACTTGGGGACTGATCAAGGCAACGTACGGCCGGTAGGAGTCCGTCACGTTCGCTGGCCAGCCTGTGCTCCCGATGGCGGCAACAGGAGGCTTGCACGGGCCAGCGGCGGCGGGCGATCATCGAGCCGTGTGGGACGGCCGTCGCGACGGCGGCCGCTCGGTGGGCTCGGGGGTGTACGTCGTGCAACTCATCGCCGGCGGAGACGAGCACACTCAGAAGATCCATCTCCTCAAGTAGCAGTGCCCCGGAGGGCCATGTGCGGGCGTGGTTGCAGCTCGTGCTCCTTGTGTGCCTGGTGGGTGTCGCGTCCCGCGCCTCGTCCGAGCCGATCGTGGATCGGGAGTCGGACGAGGCAGACTTGAACCGCCGCCGATCGGAGTGGATCGAGCGGATCCATCGCACCGCGCCCGGCGTCGATTGGCGCGCGATCGAATCGGCGAATCGCCTCGAAGCGCAGTTCCTCCGCCGGAGCTTCCTCGGGCCGCGCGACACGAGCCCCTGGCAAGAGAAGGGCGCCTCCAACCTCACCGGACGCAACTGGGTGTCGGCGCTCGCCGCCGATCAATCGACCCTCTACGTCGGGAGCGCCAACGGCGGGCTCTTCCGCCGCGCGATCGCCGGCCCGGGCGCCTGGGCTCCGATCACCGACGACGTGGGCTACGGAGTCCATCATCTGGCCTACGTGCCGGGCGCCCCCGAGCGTCTCTTGATCGCTTCGCACGACGGGCGGATGTTCTTCAGCGCGGACGGCGGCACCTCCTGGGACCTACCGAGCGGACTCCCCGAGTCGATCGGGGCAACCTGGCGGGTGGTGCAGGAGGCGAATCAGCCGGCGACCGTCTATGCCCTCGTGGAAGGCTCGATCTGGACCGGCAGCGCCTGGGACCACAGCCACCACCTGCTCCGATCCGAGGATGGCGGAGCCACGTTCGCCCGCGTGCACTCGGAGCCGATCGCTACGCGGCCCGACCTCTGGATCGATCGCAGGGCGGCCGGACCCCTCTACCTCGTGGCCGGGAACCAGCTCAAGCAATCCACCGACCACGGCCTGACCTTCACTCCGGTCGGCACGTTGCCCATAAGCAGCACCGCGGCCAAGCTCGCGGGCTCCGAGGCGGGAGCCCCGCACTTCTACTGCGCGCTCATCGGTGACTCGGGCTGGTCGCTCTACAGCTCGACCAATGCCGGGAGCAGCTGGGTTCTCCGCGGCGAGCTCGCGGATTTCTACGGGACACTCATCGCGCCGGTCACGGATGCGAACCAGGTGCTCTACGGCGGGGTCAACTGCCATCGCTCGACCGACGGGGGAGCCTCGTTCAACGTGGTCAACGAGTGGTGGGAGTACTACGGCGATCCGGACACGAAGCTCCATGCCGACATCTTCGGATTCAACTCGCACTTCCTGCCCGCGCCGGGAGCGGCGGGGGCCGCGGGCGACGGCGAGGCGGGCGAGCGGTCGGTCGAGACCCTCTTGATCCACACCGACGGCGGCACCTACAAGCTCGCCCCGACCGCCACAGTGCCGCAGAATCTCACCCGCTTCGGATTCCCCAACGCGCAGTACTACGGCACGCTCACGACGCTTACCGATCCAAACGTCATCTTTGCCGGCTCCCAGGACCAGGGGTACCAGATTTCGCATCCCGGGCTGGGCACCGTGACCCCGGAGTTCACGCAGGTGATCAGCGGCGACTACGCCCATCTGACCTCGGCCTGGCCCGATCGCTCGCGGATGGTCTACTCCGTTTATCCCGGGTTCGTGCTGGTGCAGACGGGCCCCGGCGATTTCGCCAATTTGGAGTTGGCCAGCTTCCCGTCGGGCGCGCCTGGGTTCGCTTTCCTGCCGGCGATCACTGCCGATCCGGATGACACGGCGCGCGCCTATGTCGGTGCCCGAAAGATATGGCAACTGCAGCGGACTGCTCCCTCAGCCTATGACTGGTCGCCCATTCCGTTCGATTTCGATGCCGGAATCGGCGACATCGTCGGTGCCCTCGCCATCGCGCCTTCCGATCACAACCGCTGGTACGTGGCGACCTATGCCGGATTCTCATATCGCTCGGAGGACCATGGAATTAGCTGGGCAAGGTCCACCATCGTTGGTCCCCCGTCCCACTATTTCTCCGGATCGGATGTGATTGTCTCGCCCACTGACGCGCAGCTGGCTTACGTGGGCGGATCGGGCTACAGCAATCCTGGGGTCTTCAGGACCACAGACGGCGGTTCGACATGGGCGCCCCTGGGAGACGGGCTTCCGCCCACCCAGGTCTACGCCCTGGCATTCGGCGAGCCCGGTCAAACCCTCTACGCAGCGACGCAGGCGGGTCCCTTCCGCTTCAACCCAGGGACGCAGGCCTGGGTGAACCTCCTAACCACCACCTGCTGTCCTCCTCTCACCGACTATTGGGATGTCGAGTCGGTGCCGAGCAGCGGAGTCATCCGCTTCAGCACCTATGGGCGAGGAATCTGGGACTATGATCCGGATCTCACCATCTCGGTGCCAGAAACCGCCGGCGCGCCACCGCTCGCGGTCGAGCTCGGGCCCAATCCCGCGCGCGCGCGGAGCGCGCTCGAGTTCACCTTGCCGGCGGCGGGCCAGGTGGAGATCGGGATGTACGACGTCCTGGGGCGACGAGTGCTGACCTTGGCCGACGGCTGGCGCGGCGCGGGGCAGCACCGGGTGGCGTTCGACCTGCGCACCGAGCGCGGGCTGGATCTGGCCGCCGGTCTCTATCTCGTGCGCGTCGTGACCCCGGAGGCGACGGTCGTCCGGCGCCTCACCGTTCTCAAGTGACCGCGGCCCGCCGGCCGCACGCTGCCCACAGCCCGAGGGGGCCCACGAGGTCCAGTGGGATGCGCGCGACGGCCGCGGCGGCGCGGTCGGGGCCGGGGTCTACTGGTATCGGCTGGAGGCGGCGGGGAGCACGCACGCGCAGAAAATGCTCCTGGTCAGATAGCTTCCGGGACCGGTCGCGCCGGGGAAGCAGGCCACTGTTCCGCAGCGGACGGGAGTGCCGCTGGGATCGGGAATCGAATCGAGAACTCGGTGGGTCCTCCGGGCCGGCTCTCGAGCGCGAAGTCGCAGCCGTGAGCGAGCAGAATCTCCTGCACCACCGTCAGACCGATGCCCTGGCCGTTCTCCTTGGTGGTGAAGAAGGGCGTGAAGAGGTGCTCGCGGAGCTCGCTGGGGACTCCCCGTCCCGAGTCCCGGAACACCGCCCTCAAGCGGCCATCCGGATCGCGCGTCAGTCGGATCGTGATCGTGCCGTCTTCGCCAATGGCCTCCATGGCGTTCTTCAAGATGTTGATGAGGACTTGCTCCATCTGGATGGAATCCAGCGCCACCGGCGGCAGGCCGCGCTCGATGTCCAGGACCCAGGTGATCCGGCGGCGGGCGCTCTCTTCCTTGCAGAGGAGCTGGACATCGCCGACCAGCCGCGCCAGGTCACCGGGCCTGAGCTTGGGGGCCGGCAGCCGCACGACATCGGCTAGATCGCGCATGAAGGCGCTCAGTTGCCGCATGCGTCCGATTGCCACCGCCAGCGCCTCGCTGAAGTCCTGCCGATCGCGCTCTTGGATCTGTGCTGCGTAGTTGCAGCAGGACTCGAGGAGGGAACAGATCGCCGCCGAAGTGTTGTTGATCTCGTGCGACATCATTCGGATCAGCTTCTCGTAGGCGGACTTCTCCGATTGCCGGAGCTCGTCGGTCAGCTCCTCGAGCAGGACGAAGCTGCGGCTGAAGCCGCGGTCGAGAAACAGCGAGCGTTGGCATTTGACCCGCCGCCGGCCGTGGAGCGGGATCACGCGCGGCTGATCGATGTCCAGGTTCATGAGCTCGGCGGCAATGCCCCGCTCCGGTTCTCCGCCAGGCTCGCCGCGCGTCCCCTGCGAGTCGTCTCCATTCTTCCCCGAAGCCGGGAGATCGGCCAGGGTCCGTCCGATGAGGCGCGCGGCAGGGGTTTCGAGCAAGCGTTCCGCGGCCGGGTTCACGGTCACGATCCGCTGGTTGAAGTCGAAGATCAGGATTCCGGATGGGGAGGCGTCGAGGATCCGAGCCAGGAACCAGTTCTGCTCCTCGAGCTGGATCCGCTCCTCGCGCAAATGGTCCACCATGCGGTTGTAGACCGCATAGAGCTCTACCGCCTCGGGCGGGCCGACCTCCCGGAATCGGGTGGCGAAATCGCGCTCTTCGATCGTGGCAGCGCCCGATCGGATCAGATCGAGGGGGCGGAAGAGGGCGGAGACGAGCGCCAGAGTGACCGCCAGCGATACGGCGAACAAGATCTCCACCACCAGGAGCCAGATCCGATGGTCGAGCAGGAAGACCACCGCGCCGGCCGCGAAGACGAGATGGAGAAGGACAAGATAGGCGACGAACTTCCGCCGCAAGGTCATGGCTCGAGCCCGGATTCTCCGGGATCGGGCGAGTCGCGGTCCCCGGATCCCCTGGATGCGCGATCTTCGAGCTTGATCCCGAGGCGATCCAGGCGCCGATAGATGGCCTGTCGGGTCATCCCCAAGGATTCAGCCACCCGGCTGACATTCCCGCGATGGAATCCCAGGCTTTGCTGGATCATGGCGCGCTCGACCTCTTCCATCGTCATGCTGCCCACCGCCGGCAGGCGCACCGCGCTCGCCTCGGACGATTCCATCCCCTGGGCCAGATCCAGCTCGGCCGGTCCAATCAGCGGGCGGTCCGTGATCAGCACGGTGCGCTCGATCAGGTGCTTGAGCTGGCGGGCGTTGCCGGGCCACGGAGCGTTGGCGAGCCACCGGAGCGCCTCGGGGCTCAGGGCGAGTTCGGGACGCCCATAGGTCGAAGCGGCAGTGGCGAGGAAGTGTCGGGCGAGGAGCGGAACGTCGTCCGGCCGCTCGCGGAGCGCCGGCAGGTGGAGCGTGATCAGGTTCACTCGATAGAGCAGATCCTCCCGGAAGTCACCCGCTTCAACCGCCGCCTTGAGGTCGCGGTTGGTGGCGGAGAGGACCCGGATATCGAGGGTGCGAGTGGTGCTCGATCCGAGGACCTCGTAGGTGCGATCTTGCAACACCCGCAAGAGCTTGACTTGTAATCCGGGATCCAGCTCTCCGATTTCATCCAGGAGGATGGTGCCGCCGTTGGCGAGCTCGAAGCGCCCGCTCCGATCGCTCCGGGCGTCGGTGAAGGCGCCCCGGGCATGGCCGAACATCTCGCTCTCGAACAAGGTGGAGGGCAAGCCACCCAGGTTCACCTTCACGAAGGGACCGTCCCGCCGCCGGCTGTTGCGATGGATGGCGGCCGCGACCAGCTCCTTGCCGGTGCCGCTCTCGCCGGTGATCAGGACCGAGGCGTCGGTGGCGCTCACCCGCCCGGCGACCTGCAGCACATGCAAGAATTTCGGGTCGCGACCGATCAATCCCGCGAAGTCGAATTGCCGATCCAGCTCCTCCCGAGAGAGAGCCGATTGCTCATCGGCCGGAGCGGCCTCCGCCGCCGCTTGCGCCGCCAGGCCGAGAGCCGTGCGCACCGACTGCAAGAGCTGCTGGTTGCTCCATGGTTTGACGATGAAGTCCGCCCCACCCGCCTTCATCCCGGCCACCGCGAGCGAGATCGAAGCCCAACCGGTCATCAAGATGACGGGGATGTCGGGCCGCGCGGTCTTGATCCGGCGGAGCAGCTCGAGCCCTTCTTCGCCGGTCGTGCGCCGGGAGAAGTTCATGTCCTGGAGGACCAGGCTCAGCTCCGGCCGCGCGAGCGCTTCCAAGGCGGCGGTGGGGGAGGACGCCGCCTCCGAGCGATATCCGGCTTGCTTCAAGAGCAAGCCGAGCGAGTGAGTGATCGATTCGTCGTCGTCGATGATCAGGATCATGGCCGGCCCCAACCTTCCTCTGGCGCTCGATTATGGGCGATCCCGGTGGGCGATTCCATCCGGCGATCCGCCGCTCACTCGTGCTGGAGGGCGGTGCCGGGATGAATGCGGGTGGCGAGCCAGCTCGGATAGAGGCTGCAGAGCATGACCACGAGGTAGGTAACGAGGAGCGAGAGGGCGAGACCGGACAGATAGATCCCGAAGCTCAGGAAGGGCAGGACGCCGAGCATCGGAAGCTGGAGGACCACCAAGGTGCCGAGGCCGACGGCCAAGGTCGTCAGGACCAGGAGCTCACCCATGATCTGCCCGCGCACGGCGCCGGTCGTTCCGCCCAGAGCGCGGCGGAGTCCCATTTCGCTCGTGCGCCGGGTCACGCTTTGCCACAACACCCCCATCAAACCCAGGCCGACCATGATGACCAGGAACCCGGCGATCAGCCCCAGCACGAGGAGCGGCAAAAGGTAGAAGCGCAGCATGCGCTCGCGGGAGCTCAGGAGCGAATCCACGTTGAAGGTCCATTCGGGGGCGACCCGATTCAGGACCGAGACCAGCCGTTCCTCGAACATCACTCCGCTCCCCGGCCGCACCTTGATCAAGAGACGATCGGGTGGATACTCCTCGACGTCACCGAGGCGAGCCGGAATGATGGCGAGGTGGGGGGAGGCCGAGAACTCGCCGTTCCGCCGGAGATCGGTGATGACACCCACCACCCGGGTTTCCATCTCCCCGGCTTCCGGCTCCGGATTGGGGTCGACGGGCTTCCCGAGCGGATCCTCGTTCCCGAACCGGGCCTGAGCGAGCTTCTGGTTGATCACGACCGGGATCCAGGCGCGGGTGTCGTCCCCCGCTTCCAGCCACCGCCCGCGCTCGATCTCGAGCCCGAGCACGTCCTTGAGTTCGATCGTGGCCGCACCCATGTTCACGTCCTCTTCGCGGCCAGCGAGCACCATCGTCGTCGAGTTCGTCGAGTTGGAATAGGGCGTGTTGACGGCCAGAGCGGCGGCCTCCACCTCGATCATTCCGTCCACCTCCCGCCGCACCTGCTGCATGCGATCGATGATCGCTTGGCGGTCCGTCTCCGAGGCCGCGTCGTATCGGCCGTAGTCGATCTCCACTTCCCAGACGTTTTCGTACGAGAAGCCGAGCGGGCGATGCCAGTTCGCCAGGTAGTAGGCGGCGCCCGTCATGACCCCGGTGAGGACCAGGAAGCAGACGAAGATCTCGATCATGATGAGCGCATTGGATCGCTTCCGATTCCAGGACAAGCGGATCAAGTGGCGAATCACCGTGGCGTCCCCCTAAGAGCGGCGACCGGATGCATCCGGGACATCTTCCAGGCCGGATAGACGCCCGAGAGCACACCGAAGAACGTGGCGAGGAAGAGGGCATAGGCGAAGATGCGGTAATTGAGCCCGAACTTGGCATGAGGGATGAGGCCGCTGGCACCGATCGCCGCCAGGACACACCACGAGAGGACGAGCCCGATGACGCCGCCGGCGAGACAGAGAAGCACGTTCTCGATCACGAACTGGCCGATCAGGGCCGACCCCGAAGCGCCAAACGACTTCCGCACCCCGATCTCGCTCGAGCGCTCGAGGATTCGGCTCAGGTTGATGCTTACCAGGTTGATCGCCGGCAGTGACATGAAGAGGAGCATCGCCCCGGCGAGCGTCAGCATCAGCCGATTGGAGCGCTTCTCCGCCGGCCGAGCATTCATCAGCTGCCGCGCGAGCTCGTCCAAATGCGTGTCGAGAGCACCCTCCATCCGGTCGTAGCGGTCCGGTTCGAGGAATTCGACCTGGCCGAGCCGGGCTTGGAACTCGTCTTGGAGCCGGGGGAAATCGCTCCGCTGGTGTGCGAGGACGAGCCCGTTGAAGGCTCCGATCAGCTGCCGGCGAAAGTCCTGGGAGCGGGTGGCGCCGATCGGGATCCAGACATCGGCGTAGGGTACGAAGCGAAAGGCCGGGACGTCTTGGACTACGCCCACCACCCGGAACGGCTGGCCGTCGAGCTGGATCGTTTGGCCGATCGCCGAGGCGCCTGCTCCGAACACCCGCCGGCGGGTGGCGGCGTTGATGACCGCCACCGCCTGCCCCTTCTGATCGTCGTCGGCGGTGAGCGGACGCCCTTCTAGAAAATCGAAGCGCAGGATCTGCCAGAAGTCGCCGTCGGTGCGCTTCACCTGGAAGGCGATCTTCTGCCCCTCGAGATAGGTGATCGCGGGCTGCAATTGGCTGTAGATGGAGACCCGCTCGACGTCGGGCAAGGTGCGAACGTAGCGGTCGAGAAAGCCGTATCCCGGACTGCCGGTCTGCCGAATGTTCTCTCCCTGCATCTGCATCGAGAACACGCCCAGCGTCCGGTGCTGATTCACCTCCGGTTTCATCGGCGAAACCGTATGGTCGATGAGGGACGTGACGACCATTAACACCAGCAAGGTGAAGCTCACGGCAAACAGGCTGATCGCCGTGAAGAACTTGCGACGCAGGAGCACTCGGAGCCCCGTTTTCAGATAATTGACCAGCATGGGCGCGTTCCTCGCGGTGGGCCTTCAGGCGACTTGCCGCCCGTCGAAGAGACGGACGATGTGGCTCGTGCTCTCCGCCAGACGTTGGTCGTGAGTCACCATGACAATCGTGGTGCCGCGCTCGCGATTGAGCTCGTGCATGAGGTCCATGATCTCGTCACCCATGCGGCTGTCCAGGTTGCCGGTGGGCTCGTCGGCGAGCAGGATGCCCGGTTCGCCCACGATCGCCCTCGCGACCGCCACCCGCTGCTGCTGCCCGCCGGAGAGCTGGGAGGGAAAGTGCTGCATGCGGGCGGAGAGCCCCACTCGCTCGAGGGCGGCACGAGCCATCCGGCGACGCTGGGATCCCGGCAGGCCGCGGTAGAGGAGCGGGATCTCGACGTTGTCGAGAACGTTCAGATCGGCGATCAAATGGAAGGTCTGGAAGATGAACCCGATCAGCTGGTTTCGCAGGCGGGCCAGCTCCCGATCCCCCTGCGAGCCGATCCCGTGCCCGTCGAGCGCCACCTGGCCGCCGGTGGGTGCATCCAGGAGACCGATGACGTTCAAGAGGGTGCTCTTCCCGGAGCCGGAGGGTCCCATGATCGAGATGAACTCGCCGGCTTTCACCTTGAGGTTGATGTGACTCAAGGCCACAGTTTCGATCCGTTCGGTGCGATAGACCTTCTCCACTCCCGCGAGCTCGATCATGACCCGCGGTTCCTGTTTCCGATCCAGCACCGCCACTCCGCCGGCGGTGAAGGTCTCCGGCTTCCCGGCCGCAGCTCTCGCATCCACATCGCGTGTCATCGAATCTTGACCTCCGTCAAATGGGCGTAATCCGTCATGTCGGAAATGACCACTTCCTCGCCGGCGGTGAGTCCCGCGAGCACCTCGCAGCGGTCGAAGCTCGCGACCCCGAGCTCCACCGGCGTTCGCACCGCCCGCTCGCCCCGGACGACGTAAGCGACCGTGCGGCCGTCCACGGTCGGGAAGGAGGCGCGTTTGAGGCGCAACACACCCTCCTTGTGGGCCGTCGCCACCTGCACGTCGACCCGCAGATTTGGCCGCAGTCGCGGGCTCGAGGGTTCGTCCAGGGCGACCAGGAAGGAGAGCGTGCCGTTAACGATCGCGGGCAGGATCTGACTGATCCGGCCGGCGATCGCTGCCTCGTCCGCCTGGACGAGGATCGGCGAGCCGAGCGCAATCCGGGCCACGTGCACATCCGAGATCGTGGCCTCGACGCGGAAGGAGCGCAGGTCAGCCACCCGCGCGAGCTCGTCGCCGCGCCGGACGGACGCGCCTTCTGCCGGCAGAACCCAGGTCAGGACACCGGTCCGCTCTGAGACCGCCATGCCCAGCTCCACTCGCCGGGCCGCCTCGTCCCGTTCCTTGGCCAACGCGCGGCGCTCGAGCGCCAGGCCGGCCAGCCGAATGTGCGAGGCCTCTTCGGCGTGGCGCTCGCCCGCGTCGAGATCGAGATGCTCGATCCGCCTCCGCTCGGCATCGGTCTCGGCCTGCCGAACGGCATCGCCGCTCACCAGGCCCTTGTCGAACAGGGCGCGGCTCTTCGCCAAGGCGTAGTCGGCGGACCGGAGCTCGAGGGACTTCAGTTGCACCTGCACCCGCAGCGCGGCGAGCTGGGTGGCCAGGTCGAGCCGCTCGGCGGCGGCCAGGTTTTCCTTGATGGCGATCTCGTCATTCAGTCGCTCGACGGCCAGCCGGGATTCGCCCAGATCGAGTGCGACGATCGAGTCTCCCGGGCTCACGGCGTCGCCCGCGTGCTTGAGGATCCGCGTCACGCGGGTGTCGAGGGGACTCGACAGGATCTGCTCGTACTCGGGGACGACGACGCCGGAGGCGGTGAGGGTGGCGTCGATCGGGCCCCGATCCACGACCGCCGTGCGGAGCCGGGACCGATGCAGGGTGGGGCTCATCCAACCGGGGAGGGCAAAGAGGAGGAGGCCGATGCACATGGCTCCTGCAGCCGGTGGCAGGAGCTTCCGGAGGCGCTGCCGGCGCCGAGTGGCGAGGTCGAGGGTTCGATCCATGATGCACGCTACTCAAAGCAACTAGCGTGCTAGGAGAGCGAAGTCGATGCGCTGCAACGCGAGCGGAGAGGCGACCGCCGGGATTCCGTCCGCAGTCGGACGGCGGTTGTCCGAGAACGGACAATGCCCGGCACGGAAGCGGCGACGAGCGGCGGCCGGCGGGTGACGGAGCGGAGGAAGTCCGGCGGCGGGGGAGCTTTGGCGGGGCTCAGTCGGCGGTGGCGGGCAGGATGTCGATCTGCACCCGCGCGGTCCCGCGGGTGATCATGTGCAGCTCCTGCGCGGCGGCATAGGAGAGGTCGATGATCCGCTGCTTCAGATACGGTCCGCGGTCGTTGATTCGCACCACGACCGAGCGGCTGTTCCGGAGGTTCGTGACCTTGACCCGCGTGCCGAAGGGCAGCGTGCGATGGGCGGCGGTCATCGCGTCCATGTCGAAGAGCTCACCGCTGGCCGTCCGCCGGCCGTCGTGCTGGTGGGCGTAATAGGAAGCTACCCCCGTCTCGGGCGGGGGACCGGTCACGGGCTCGGTGGTGACCGGATGGGCGGTCGCGCAGCCGGTGAACACGGCGGCGACCGCCAGCACGCAAGCCAGGTGGGGCACTCGGCACAGGCTGCTGGGTAATAGCATCATTTCCAGATTATCGGTCTCCCTGGTCCCTTCCCTGACGGGGGACGATCGAGGGCGCTATTTTGCCCAGAATGCGCGTAAGCCGCTACTGGAAAATCACTTCCTATTGCCGGCCGCTCTGAATCGGGTCAGGTCTGGATCAGTCGTCGTTGTCGGCTTGCTCCACCTCGAGCACAGAACCGTCGCGATCAAGTTTGACCTCCCAGAGGACGTCGTTCCTACCGAGCACGATGATCTCCCGGAAGCCACGGTGGTC
>Ga0137428_1000186_pt1 | contig 27602 bp, 53 predicted proteins | sample EasRivERMZT718_2_FD_102305 | JGI IMG/M metagenome (GOLD analysis project Ga0137428, IMG submission 102305) | Soil microbial communities from meander-bound floodplain in the East River, Colorado, USA - East River MetaG ERMZT718_2 | ecosystem: Environmental > Terrestrial > Soil > Floodplain ...
CGCCGACGGCCAACGACGGCACGCGGCTGGATGCGTCGACCATGAACACCGTGATCGCGGCCCTGCGCACGCTGATCACCGCGAGCGGTGTCAACCCGGCCGAGGGCGATGACAGCGCGCTCGTCGCCGCGGTTGAAGCGTTTGTCGCGACCGAAACCGCGGCCGCCATCGCTGCGCTCATCGATTCCTCGCCCGCAACCCTCGACACGCTCAACGAGCTCGCCGCCGCGCTCGGCGACGATGGCAACTTCGCCGCCACCATGACGACGGCGCTGGCCGGCAAGCAGCCGCTCGACGCCTTGCTGACGGCGCTGGCCGCCATTCCCTCGACCTGGGCGACCGACAAGGGGCTCTACTTTCCGACCGAAACTACGGTGGGCACCTTCGACATGAGCCCGCTCGCGCGCACGCTGCAGGCATGTGTCACTGCCGCTGCCATGCGCGCCTCGAGCGTGCTCAACATCGAGAGCGTCACCGCCATCGGCGACACGGACGCCACCATCGCGGCAACCACGCGCGTGGCCTGGACGTCGGCGGCTCTGACGGCGCCGCGGGCCTGGACCCTGCCCGCCGCCAATGCCGTCAACGATGGGCAGATGCTCATCATCATGGATGGCGGCGGCGTCAGCCCCACCAACAAGATCGTTCTGACGCGCGCCGGCTCCGACAGCATCAACGGCTTCACGACCTTCGACTTCGACGTCGCCGGTGGCATGGTGCTGCTGTGGTCGAATGGCGGCAACTATTGGAAGGCCCATCTCATCCCGCTCTACGGCATCTCGGCGGGTCAGGCCGTGCGCCTCGACTCGTCCGCCAGGCTGCCGGCCGTCGACGGTTCGCTGCTCACCAACGTCGTCGCTGGCGCCTCACTGCTTGCGCCCGGCACCATGATGAACGGCAAGATCGTGGCCAGCGTTGCCGGCAACGCCCTCACGCTCGCGCTCAAGACGCTCGCAGGCACCGATCCGCAGGCGTCCGACAAGGTGACGATCGTGTTTTCCGACGGCACCAAGCGCGAGATCACGGCGGCCACGTCGATCGTGGTCAGCTCGGGATCAACACTCGGCACGCTCAACTCGATCCCGTTCCGCGTGTGGGTGACGATGTTTGACGACGCAGGCACGCTGAGGATGGGCGTGCGGCAGTGCTACGACCACACCAACCATTTCATCGCTGGCTTCAACAGCAGCGGGATCGCCAGCAGCACGGCCGAGGGCGGCGCCGGCGCCGCCGATAGCTTCGGCGTCAACTACACGGGCACCGCCGTCACCGATAAACAGTTCGTGCCCCTGGCCAGCGCGGAGTGGGACTCCGGGCTCGCCACGGCCGGCACGTGGTCGGCGGGACCGACGCGGGTTGTGCTGGCGGGGGCGAACGGAAAATTGCCCGGCGCCGTCGTCAAGGACGCCTACGCCCTGACGACGGCGGTATCCAGTTCCGCCGCAACCACGCCGACCGATGACACGATCCCGCAGAGCGGCGAGGGCGCCGAGATCCTCACGCGCGCCATCACGCCGACCGCGGCGATGAACATGCTGGAGATCGAGACGCATGTGCAGGTTGCCGCGTCGGCGGCCGACAACGTGGTCCTACACCTGCATCAGGATGCGGTGGCGAACGCGCTCGCCGCCAGCATGATAACGACGGGCGGGGCCAACAACCGGGAACTTATGATGCTCCGGCACCGCATGCTTGCCGCCGCCGCGTCCTCGACCACATTCAAAACCCGCGTCGGCGGCGCCGGCGCCACAATCACGATTAACGGCTCGGCGGGGGCCCGGCTGATGGGTGGCGTCAGCGGCAACACCTTCCTCAAGATCACGGAGCGGATGACCTGATGCCAAAATATTTCGTAGAAGCCCTGATTCCTAGGTCGCAAGCCTTCGCCTTGCCGAACAACAACAGCCAGCAATGTGCGATCCTGTCGCTCCTGCTTCCCGAGGCGGGGGAGTGGGATGCGCAGGGGTGCGTTGGCTTTGAAACCAACGGCGGCGCGCAGGCGATCCACTATCACATCGACATCGGCGAGGGCGACGGCATCGAGACTGCGCCGGCGCGCGGCTCGACCAATGCCGGGCATATCAATTTCTACCCGAATCAAGGGCAGATCCGGCAAACCGGCGTGAGGCGGTTTTCCATCACGAAGCCCACGGTCATCAAGCTGCGAGCACTCGCCGAGTGGATCAACGGCGGCGGCCAGGTGGGCTATGGCTACCTGGCCGCCCGCCGCGCCCCGGATGAAGCGCCGCCGCCGCCGCCCCCACCGCCTTCCCCCGGCATCGACCAATTCACGGCGCTGATGCTGCACTGTAATGGCATACCCGGCACGGCGGCGTTCCCCGACAGTTCGCAGTTCAATCGCGTGGTCACGGTTGGCGGCGGCGCGCACATCGGGGTCGAAGGCGCCAGGTTTGGCGTCGGCGCTCTGACGCTCGACGGCGAAGGAGACTGGCTATCGCTCCCGGCCGGCGCGATCGTCCTATCGGGCGATTATGCGCTCGACCTCTGGATCTTCACGTCGGATGCGAGCGCCGACCAGGCGCATCGGCGCATCATCTCGATCGGCGGCCACGCCAACGGCGGCATCGAAGTCACCATCGCGCTCGACGGCACGGTCTCGGTTTACGCGCAGGCCGCCGAGCGCATCCGGGGCTCGACGAACGTCGCCAATGGCGCGCTCAACCACATCGCTCTGACGCGGGCGGGCGGGCGCCACCGGCTGTTCGTCAACGGCCTGCAGCAGGGCGTAACGTGGGATAGCGTGGCCCCGTTCGGTGCGGGCTTGCAGACCTTCATTGGTCGCTATCCCGGCAGTGCCGTCGGCCACCTCCGAGGCGCGATGAGCGAGATCCGCATCTCAAACGGAGCCGCTCGGTGGACGTCAAACTTCACGCCACCGGACCAGCCTTACTCCGCCTAGATTGGCTCGGGGCTGTTGAGCCCAGGCACCGGCGAATCGTGACAGATGGGGGCTTCCGCAAGGAGGCCCCGAAGATGCCGCGCAAGCGCGCGCTCACTGCCCCACCCGATACGCGGCCGATGTACTGGCCGCTGCGATGGCACTACGCATGCCGCTGCGGCTGGCGTGCTCTGAAGTCTGAGTTTTCCGAGGAACCGAAGCGCTGCCCCGAGTGCGGCGCGGAACCGAAATGAAGGCCCCAATGCCTTTTTCCGTCGACGTCAGGACCGGCCGGCTCCTCAAGGACGGCACCCCCGTCAAGTTCGTGCCCTCGCCCAACATCTCGGGCGCCCGCATGGAGCCCAACGGGCTCGTCTATCACGACACTGCGGGATCGAACGCAGCCGGCGCGGTCTCCTGGTTTGCCAACCGAGCCAGCCGGGTTTCGGCCCACCTGGTGGTCGACATCGACGGCACCGTGATCCAATGCGTGCTGCTCGATCGCGTCGCCTGGCACACCGGCACCAAGCGCAACGGCGACACCATCGGCATCGAGATCGCCAACGTCGGCGAGCTCGACCTCAAGGGTTACTCGCGGGCGACCAAGAAGACCTACGACGACGCCATCGAGTGCACCGTCGACAGCCACGGCGGCAAGCGCAAGTGGCGGCCCTACACCGACGCGCAGATGGATGCCGTCGAGGCGCTCACGCTCGCGATCTGCGCCGCCTACCCGATCCGCGAGCTGCTCGGCCATTGGCAGCTCTGCCCCGGCCGCAAGGTCGACCCCACCCCGCTGTTTGCCTGGGCGCGCATGCGCGAGTGCGTGAAGCTCAACGTGAGGATCCCGCCTGCAGCAGCGGGGCTGGACGTCGCCGGCGCGCAGAAGGCGCTCAACGCCCTGCACTACGGCGCCGGCGCCGCCGACGGCATCGTCGGCCCGCGCACCCGGTCGGCGATCCGCGCCTTCCAAGAGCAGAACCACCTGCCCATCACCGGCACCCTCGACAAGGCGACCTCAGACTTGCTGATGAAAAAGCCAGGGGCGTCGGCGGTGGCGCTACTGGCGGGCCCGGCCGTCGATGAGGGGCCCAAGCCGTTCCCGTTGGGCTCGCGCGCCGAGCTCACGCCTGCGGATCTCCGGGCCCGCGGCTCGGGCACCATGACCACGCTCGCCACCGTGAGGTGGGCGCAGTTCCCGGTGCTCGGCCTGCAGATGGGCGACGCGCTCGGCGGCCTCGGCCAGGTGCTCGACGGGGTCGACACCTCGGTCGCCATGCTGCAGCGGGTCGACCAGCTGATCCCCGTGATCGAGAAGCTCGCGGCCTGGGCGGTCACCCCGGCCGGGTTCAAGGCGATCGGCGCGATCCTGCTCATGTGCGCCATCTGGAAAGGCACCAAGATTGTCGAGGCTCGCCGGCTCGCCGACGCGCAGACCGGCGCCAACGTGAGGGTGTGACAATGCTCACCAATCTCATCCCCGGCGTCGCCGCGCTCAAGGCGATCGCGGTCTCGGCGGCAGCCGGCGCCCTGATCATCGGCGGCGCCTGGCTCGGCTGGCAAACGCGCGCGATGGGAGATCCCAAGCGCATCGCCGAGGGCGCCAGGCCGATCTGCGAGGCCGCCGCCGCGCAAGCCCAGCTCGAGGCGCTCAAGACCGCGATCACGTCCGAGCGCATGACGCTCGAGGAGCGCGAGGCAACGCTGGCCCAGCTTGGCGTCGACATCGACAAGATGCGGCGCGCACAACAGGAGAGAACCGATGCGACCCCTATCGATGTTCGCGCTCGTGAGTGCGTGCCTTCTGGCACTCCCTGGCTGCGCCGATAAAGGCAAGCCGCTCGAGCTCAAATTCCCGGCGGTGTTCGATGCCGCCGAGGTGCGCTGCCCGCCGGCGTCGCCGGTCATCCGAAACGAGTTCGCCAACCGCAAGGTCGAGAGGCCCGACCATTGGGGCATGGCCAGCGCCTCGAGCGGCGAGCTGATGGACCTGGTCGACAAGCACGAGGTCGCCGAGGTCCGCAAGAATGCCTACGGGTCGCAGCTGTTGCGTGAGTATGAGCGCTGCCGAGGTGGGAAGCCGGCAGCAAAGGGGAAGCCAGTTAGCTGAGAAGGGGGGAGACCCGTGAGCTATCAGGAGCGATTCCTTGACGACGCGCAGCCAGACCCAATCACCGCCGCCCTTCGATCCCTACGCGCCCAGGGGGAACGGGGTGGTGGGGGATCTGCGGGAGCGCCTGGCGGTGCTGGAGACCAAGGGCGACGCGATCGCGCGGACCTTGGACACGCACGCGGTGCGGATCGAGCGCTTGAGCGACCGGCAGCTGCGAACGGAGACAGCTGGGGCGCAGGCTTTGAGCGAGCTCCCACGCCTGCTCGAAAGCCATACCCACCCGCTACACACGCGGCTCTCGCGGCTCGAGACGCGGTGGTGGGAGCCGATGCGCCCGTATTTCTGGCGGGTGTACGCAGCGCTGGGCCTGCTCGGGTTCGCGATGGGCTGGAAGTTCGTGACCGGCGAGCCGCTGCCCATGGGCCACGTCATCAAGATGCTCTTTACAGGTTCGTGAGCCGGCACCCCAAGGTGATCCCGACGATCGTGCTGGTGCTTGCCGTGCTGCTGATCGCCACGGGGAGGCACATCTGATGGAGCGGACCCTGGACTTCTTAGATCGCCACCCCGCCGTGCGCGCCGCCGGGATAGCGATCTTGAGCGCGATCTATCTCGGCCTCAGCATCGTCGGGCCGTTCCTGGTGCCTTGAGACAAGCATCGGACCGCCGATCGCGTAACTCCCTGCCGCCGCTCCCGCCCACGGAGCGGCGGCTTTTTCGTTTTCAGGCCCCCCGCCGGATCACGAACGTGTCGCTGGTGTCGAACGTGAGCGGCTCGGGCTTCAGGCCGCCGACCAGCGTCGCGCGGTAGATGCACTTGCCGCGGTTCACCAGCACGACCAGGTCCGCGCCCGATCGATAGGCCACGACCTCGACGTCGGTGCCGACCAGCGGCATGTGGCCGGGCGCGGCCGCGAGCAGGTCGCTCAACGTGTACGTTGTGGCCACGCTCGCGTTGTCATCGTTGACCGGCGCCGCTCCCCCCACCTCGAGCTGCCACTCGTCGACCAGCCGGCGCACGACCACGGCCTCGATCATCAGTTGCTCGGTCTGCGGGACCTTGCTGATGACCTCCTGCTTGAACCGCTGATACCAGCGCTGGGCGAGCTCGTCGTTGCCCAGCGCGTCGGCCATGATCGCGAGCGCGGTTTGCGCCGGTCCCGATCCCCCATAGCCCCACGACAATCCTGTCGGCGAGTGCCGGCGCAGATCGAGCCGCGGATTGAGCCGCCGCTCCTGCCTCACGCCCCCCACCATCTCGTCGACCCACACCTCGTGCTTGATGGGGTTGCCGACGTACACCTGCATGCGCATGGCATGCAAAAACGGCTCAACGGGTCTCAGCATCTTCGTTTCCCTCTCCTGTGGTCACTTGGATGTCTCAAAGCGTGGGTCGGCACACAGCCGATCTAACGCTTCAACAAGACCAGGGCACGCATCGTCCAAGTCTGGTTTGATATCCGGGGGCAACTGGTCCCAATGATCCATGATGTTGCCGAGCATGCACCACAGTTCATCCCTAGTCGGGAACGTCGCGCTTTTGGATTTCTTCGGCTTCGTGCTGCCGCTCGTGATTTTGGTCATAGGTCTAACTCCGGGATGTCGGCCTTCAGCTCGGCCTCGAGCTTGGCGAGGATCGCCTGCATCACGAGGATGCGCCGCTCGCCCTCGGCGCGGTCGAGCTTGCCGCCCTCGACCCACCAGGTCGGATAGAGGCGCTTGCGCAGGCCGAGCTCGCGCTTGAGCTCGGCGATCATGTCTTTGAGTGTCACCATTCACTCCACCTCCTTGAAGCCGCCGCGCGTCAGCATGATCTCGAAGGCGACGCGCTCGGATTGCCTCACGACGAGGTCGCCGCATTTGCCGCCGTTGATCCAGACGCCATAAGTCGCGTGCCCAGGCGTCGAGTGCACCACGCGGAAGGTTGCTCTGACGATATCGAGCTGCTTGTCCATCAGTATGCCCACCTCTTGCCGCGTCCGTGATCGTAGCCGGGGCCCTCGATGCCGAGCCGCGCGCGGGCAGCCCGGATCTCGCGCCACGTGAAGCCGCACTCGCGCAGCGTCACGGCCTCGCAGCCGGCGAGGATGCGCTGGTCGAGCCGGCGCTGGCGCCCCGGCGCCTCCTCGACGATCCTGCGCGGGCTTGGGATGTACTCATTGACCGACATTGCCACTCTCCTTTCACACACAAAAAAACGGCCCGAGCCGAAGCTCGAGCCGCGCCCTCAAACCGGGTTGCAAAAACGGAAGTTACTTACTTCAAGCCCTTGGCTTTGGCCGCCGGCTCGACCGCCGGCACCAGGAACGGGAATTTCAGCCCCAGGCGCACGGTGTGGTCTTGCGGCTCGCGATTGAAGCTGCCGAGCGCGGCCGTCGTGTCCTGGTCTTGGTAGAACGCGGCCCGATAGGACACCGTGAAACGCATGACGCCGATCTCGGTCTCCATGCCGACGCCGGCAACCGGCCCCTGGTAGGTGGGGAGCTCGATCGACATGCCGGGCCCGAGCTCGAGGTCCTTGTCCCAGGACCAGCCCCAGCCGGCCTCGAGGTAGATGCCGGTGTGGGCGTTGGCCATGTAGCCGAGCTGGCCGACCAGGGCCGCGCGCCGCGATGGCGCGGTGCCGATCGCGGTACCGAGGATTGCCGGGGCGTCGCCGACCCGCTTGTAGAAGTCGATGTCGGCCTGGGCGCCGGCGTAGAAGCCCGAGGTCGAGACCGGGACGTGGCAGCTGAGCGAGGTGCCGATCAGCGCCGAGACGGTGGCGGTGTTGTCGTCGAAGGCGAGCGTCGAGATCTCGCTGTGCGCCGCCGAGGCGCCGGTGTGCAGTCCGATGGCGCAGCCCTTGAAGGCGTGGCTCGGGGCAGGGAACGCCAGCGCGAACGCCAGCGCGAACATAATGGGCAGGAGGTGTCGCTTCATTGGGAGGTCTCCCGGGGGGACGCGGGCACGCGCATGTGCTAGCCCCGCCGTTCAACTCCGAGTCGCCTACCTGCAACAAGAAAAAGCGCCGCACCGTCACCACCTACAACTCAAGACTGCATCAATCTGAGGGCCGCCGCTCGGATCTGCGCCAGGTGCTCGTCGAGGCAAATCTCGGGCTCGCAGCTGTCGGGTTGCCGGTTGGCGGTGATGAAGCCGACGAGCGCCGCCGCGACCACCTCGTTGAGGGCGCCCATCAGCTCGAGGCTCGGGGTGCGCGCCTGCTTCTCTGCCTGGTGCCAGCGAAAGATCGCCGGCGTGATCGCCTTGGCGGCGCGGATGACGGCGGTCATGGGCTGGCCCGGCGGATGTGCGCTCGCGCCAGCGCGTAGGCGATTGCGAGCTCGTACTCGATCGCCTGGAGTTTCTCGGCGCGCTCGGCGCGTTCCTCCACCCGGCGGAGTAGACCGCGGGCCCGCTCGGCGAGGTCGACGCGGCCAGGGGGAGGCAGATCGGCGATCTCGAACGCCAGCTCGAGTGCGGCGCGCATGCCGACCTCGTTTGCGGCGAACACAGCCAGCCCGCCGGCCCTGCGGTGCGTCTCGGAGAAGAACTCGGCGAGGCACCGCAGCACCATCATGTCGGTGACGGCAGTCATTTCAGCGTGTCCCTTCTCTTGGTCCGAGTAACGTGACTTTGTCGGAGCTAGCGGTTTTTGGCGTCGTCGCAGGGAAACAGCGAGGCCCACCACGCGCCGACCAGGAAGCCGACGCAAAAGCCGATGACGAGGCCGCCGAGGAAGGTCACTGCCCCTGCAGACCGTTGAGGCTCTCGCGCAGGTTGGCGCGGGCCTCCTCGAGGGTGCTGCCGCCCTTGGCCTTGAAGTCGTCCAGCGCCTCCCGCGTCGCTATCCGGTCCTCGAGGCCCTCGAGGCGCTCCTCGAGCTTGACGTTCTCGAACGTGAGCCGGATCAGGAGGAAGATCGCAACCACGGCGACGGTAATGATCATGGACAGGGTGGGGTCGGGCATGGACATGGGTTCACCTCAAGGTTTCGAACGTGGGGAGCACCGGCCCGGCGGTCGGGTCGAGCGCGTCGCGGATGAAGGTGATCAGCAGGACGGCGGTGATCGCCGCGATGCAGACCGCCCAGGCGGTGTCGCGCAGGGTTTGGCTCACGGTTGCCTCCTCGGTGTGTTGGGGTCGTTGACGTGGATGCAGGCGTCGCAGGTGGGGAGCTCGGGGATCCCCATCGACTGCAGCGAGCCGGTCGATAGGGGCCGGTAGCGGCGATAGTTGGCGATCACCTGGTCGTCGTGCGCCTGCCGCAGCGTCCCGAAGGGGCGGTAGCGGTCGCCGTTCCACTCGACCGGCAAGAGCCGCATCTTGTCGTCGGGTGCGTCCGCGTAGGTGATGAGCTGGCCGTCGGTATCCTCGAGTCGCAGTTTCATTGCTGAGGGCCTCCTTGTCGTCTCATGGTCGATGTCTCCAAATCGCACAGTCGGGAAGGTCCGGGTTGGCGATCGCCAGCTGTGTCAGCCGGTCGATCAGCGCGTCGTCGGTCTCGCCATCGCGCCGGCGGGTGCCGAACTCGAGGGCGGCGATGTCGTTGAGCCGCTGGCCGTGGCTCGTGAAGACGGTGAGGTTGGCGAGCCTGGCGAAGGCCCGCGCCTTGCGATCGAGCTTGCGGGCCTTGCGTCGAGCTCGCCAGGTCGCCACCAGGAGCGCGACGATCCCGCCGGTGGCGATCACCAACAGGTAAAGCAGGAAGATCGCGAGGACCGGGGGGCTCACAGCTCGCGCTTCCCCAGGTGCAGCGTCAGTTGCGTGACGAAAAACTCGAAGGCCTTACGCTTGGCCCCGCGCGGCACCTCGGTGGTGATGGTGTGGTGTGTCGCCCGGCGCAGCGCCAACAGCACCAGATGCCAGGGCTGGCCGTGTATGGCGGCGAGGATGCCGCCCGCCATCTTCTCGACGATCGCGATCTCCTGCGCCTCTTGCGCCGTCGGCTTGCGCAGGTGCGGCGACGTCGGCGCCTGCATGATCTCGTCGACGATCGCCCGGGTCTGCCCCGCGCTCACCAGCTTGTTGTCGGCCTCACTCATCGCCTTCGCCCTTTCCTCTTTCGCCGCCTCACGGGGCGGTCTTCCTCGTCATGCTCGAAATACCGCTCCTCGCTCCACTCGACCTCGTGCCGGTCCAGGTCGATCCGGAACCATGTGCCGCCGCCGGCGCGGCTGTAGGAGTTGCAGCGCCAGCAAACGAAGGCGCCCGGATCATCCTCGACGTCGATCGAGCGCGGGTAGATGAGGCGCGCGACCGCGAACGACACTTCGTGCCCGGCTGGGCACGTCTTCATGCGACGGCCGCCAGGCTCGGCGGCCTCCATGTCCAGAATTTCTGGTAGCCGCGCGCCGGCGTCGGGCGGCGCAGCGGGCGCACCTCGGCAAGCTCAAACAGAAAGCGGCCCGGGCGATAGTCGCCGAAGTGTTCCTCGTCGGGCGCGAGCAAGATCGCCTGCCCGCCAGTTGTCACGAGTGACCTGACGTTGCCGCTGTAGCCCGTGGCGAGGACCTCATGCACGGCGATCAAGCGTGCGGTGGCGAGGACGGCGCTGCGCGGCAGCTTCTCCCAATCGCGGCCCACGTCCAGCTGCTTGCTGATCGCCTCGGCGGCGGCGGCGGGCAACTCGTGCGGCGAGCGATACTTGCTGCCGGCGTGCAGGGCGATGGTTTGACCGATGAGCAGCTGGGTCTGGTCACGCCAACTGCGCGTCTCGAAGCGCTTGACCCCCTCGAGGATCAGCGCCAGCCAGGGCTGATGCAGCGTGATCGCCTTCATGATGCGCATGCCTCTGTTGAGCCTCCTTTTGCTTGTGACACCAGCGCGAGCGCCAGCTGCGCGGCGCACTTGGGGCAAAGCATGAGGTCGTCGAGCTTGGCGGCGAACGCCTCGGCGCGGGCGAGCTCGGCGCGGAGCTCGGCGATCTCGTCGAGGAGGCGCTCGACCTGGTTGTAATTCTGGGTCTTGCCCCGGTTCGGCGCCGGCGCGCCGGGCGGCCGCCCGGGCTTTCGCTTCCCGGGGATCAGCGCGACCTTACTCATCACCACCACCCCTTTCGCTTGGGTGCCGCCGGCATCCTCGCCGGCGGCTCGCTCTCCTGGGCTCGCGTCGCCGCCTCGATCAGTTGGGCGAGCGCCAGCATGTTGGTGCGCATCTGACTGGTCGTCTTGCCGAGCCCGGTGATCTCGGCGAGCTGGTTGAGCTCGCTGTCGTAGACGACCGCCTTGCCGCCGGTCGCATCGGGCCAGACCTCGTAGGGCACCCCGCCTGGCAGAGTGCCCAGATCGAAGTCGAACTCGAGCTGCACGCGCTCACCGCAGCAGCCCGAGCAGGACCTCGAGGTCGACGAACACGCGGCCGTCGGGTGTGACCTTGAGCTCGCCGATCGGGATCTCGATCAGAGGCTGCCCGATCGGCCCCTTGAAGCGCCGGCGCACCATCTCCTCGAGCGTCGCGTTGACGACGTCTCCGTTCGCCGGCACCTCGACCGAGGGCGCGAGCCCGGTGCTGGGATCTTGGCTGACGGTGAGCCCTCGCTCGCGCGCCACCGCCGCGTTGATCCGCCTCAACTGCTCATCCCGGGACATCGTCACAACGCGCTCTCCTTTCGCTGCAGCATCGACGCGCGCGAGGGACTCCTCGGCGGTCCTCACCTTCGGCAGGCTCACCCCGTTCGCCGCCCGTTGGATGAGCTGCGCGTCGCTCAACAGGCGCTCGCGCTTGCTCGGGAACGACGTCGGCCCGGCTCGTGACGTGTGCTCGTAGTTGCTCATGCGTCGGCTCCCTCGGTTTCCTCGTCATCATCGACGAGATCTTCCAGCCCCGTTGCGACCAGCTTCGTCGCCTCGCCGGCGACGTCGCGCCGGTTGTCGTCGTAGGTGACGGTGGTGTTGGCCGATGAGTGACGCGCAAACTTCTGCGCCTTGCGCAGGTCGCCGTTGGAGCGATCGAGAAAATGGGTGATGGCGGTGTGGCGCAGCCCGTGCGGGATGAGATGGATGCCGAGCCTCTCGCCCCAGCCCTCGAGCATGTTCTCGATGCCGTCGCGCGAGAAGCGCAGGCCCCTGCCCTTGCCGGCGGGGTCGAGGCGCAGGAACAGCGGGCCCGGCGCCATGCCGCGCTTGCCGATCCAGCCTCGCAGCGCCTTGATCGTCAGGGGGGCGATGGTGACGGGCTCGCGCTCGAGCCGGCCCTTGCCGAGGATCTGGATGCGGCCCGCGTAGAGGTCGACGTCGTCGAGCTCGAGTCGCTCCACCTCGCCGACGCGCAGACCGTTGACACCGAGCAGCATCAGGATGGCAACGTCGCGCTTGGCCTTGGCGGGGTCGGCGTGCGTCTTGGCCAGCGCGATCGCCTTCTCGAAAGCCTCGCGCCCAGGCCCGCGCGTGTCGCGGAATTTCCGGGCTTTGACGGGAGCGACCTCGAGCTTCCAGTTGATCAACCCGATGACGCGCGCGGTGTCGACCAGGGAGCGGATGGCGGCGAGGCGCGAGTTGACCGTTGCCGGCGCGAGCTTCTGCTCGAGCATCCAATCCCTGAATGCCATGCCCATCTCGTTGGCGCGGCCGGGATGGGAGCGGAACAAGGCGTCGATCGCCTGCGCGGGCTCGATCGCCCCGCCGCGCGCGAACTCGCCCATGTACCAGATCCCGAACTGCCTCAACGATTTGAGGTAGGCGTCGATCGTCTCCTGGCTGCGGCTGCCGATCCAGCGGTCGATAACCGTCTGGGCGGTCAGATCCGTGCGGGCGAGCTCGCCGGCGGGCCGGATGACGGTCAGCTCCTGGGACATGAGGACCTCGGGCATGACGCGCGCACTCTCACTTCGGTCTAGTGCGAGTCGGCCGGCGGGGCCTCGGCAGGGCTGTGAGTTCCGCGTCTATGGACTTGGCGCCCAGCCGATCGAACAGCTCGGCGACGTCGCCGATCAGGCCGCCGGTGGTAACGGTGGCGGTCTCGTCGTCGCCGGCGTCGCTGCCGTCGCAGATGTTGCGGTTGATCAGCTCGACGGCGGCCGCGATCGCGCGGGTGCTTGGGGGCCTCATGACAGCGGCACCTCGTCGAAACCGCAGCGCAGGCACATGACCTCGATTTGGCGGCAGATCTGCTCGGGCGTGATCTCCCCGCCGCGCCGGCGCACGTTGAAGATCATGTTGGCGATCAGGTAGGCCGCCAGCGCCCGGCCGACGCCCAGCTGCTTGCCCACCAGCGCCGGCCCGACCACTTCGTTGAACAGCTCGCGCGCGGTCGCCATGTCCCGCTCGATGTTGTCGTCGCTCATCTTCACGCCTCCTCGGTTTGATCGTCGGCCGGCGGCTCGGCCGGCGGCGGCTCCTCGCGTTTGGCCTTGCGTGGCGCCGGCGGCGGCGGGCCGTCGGCCATGACCTCGTCGGGCCAGATGGCTGCCGCCGTCGTCACACCTTCGGCGATCGCGGTGAGCGCACCCGAGATCCGGGCGATGTCCTCGGGCATCCAGGACCTCGCGCCGCGGCCGATCCATCGCACCACGCGCTCGGGTTTCACATGGAGCTCCTCGAGGCGCGCAGCGATGCGCTCCTCGAATTTCTTGCGGTCCTTCTTGATGGAGTCGACCAGCGCCTTGCGGCTCTCCTCCCATGCGAAGTCGGTGAGCTCGGGCAGGTAGTTGACCACCGCGTTGCGGATCGCCTTGCTCTGCCCCATCGCAAACAGCAGGTCGTCGACGCGGCCGTCGTCATACCTCTCGCCGACATTTTGCGAGCGCCGCTGCCGGTAGGTGCGGCGCACGGTTGTGTTGCGCTCGAGGTCGAAAATGGTCGCCTCGAATATCCAGGCGTCGTCGGACTCCACCACCGTCACGCTTTGGTCGATGTTGTCGATCACCTGCAGCACGGCGTTGGCGCACTTGATCGACGGGCCCTCGACCGTGTCCATCTTGTTGGTCCGCTTGTTCTTGACGGGCCAGGCATAGCCCCATTCCGCCGTCTTGCCGGGGGCGAGCAGCTTGAGCTGCCGGCGTGCCTTCTCCTCATCGCGCGGGAACCGCTTGGCGAGCGCCATGCGATTGAGCAGGAGCGCGATGTCAGCGCCGCTCTTTTGTGCGACGGGCGCGAGCGCGCCCTCCTCCTCCTGCAGGTCGGCCTGCTGTCGCTGCACTGCGCGCTGCTTTGCTGGAACCATGTTCGTCGTCTCCTGGTTTGAATGAGGGGGCGGGCTCCTGTGGGAGGAATTGGCAGAAGCCCGCCCCGCGATCCGAAGGGGTCTGTACCCCCGCACATGGGCGCCCTGGCCAGCTGGTTGGGGCGCCTTCCCCTCCGGTAATCCCCTGCCACCGCGAAACGCCGGGGTGTGAGCAACCGGCAAATGCCCTCTCGGATGGCTCGGGGTTGTCCTACACGCGATACTTCTCGACGATGTCGATGCCCGAGATCTTGCGCTCGCGGTCCTCGGCGTGCGCCTTGCGCGCGTGCTTGATGAGGAGCTCGTCGAGCTCGCGCAGGAAGGCGAGCATGATCTGGTCGCCGGCGCGGCGAGACAGGAAGTCGAGCGCCTTGCCGCGATCTCTCACCGCGTAGTCCCACGCGCGCGTCAGCCCCTCGCTGCGCTTCTGGCCGCCGGGGCCTGCGAACTGCCCGCCCGACCGCGGCTTGGCGCTCGCCGCGAGGCGCGCGGCATCCTCGGCCTCCTCGACCTTCTTGGCCTGCTCCTGCGCCGCAACCATCGCGCCCATGTCGTGCGTCGTCTTCTTGGTGAGGCGCTCTAGTCTCGCGCGCTCCTCGTCAACGATGCGCTGGCGCTCGGCGGCCTCCTCGGCCTGCTTTTTCTTTACCGCCTCGAGCCACGCGATCTGCATGGGTCGGGTCTTGTCGAGCATCAGCTGGGCGGCGTCGATGATCGGGACGAACTCGCCTTGCGTCTCGAGCACCTTCTGCTTGAGGGGGGCCACCAACTCGGTCGACGTCGCCTTCGCCTCGTCGCGCAGGGCCCGCGCCTGGTCGCGGAAGGCCTTGAGGTTGTCGCTCTGCTCTTGGCTCTTGAGCTTCCCCAGCTTGAGGAACTGGCTGCCGGCGGCGAGCAGCTCGGCCTGGCGCGCGCGCAGCTTGTCCGCCGGCGTCTTCGGCGGCTTGTTGTGCCCAATCCCGCCCAGCTGGGCGTCGTCGCTGAGATCTTCCGGCATCATGCGCCCTTGGTCCTCCTGGTGTGGGGGCCGCTGGGCCCCATGGGTGCCGCTTTGCGAACGTCTGAAACCGCGTGCCGGCGTCCCTCGGGGTCGAAGGCGATCAGCGTGTCCCACCAGGTGCCGTGCTGCACGGCGTGGCGGTAAGCCTCCTCGGACACGGGGTGCATCCAGCAAAAAAGACCCCAGAGCACCAGCGGGCGCTCGGGAGTCTCGGTCCTGTCCTTGACGCCGACGGTTTGCCGGCCGGCGGTGTCCCAGATCGCGCACGGGACGAACAGGCCGCGACGCGAATAGCGAAAACGATAGAACCCGGGGAAGGGGGCGCCCTCGTTATCCCAGCCGGTGAAGTCGCCGGCGAGCGCGTGCCAGTAGAAGTCCCAGCGCTGCCTCTGTGTCGGTGATTGCTTTGCCACTAGACCCACGCCCCCCACTGCAATGGGGTCATTAGTTGCATAGGCTGAAACTAGCGGTCAAGCGCGAGTGTGAGCACAGCGGGGATAACTCAGCGGATGCGCGCGGCGAGTCCGGTTTTCGCTGGCGTCGCCGGCGTGGGCTTGTCCTTTGTCGGGGCTGGCTTTTTCGGCTTGCTGTGCAGCGGCTTGGCCGGCACGGGCTCGGGTGCCGGCTCGGCGAGCTCGGCTTGCGCGCGCATGGCGGCCAGCGCCATCGGTCCCGGCGGCGGAATCTGCAGCGGCCTGATGCGCAACGGCTGCGAGACCGGCGCGGCGATTGCTGCCGGCGCCGGCGGCGCCTCCTTGATCTCGACGCGCGCCTCGGGATGCTTGGGGCCGACGTCGATCACGGCCGCCTTGGCGTAGGCGGCGACGATCTCGGACCTGCCTGAGATGGTCGGCAGCAGGATCTGCGCGGCCTGGATCACGACCACCCCGAAGAACGCCATCAGGTAGGCGAACCCCGGGCCTTGCCCGAAGATCCAGGCGAATACCGCGGCCTTGGCGTCGGCGGGCGGCCGCCCCCTGGCGACGGCGAGTTTCTCGCGCGCGTCGACCATCTGTGCGTCGATCTTGTCGCGGCTCTCGGCGTGCTCGAGGTCGGCGCGCTTCTGCGGCAGCTGCTTGAGCGCCTCCTGCGCCTGCTTGCGCACGATCGCCGGCGCGTCTCGCCCGTGCCCCGCCTTGACGTCGGCCTCGAGCTGGGCGACCGCGCGCTTGAGCGCGTCGACCTGGCCCACGTGCCCGTACCAGGAGCGACGAGTCTCGAGATCGGTGATGCGCTTCTCGATGTTGACGACCTCCTGCGCCGCCGATTGGTCGGCCGCCATCGGGCGGAACATCACCGCGCCAAAAAAAGTGAACTGCATCGCGGCGGAGTAGAGGCAGGCGAGTATGAGCAGCAGCACGCCGGCCCGCGCCGCGCGCCGATCGCCGCGCTCGCGCCGGGCGCGGATCCAGGGCAGCGCCGAGGTTTCGTAGAGCACGAGCAGCACCGAGGCGCCGATCAGGGCGGCGGTGATGTAGGGCCCGAAGGTGTCGGCCATCAGCATGGCGCCGGCGACCGAGCAGGCGGCGGCCAGGATCGCAAAGCCCAATCGCAGGAGGGCTGCGCTCTTAGCGAGCGGGGAGGCGGGGCGGCTTGGGTCGCGGCGTAGGAAGCGCATGGGCGGGGGCTCCGGTGCGTGTCCCCGCCTGAATTACGTGAGTCGCGTTGAATTTCCTCGCCTCAAACCCCCATGCCAGCCAGCCGGGGCGTTCCTCGCGGCTGAATAGGTCCAGCCGGGCCACATTGGGCATCAGCGTCTCGGCGGCCCTGTAGGCCGCATCCGGCTTCCTCGAGTGCTCGCGCACCAGGTCCTCGACCAGGTTGCGTGTGCCTCTCGTGTTCTTGGGATTGCCGATCGTGCCGATCAGGAACGGCTCGCACGCGGAGCGCAATCGGTAGCCGGTGCCGAAGGCGGTTTTGCCGTGTCTGGTCTTCTTGTGCCAGGCGCCGCCGGTTGCGTAAGTGAAGCCCCAGGCGGCGAGGACCTCGAGGCCCTGCGGTAGGTGCGGCCAGGTGCACCATAGCCAGAGCAGGCAGTCGTCGAGCGCGATGCCGGCGACGTCGAGCTGCTTGATGTCGGCGAGCTGCAGCGTGCGGTAGTGCTTCTCGGCGCTCTTGTTGTGGCCGTTCTTGCCCCAGGCCTGGAAGGCCCACGGCGGATCGGCCATGACCATGCCGAACTTGCCCCGCGGCAGATCCATCTATTGCCTGTCCGCTGCGCACCCGAGCGCCGGGCGCATGTGCGTGGCGCAGTAGCCCCACGATACAAAGCAGCGGCCACCGTTGCGGGCCCGGATCGCCAGCGGATCGTGCCGCGCAGCCAGCTTGGGCGCACGCCAGGCCACCGCGAACAGCCACACGCCCATGGCATCAGCACAATTGTGGTCACGCACCAGCCAGCCGCGCTGCGCCATGGCCTCGATCGGCGGGTATGGGCGATCCTCTTTGCCGAATTTGCCCAGCCCCAGGCCCTTCCTCCACTGCGCGATGCCGACCTCTTTGCACTCGATCTTGAGGCGCGCGCAGACTTCCTCGCACTTGGCCCCGAGCCCGTTGAGCAGCAGCAGCGTGTTGGCGTTGGTCTTCTTGCCGCCCCAGCGGATCGAGGGCGGCTCCTCGCGCACGACCAGCTTGGGCTGGATCTCACTGATGCGCTCGCGCAGGAAGGACTCCCACTCGATCAGCTTGCCGGCGTGGCCGAGATCCGCGCGCAGCCGGTGCGAGCCCCAGAGCGGTCGATCATCCGACGGCTTGCCGGCGCACCAGCCCGTCGCCGTGGCAATGTCGAGCGCCAGGATGGTGTCGTCGCGATCGGCGCGCGGGCGGCCGAGGCTTGGCGGGGTTTTCATCGCAGCCAGACCCCCAGGCCGACGGCGGCGGCGAGGACCAACGCCATGGCGATGATGGTCGCCAATCCTTCCGCGAGAGGGTAGCAGCGGTGGCAAATGCCGGTGTTGCTCAGAGGGTCGCTCATCGGTTCCGCTCCCTGAGCTTCTCGGCATGTTGGGCCATGTGCAGCTCGGCGGCCTCGCGGCAGGCATCGAGCATCGCCTCGACCCCCACCATCGGCGACTGGCCATCGGGCGAGCCAAAGTCGGAAACGATCACCAGCGACCGGCCGATGCAATCGCAGAGCGATGCGCTCGCTAATCCGACGTGGCTCCTGATGTCCCGCTCGGTCATGAGCCAGCGCACGATCGGGATCAGCACACCCGAGACCGCGCGCGCCATGGCCTGCGCTTCCGGGTCGTTGCGCTCGCGCAAACGGGCGGCTCGCGCCTCGAGGCTGGCGAACAATACGTCTTCTCCTGCCATAGTCAGATCTCCCGCTTGCCGAGGTGCTTGGTGAGGTGTGGCGTGATCCAATCGTGGCTCCTCGCGCGAGGGGACTCGTTGCCTGCGATCGAGGTCATCTGCCGAACGCGAGCCCCAATCCGACCACCACCCCGAAGATGATCGCCATCGCGATCATTGCCGGCCAGGTGCCCTCGCCGGCGCTCATGCCGCCCTTGCGCGATCGTCGCCGCTTCATGGCAGGTAGACCGGCTTGGTTGCGAAGCTGGGCTTGGGCACGCCGACGGTTACGACCGTCACGTCCTTCATGCCGTGCTTGGGCGTCTCGACCCGGACAAAGTCGCCCTCACGCAGCACGCGCTCGCCGTCATAGTGGTAGGTCCAGCTCTGCCGGTCCCACGCATTGAATTGCACCGTCACGTAGATGCGTTCGCGATAGTCGCTCATGCCGCGCTCGCCTTCTTTTGGGGCTTGCGGTTGTGCTCTGCGACCTTGGCCGCGAGCACGTGCAGCATCTGCACCGCCTTGTCGATCGTCGCCTGGTGCTCGGCCAGGTCCTCGATCGGCCGCAAGCTCATCTCGGCGAGAATGCCCACCAGGCGCGGCGGCAGGTGGATAGTGCCGACCTTCTGATAGCTCATTGGCCGCTCTTGCCGGATCGCCTTGGCCTTGAGCTCGATCTGCTCGGGCGTCACGAGCTTGCGCTGCTTGGCAGGCTTCACGCGATCGGCGATCAGCCGCGCGGTCTCGACGCTCACCTGACCATCCTCGACCATCCTGGCGATCTCGGGCGTGGCCTTCGCGCGCACGCGCCGCGCGTGTTGGATCATGCGATCGGACACGTCGTAGCGGCGGGCGGCCTCAGCTTGCGTGACGCCGTCGGGCTTCACTCGCGGGTCGTGCGTGACGTATGCCCCGGTCGTCGTTTTGTTGGTGCGATACTCCCCTGGCTCGAGGTTCGCGAACTGCGCGGCGAGCATCGCGCGCTGCGAAACTGTGAGATGGCGGCGATGTACGTTTTTGCTCTCGACGTATTGGCGCGCCTCCTGCTCGGTGCCCTCGATGACGTTGAGATGCTCGGCCTGCAGCATGACGCCGGCGGCGGCCAGGCATTGGTAGCGGTTGCGGCCGTCGAGGATCTGCATCTGGTAGATCACGATCGGCTCGAGCAGACCGTCGCGCGCGATCGAGGCCGACATGGCCGCCGACTCCTCGGCGCTGAGCATGGGAAACATATTGGCGAACGGGTGCGCCTGCAGCGTGCCCGCGACCGCCATCTCGATCACCGCGGCTTTGATCTCCTCGACCGTCGGTTCACCGTCGCTGCTCATGGTGTCCCCCTGATGTGGTTGAACACCCCGCGGGCATCGGCGTTACGGAAGCCCGCGGGGTGCGTCATCGGGCGCGGGTATTCGCGGACCCCGCACCGATCTCGTTAGTGCACGCCCTCGGGCTGCTTGGCTTTCTTCGCCCGCTTCGCGGCCGCATCCTTGATGCTGGCGACCGTCTTGGACGTGTTGCCCTCGGGCTCGTCGAGCGGCAGCTCCTCGCCGGTCTCGCCGGCCGCCGCGAGCTCGCGGATCACATCGAGGCCGGCGCTGAACGTGCGCATGTAGTCGTCGATCCACTCGGGCGACTTCTTCGACAGGCTCATCAGCGCCTTGAAGGCCGGCATGTGGTAGCCGCGCTCGCTCTCGATCGACTTGAGGCTGGCGCCCTTGCCCTGGTTGGCGCTGGCGATCTTCTCCTGCTTGTGCATCACCTCATGGATGTCCCGCTTGAGCTGGTCGGGATCGAAGGTGTCGGGTGTCTCGTCGGTCAGCTTGGCCATCTTGGCCCCCTCGTCGTGATGGTACGCAAGCACGCGGTTCAAAACGGTCGCGCCGGCGGCAGCTCCCTGGCTTGGATGGCGCCGGCGGTGGCGGCCAGAATGGCCTGCAGGAGGCCCGGCGCGATGCTACGCGCGACCCCTGATTCGATGCGAGAGAGCGTCGGCTTGGAAACCACCGCGCCGCGCCTGGGTAGGTGCTTTTTGAGCCGGGCCAGGAAGGCCGATTGCGTGAGCCCGCGCTCCTGGCGCCAGCGCACCAGCGGGTGTTCGGGCCGGGTCGATCGCATGACGCGCGGCTTGGGCTGCTTGTCGATCATTTTGCGCCGTCTCTTGCTCATGAGACCTCTCGAGTTGCACAGACTGAAACTTGGGGCAAGCATAGCCCAGCGAGCATGCTTGAGGGATTGGGGAAAACGGGGATGGCGCCGGCGTTAATTGCTTCGCAAGGAGACTCAGCCCAACAACGAAAAAGGCCCCTCCCGGGTTGGGGAGGGGCCGTTTGATCGAGCGGCACTGTGGGCTGCTCGTTTGTCTGGATGAACTGGCTGGTGCCTTACCTTGAGGGGGCGGCTACCGGCGCAGCAGGGCGCAGACGCAAACCCTGCATAGCAATGCCCCCTCTGAGTCGCAACCAATAGGGGCCTCATGACCGCACATCAACCACCCGTCGTTCCCGCCGCCTACCTGCGCGACGCAGTTATGGAACTGCAGGACCGCGCCGATTTCCTCACCGGATTGCTCAAGATCGAGCCCCCGCCAGAGGTCGAGAAAGGCCTCGCGACGCTCGGGATGGACTGGCCAATCTTCATCTGGTCGGCGCTCGATGCCGTCTGGCTGCAGGCGCAGCGCAAGCAAACGGTGCGCTGCCGTGACGGCCATGTCGCCGCGGTCCTGATCTCCCATCTGGCGCACGAGCATTGGGACCAGCTGTCGGATTGGGACCAGGACTTTGTCGGCAACCTGTACCAGCACGGGCAGAAGGTCGCCCTCACCGATCGGCAATGGGACGTGCTGTTGAGCATGCGCGGGCGCTTGTGCGTGGCCCTCGAGTGCGAAGCACCCAACTCCTAGGAGGCCGCCCATGGCACATAGATGGTTCGCAGTCTCAACCGAGTTTTTCGATCACCCCATCGTCGGCATCCAGGCGCGCGTCCCGGCGCCGGCAGAGAAGGGGCGGCCGGCGGCGGCTCCCGGCCTGATCTGGCTTTGGATTTGCGCGAACGCAGCGCACAAGCCGCACGAGGTCCCGGTGCGCGGGTTTGGCATCAACTCGGTCATCGAGCTGCAGCGCGGGCAGCTCGTGCTTGCCCATCGCCGCCTGGCCAACCTCGCCAACTGGACTCACAAGGCGGTGCGCGAGTTCTACGGTCGCCTTGAGACCGCCGGCATGATCCGCGTCGACACCGGCGCGCAACGATGTGACCAAAACGGGCAATTAAATTTCGCCATCGAATCGACTCCGAGGGGCACAAGAGAGGGGCACAAGGGGCTATGCGTGTTAACCATCTGTAACTACGACAAATACCAGCTGCCGCCCCGCTCCGAGGGGCACAAGGGCTCGACTCCGAGGGGCACAAGAAGGGGCACAGATTCTACAAGGGACACAGTAGACACAGACTCCAGTCGGTCCCCATTACCCTTGGAGTCTAGTCTGGACGCGCGAGAGGAATTTGAAGTCCCTTCGGGGACCGACGGTGATCCTGGCGAGCGACTGCCCTTTACCGAGACCGCGCTCGCGGCTTGCGAAGCAATGGGCTTCACGAGGCAGACGATCGTCGAGAGGTACTACACCAGGACCAAGGGCAAGCCGATCCGGGATCCCAGCGCCTACCTGATCGAGATGGCGATCGACATGGCAGCCAAGGTGCGGGGCGTACCCAAGGACGCGGTCAGGGCGTCGATCTCCAACAACACCGAGGAGCGGGCCGAGGGCTACCGGCAGGCGACGTGCGCGCCGCCCGAGATCTCGGCCAGCATGTACGCGGCGCTCGAGCGTCGCTGCAAGCGGGCGGGCCATAGCGTCGAGGCGATGCTCGGCGCCTGGGGCGAGCGGGTGGCCGGCGTGCGCGTGTTGAACGCCGACGCCAACGCCGATGCGTTCTGCTCGACTTGGTTGCGTCAGCAGCAGCAGGACAGCGAGAATCGGGCATAAGCGGCGGGCCCGCGCCTAGTGCGCACGTGCGGGCCCGGCCGCCCATGAAATTCAACGACGCTCAGCTCCTGCGCCAACGCACGGGTCTCACGACCGAGGAGCTCCATCGGCAAGGCGATCTGCGCCGCTGGCGCCTGCGCCGGCGCATCGTGCGACTCACCCGCGACAAGCGTGACGAGCTCGGGCTGCAGCCAGGCGTCGGCGCCGATGCCCTCGACGTCGAGCGGGCCCGCTACTACCGCATGCTCGACCGGGTGATCGCGCGCGAGGTGCACGACGCCGAGCTCAAGCCGATGGCGGCGATCGGCTTCGACGGCAAGCCGGCGAAGTTGGCCGTCGAGGACATGCAGGTCGACGATGCGATGCAGCCGGTGATCCGCAACACGGCGCAGACGCCGCTCGACTACCTGTTTTTTCAGTCCAAGGCGCGCATCGAGTATTGGGAATGGCTGGCTGGCCAGCGGTTCGCTTTCGACTGGCACGTGGCGCAGGGCTCGGGCGCGCTGGTGGCCAGTTTCGAGCGCCTCGTGATGGCGAAAACGCCCAAGCTCACGCGCGCGGAGCGACGCCAGCAACGCCTGCGACCAGCGACCTTCCCGCCGAAGAAAGCCAAGCGCGTCAAGCAGGGTCCGAGCTCGGACGGCGTGTCCAACAAGATCGACGCGATTGCTCGGATTGGCCGACTCGCGGCATCGGTGTCGGAGGTGAGTTACTGGCTGCTCTGGCAGATCATCGGCCGCGAGAGATGGATCAAGGACGTGGCGCACGAGCTCGGCGAGGATCCCCACTACATCGCCCGCCGCTTCCGCGAGGCTCTGACCGAGGCTGCCGCCCACTATCGCTTGGGGTCCAGGAGATCGCGCCGATGAGTCTGTTCTGGTTCGTGCTCGTGAGCTGCCTGGCCACGGTCCTCGTTTGCTACGCGGTGTCCCGATGACGCTCCAAGAAGCCGGCTTGCTGCTGCTCGCCCTGATGGCGCTCCTGGTCGTGCTGGTCCCGGGGGACTGGCTCGAGCGCCGCCTCAAACGTTAACGAGAAACGTATCGTGCCCGTTGTCCGCAGCAAACTGACGCGCCGCGGCACCCGCCAGGGCAGGCACGAGGGCGTGTGGGCGATCCCCGGCAACATCGAGCTGCTCAAGAAGCTGCACGCCGAGGGGCTGTACTACTCGCTGATCGCCAAGCGCATCGGCCACGGCTGCACCCGGAGCGCGGCGATCGGCAAGGCCAAGCGGCTCAAGCTCCCCGAGCGCGGCGTCGATCGCGGGCTGCGCCAGGGCAACGCGGCGCGCGCGCGCAAGAACTCGGGGTGGGTTGTCCATCGCCAGGCCCGCGCGGCGCGGCGCGAAAAGAGGGGCGCCGACCTGACGCGCGGCCCCGAGCTCGGCGAGCTGCGCGTGCTGCCGGGCGAGCCCCAATCGAAGCGCCTGGCGCTCACCGAGCTCGAGGCGAAGCACTGCCGCTGGCCCTCGAGCGAGGCGCATCCTCGAGACGTGCGCTATTGCGGGCTCGACCGGGTGATGGGCAAACCCTATTGCGAGCACCACCTGATGCGCAGCATCGACCTTGCGTATCGCCGGCGACGGGATCGCACCCCCGCCGAAGATGATCGGCAGGTTGCAGTGACTCCGTTACTGCAGATCGCTTAACCTATGCTTTACGCTTGCAGCATATTGCGCGGGCACCCATCACAAACCCAATAAAACCGGGCGCCGTCGAGCTCGTGATTGCAAGCATTCACGCTGGTTCAAGACTTGGCATTGCTTTGCACGGTCGACCTGGTCCCTCGCAATCGCCCGCACGATGACTGCATGTTGCTGCATCTCGTCGCGCACACGCACTAGTTGAGTCACAATTTCGGATCGTAGCGCGCAAAGATTCAAAAAGGATTCACGGGCCCCAAACGCAAAAAAGCCCCGACCCGGGGCGAACCGGATCGGGGCAGGTAGGGCACGCGCCGGCCTAACGGCGCGCGGGGCAATCGAGGCACTTTCAGCTGACGATCGCAAGCTGCCGGCCGGGCTCGACCGGCACGCGCTTGTGCGGACGGCCAGGACCGGACAGGTCCCAGCACAGCAGCACGACCTTGCCGTCGGCATCGAGCTCGGGCTCGGCGCCCGCGATCTTGAAGGGGTCGTCGTATTCGGGCGTGCCGCACCAGGTGTCTTTCCATGGGCCGGCGGCGCCCGTGCGGATGTCATCTGCGGATACCAATCGCATCAGTGCATCTCCCTCAACCATTGGCCGAGCTGGCCACGCATCACGCGGCCTCCTTCTGCTGGCGCCCGGCCGCGAGGCCGAGCTCGATCAGGTCGCGGATCGCCTGGGCGCGCGTCATAGCGCGCGGCAGGGCCTCGCCGCCCCTGTGCTCACGCATGCGCTGCAGGAAGTCGCGCTTCACGTGCGCATCGATCTTGGCCACGAAGTCAGGTGTGGCCTTGAACTGCAGCAGTTGATCGGTCAGCTGCTTGTGAATGCGCGGGCGGCCGAGCTTCTTGGCTTTCGGGGGCATTTGGTTTACTCCTCGTTAAGTCGCCCTAGAGGGCGTGGGTTGAAACAAACTCGTTTTGCTGAAACGACGACAGGGGCGAGGTGCTCGCGCACCCCGCCCCGATCGCGTTTTTGGTCACGCATCTTCGATGGCGTCGGGGAAATACTTCTCGAGCGCATCGAGTTCTCGATGCCTCTCGAGCCAGGAGCGAGCCTCCTCGGCCGTGAGCGGCCGGATCGCCTTGCTACCAGAACTGCCGTTGTTGCCGTAGGGAACCGCGTAGGACGACAGCGGACCTCCAGCACCCGATATGAACCAGGTGCCTTTGCGCGTGCGATAGAGGTCTTCTTCGCAGTGCTTGAAGTCGCTGTAGCCCAGGCCGTTAGACCATTCCGCGATTAGCTCGGCCGTCTCGGTGTCGTATCTCTTGCCGTCGATGATTGCTTTCATGGGAACACCCCTTTCATTGGCTGCTCGTCAGGCCACGGGAACCACCCCGTGACGACCAGGCGCACGCGCAGGAGCAACCCGCGCGTGCACGAGGTTTCGCGTCAACGCTTGGCCATCCGCAGAGTGATGACCTTGCCGTCCCTTTGCTCGTCGAGCAGTCCCGCCTCGACCCACTTGGAGCGCCACCGAGTCACAGTGGCAGGGTCGACTCCGAAGCGATCGGCCACGACCTTGTTGACAAGGACATAGCGGCCGCGCGAGCGGGCAATCTCGTCGAGCACCCATCGCAGCGCACGCTGCTCTGGGGTGAGCCCACTGAGGTCAGGCGCCTCAACGGACTCTTTCTTGCGGCCGCTGTTCAACAATGCCACGCCGAAGCATGACACCAGCTCCACCGCTAAGCCTGCCGCCCAGGTGAGGGCGAACAGGATCGACGCCTCGCTCCAACCGAACGTGCGTGAGAGCACCTCGACTTGAGGGTCCGCCGCAGCAGGGCGTTGGGTCGTGTCGAGAATCTGCTTAGCCGTGTCGCGCTTCCTCTCAAGCTCGTCACGGCGTCTCGACTTGGCGATCTCCTCGCGTATGCGCAGGGCCGGCTCGCATGCAGTCCGGCTCGCGGGCTTCGTGACGTCGGTGCACTTCTCAGTGCGCCTCCACACGTCCACCGCGACCGAGCCTTCAAGCTCAGCCTCGAGGCCGGCGACCGGCTTTACCGTGCCGATAGATGCCAGCTCATTGGCCGCTTCCTTGTAGGCGGCCGATGCGCGATCCCACGCGGTCTGCACGTGGGTGTTACTCGCGCTCGAGTCAGTGCGCAGTTTGAGGATCATTCCGTCCACCGCGATCATCGAAACGATCGCGAGGAGGAACGCTAGGCTGCCGGCGACCAGGCAAGCCCCAATACGCCACTCGCGCGCGGCTTCGGTTGCCGTCGCAAACAGCTGAGGCTTGACTAAATCGAGGCAGAACGCGAACGCGGCCAGGGCGATGGCAGAGTGCAGATTTGGCGCCCAAGTCACGTAGTAGGCGGCGCTGAGCCCGGCAGAGCCGAGACAGACCGCTTGCACGGCGAGAAGCCGTGCGGTAGGCCACTGCATGGTCAACACCTCGCTGGGTTGTTGGCTGGCTGGAACCGGGCCCGGTGCGCGCGAACGCATCGGGCCCATCGCTTTTGAGCGACGCTTCCTTGGCTGCTCATCAGGCGATCGCAACCACGCGATCGCGACGCGGGATCACTCCCGCGTTTCGCTTGATAACCGAAGGTACCTTTAGGTGCCTAAAGGTACCTTCTGATATCCACCCGGTGACGACGCCCATCGCTGGGCGTTTCGCTTACTCTTTTGGTGTTGCTGTAGGCTTCACCCACGCGCCGATCCGGCGATCGGCATAGACGACGTCATCGTCTCGATACCACCAGCGGTCGTTGTAGCTGATCTCTCTGCACTCGATCGCTTTGAAGCTGACGGGATCGTCAAACCCCTGCTCGTCGAGTTCACGTTGACCCACCTCGAGTGCCTTTTCTTCCGTGGCCTCAAACGCCACGGTCAAATCGGACTGCGAGCCGTCGCGATGTTGAAACACCGCTATCGCTAGGAAGCCTGCTTTGTCTGTCATGTTGCACCTCTCGGCTGCTCATCAGGCACCCGCCACCACGCGGGCACGACCGGCCGAAGCCGGTTTCGCTTAGACGCCCCAGCGGTCGCGGGGCAGGCCAGAAATGGCCGCTCGGTTGAGAACGGCCCGCTTGCGGCGCTCGTCCATGATCGTGCGCCACTGCACCCGACCACTGCGGCCCTCGATCTTCACGCGCAGCACGTTGGTGCTGTGCTCGAAGCTGTATGTTTGGCCGCGATCCTCGATCACCGCGCGATCCCGCTCGTTGGTCACTTGCGTCATGTGCTCACCTCTCGGCTGCTCATCAGGCCGGGGAACCACCCACCGGCGACGCGCGGTTGCCCGCGCGTTTCGCTTTCGCCTTTAGTGAATCGCGAGCGGCACGTGCTCGCGAGCGATGTCCGTGGCCTCGTCCGGTGTGTAGCCGAACAGGTCGACGAGCAGCCAGGCAATCCACTCGCGCACGTCGACCGGATTGAGGTCGAGACGCGCCTGGTCGGCCAGGCACTCGGCGATCGTCGACTCTGCCATCGGGGAAAGCGCGGGCATGTTTCACCTCTCTACTTGGCTGCTCATCAGACGGCGAGAACCACCTCGCCGTGACGCGGCGCGCGA
>Ga0137428_1000187_pt1 | contig 27561 bp, 24 predicted proteins | sample EasRivERMZT718_2_FD_102305 | JGI IMG/M metagenome (GOLD analysis project Ga0137428, IMG submission 102305) | Soil microbial communities from meander-bound floodplain in the East River, Colorado, USA - East River MetaG ERMZT718_2 | ecosystem: Environmental > Terrestrial > Soil > Floodplain ...
CCGGTCGAGGCGAACGAATACGAGTCGCTGCGCGAGGCGCTCGAGAAGCTGCACCTGAACGACGCCTCGTTCCACTACGAGCCCGAGACCTCGCAGGCGCTCGGCTTCGGGTTCCGCTGCGGCTTCCTCGGGCTCCTGCACATGGACATCGTGCAGGAGCGTCTCGAGCGCGAGTACGCCCAGAGCCTCATCACCACCGCGCCGTCGGTGGTCTACGAGGTGAAGCTGCGCGACGGTACCCTCGAGCAGCTCTCGAACCCGTCGCGCCTGCCCCCGCCCGAGACCATCGAAGAATTCCGCGAGCCGATCATGGCGTGCAAGATCTTCGTGCCGCAGGAATACGTCGGGCCGGTGATCACGCTGTGCACCGACAAACGCGGCACGCAGACCAACATGCACTACTCGGCGCGCCACGTGGTGATCTCCTACGACCTGCCGCTGAACGAGGTGGTGCTCGACTTCTTCGACCGCCTGAAGTCGATGACCCGCGGCTACGGCTCGCTCGACTACGAGTTCAAGGAGTACCGCGCCGCCGACATGGTGCGGCTCGACATCCTGGTGAACGGCGAGCGCGTCGACGCGCTCTCGAGCATGGTGCACCGCTCGGGCGCGCAGCAGCGCGGGCGCGAGCTCGTGACCCGCCTGCGGGGGCTGATCCCGCGGCAGATGTTCGACGTCGCGGTGCAGGCGGCGATCGGCGGCCACATCATCGCGCGCGAGAACGTGAAGGCCCTGCGCAAGAACGTGCTGGCGAAGTGCTACGGCGGCGACGTCACACGCAAGCGCAAGCTGCTCGAGAAGCAGAAGGAAGGGAAAAAGCGCATGAAGCAGGTCGGGGCGGTGGAGATTCCGCAGGAGGCGTTCCTCGCGGTGCTGCAGCGGGGGGAGGGTTGAACTTCGCGCTGTTCCTGCTGATCCTGCTGGTGGTCACCGGCGGCGTCTGGGCCATGGAGACGCTCTGGCTGCGCCGCGCCCGCGCCCCGGAAGCGAAGCAGCCCTGGTGGGTCGAGTACTCGGTGAGCTTCTTCCCGGTGATCCTGATCGTGTTCCTGCTGCGCTCGTTCCTGATCGAGCCGTTCAAGATCCCGTCGAGCTCGATGGTACCGACGCTGCTGGTCGGCGACTTCATCCTGGTGAACAAGTACACCTACGGCATCCGGCTGCCGGTGGCCAACGTGAAAGTGGTCGAGCTCGGCAGCCCGGAGCGCGGCGACGTGATGGTGTTCCGCTTCCCGGAGGATCCGTCGCTCGACTACATCAAGCGCGTGGTCGCGATCCCGGGAGACCGCATCGAGTACCGCAACAAACGGCTCTCGATCAACGGCACGCCGGTGCCCACGCGCCAGGTCGACGACTACCTGTCGAAGGAGCGCATGCAGTTTTCCCGCCGCTACGTCGAGACGGCGAACGGCGTCGAACATGAAATATTGCTCGACGAGGACTCGCCGCCGTCGATGATGCCGGGCCGCGCGTTCCCGTTCGCCGGAAATTGCAACTACAATACGAACGGCCTGGCGTGCACGGTGCCGCCGGGGCACTACTTCGTGATGGGCGACAACCGGGACAACTCGAGCGACAGCCGCGTCTGGGGTTTCGTGCCCGACGCCAACATCGTCGGCAAGGCGTTCTTCATCTGGCTCAACCTGAACGAGCTGGGACGCTTCGGCTCGTTCCGCTGAAAGCTGAGGGAGGCACAACAATGCAAAAAGGACAACACGGCGTAACCATCACGGGGCTGCTGGTGGTATTGATCATTGTCGCCATGCTGGCGCTGTTGGCGATGAAGGTCATTCCGTCGTTCCTCGAGTTCCGCACCGCCAAGACCGCGATCGAGCTGATCGCGCGCTCTTCGCAGAATACGGTGGAAGCGCGGCGCGCCTTCGAGAACCGCGCGGCGATCGACAACATCCAGACGATCAGGCCCCAGGACCTCGAGATCACGCGGGATGGCAACCAGATGGTGATCGCGTTCGCCTACCGCAAGGAAGTGCCGCTGTTCGGAGCGGTTGGCCTGTACATCGATTACGCGGCCAACTCGCGAGGTAACTGAGCGAGAGGTAACTGAGCGAAAGGCGGCTAAGTAGAACTGCTCGGATACCGGTTCATCGACGCGCAGCTCCTCGAGCGGGCGCTCACGCACCGCAGTCACGGTCCGGACCACAACGAACGGCTCGAGTTCCTCGGCGACGGCGTGCTCGGCTGCGCCGTCGCCGACGAGCTCTACGCCCGCTTCCCGCAGCTCCCCGAAGGCAAGCTGACCCAGATGCGCGCGAGCCTGGTGCGCGAGGAGTCGCTGGTTGACGTTGCCAAGGCATTGGGGATCGCGGCGCGCCTGCGCGCCGGCAGCGTGCAGGATTCCATGCTGGCGGACTCGCTGGAGGCGATTTTCGGCGCGATCTTCCTCGACGGCGGCTACCCGGCGGCGCGGCGCGCGGTGGTGCAGGCTTTCGGCCCGCTGCTGGAGACCCTCGATCCCGGCAAGGTGGACAAGGACGCAAAGACGCGCCTGCAGGAGCTGATGCACGCGCGCGGCAAGCCGCTGCCGGAATACCGCGTGGTGGCGACTCACGGCGCGCCGCACCAGCGATCCTTCGAGGTGGAATGCGTCGTCGAAGGACTGCAAGCGAGGGGTGAAGGCACGTCGCGCCAGCGCGCGGAGCAAGAGGCTGCAAGAGCCATACTGGATAGATTGGTGAAATGAGACTTCATCAATGATCTCGCATCGCTGCGGCACGATCGGCATCGCCGGGCGGCCGAACACCGGCAAGTCGAGCCTGCTCAACCGCATCGTGGGCGAGAAGCTGTCGATCGTCTCGTCCAAGCCACAGACCACGCGCCACCTCGTCACCGGCATCCTGACGCGCCCCGACTGCCAATACGTCTTCGTCGACGCGCCGGGGCAGCAGGCGCAGGCAAAAAACACCCTGCATCGCCGGCTCAACCGCCGCGCCAGCCAGGCGGCGCGCGACGCCGACGTCGCGCTCTTCGTGGTGGAGGCGCTGCGCTTCGGGCCGGACGATCAGATGACGCTCGACAAGATTCCCGCGGAGCAGCGCGTCGTCGCCGCGGTGAACAAGATCGACCGGCTGAAGAATCCCGAGCAGCTCATCCCGTTCCTCGACCGCTTGTCGAAAACCCGGGATTTCGCGGCGATCGTCCCGCTCAGCGCGAAGACCGGGAAGAACCTCCCCGAGCTGCTGGCCGCGCTGCGTTCGGCCTTGCCGGAGGGGCCCGCCGTGTACCCGCCCGACCAGCTCACCGACCGCGACGAGCGCTTTTTCGCCGCCGAGCTCCTGCGCGAGAAGCTGTTCGAGGCGATGGGCGAAGACATGCCGTACCGCTGCGAAGTCGTGATTGATAGTTTCAAGGAGGAGGGCAGGCTGCGGCGGATCGAGGCCACCATCCTGGTCGAGCGCGACAGCCAGAAGCCGATCGTGCTTGGCGCGGGCGGCGAGCGCCTGAAGCGCATGGCGAGCGCGGCGCGCAAGGACATGGAGAAGCTTTTCGGCGGCAAGGTGTATCTGGGCACCTGGGTGAAAGTGCGCAAGGCTTGGACCGACGACGCGCGCGTGCTGCGACAGCTAGGGTACGAATGAAACGACGGGCCGACCACCAGCCGGGCTACGTGCTGCACACGTATCCGTACAAGGAGACCAGCCTGATCGTGGAGGCGTTCACGCGCGGCTTCGGCCGCGTCGCGCTGCTGGCGCGCGGCGCGCGCCGGCCACGCTCGGCGATGCGCGGCGTGCTCCTGTCGTTCCATCCGCTGCGGCTCGGCTGGTCTACCTCCGCCGAGCTCGGGAACCTGATTTCGGCGGAGTGGTCCGGCGCTCTCCAACCCCTCGCCGGGCGCGCCCTGATGTGCGGCTTCTACCTGAACGAGCTCCTGCTGCGCCTGCTGCCGCGCGACGATGCGCACGAGGCGCTCTTCGACTTCTACGGCGAAGCTCTCGCGGGCCTGTCGGCCGGTGCCGCGCACGCTTCCGTGCTCCGAAGCTTCGAGAAACGGATGCTCGCCGAGCTCGGGTATGCTCCGCTGCTCGAGCGCGAGGCGGCGAGCGGCGCGCCGATCGAGCCCGGCCGCCGCTATGTCTATGAGCCGGACAAGGGACCCGTACCGAGCCGCGGCTCCGGCAACGGGGATCTCGTGGTGAGCGGCCAGACGCTGCTCGACCTCGCGGCCGACGAATACGCGCGGCCGGAAACCCGCGAGGAGGCGCGCATGCTTCTGCGCGCGCTGATCGGCCAGCGCCTGCATGGCCAGGTGCTGCACACGCGCGCGGTGCTGCGGGAGCTCACCGATTTATGACGGAAGCAAATCGAAGATGATCGAACTTGGTGTGAACGTCGACCACGTCGCGACCGTGCGCCAGGCGCGGCGCACCTACGAGCCCGACCCGGTGTGGGCGGCGGTCGAGGCGCACCTCGGCGGCGCCGACGGCATCACGGTGCACCTGCGCGAGGACCGGCGCCATATCCAGGACGAGGACGTGCGGCGGCTGCGCGAGCTGACCCACATCAAGCTCAACCTGGAGATGGCCGCGACCGACGAGATGGTCGGGATCGCCGGCCGGATCAAGCCGGAAATGGCGATGCTGGTGCCCGAGGGTCGCCATGAGGTGACCACCGAAGGCGGGCTCGACGTGGTTTCCCAGGAGAAGTCATTGAAAAAGGCAGTACAGCAATTGAGCGCCGCGGGGATCGTGGTCTCGGTGTTCATCGACGCCGAGCTCCCCCAGGTCGAGGCGGCGAAGCGGATCGGCGCTTCGGTCTGCGAGGTGCATACCGGCCCGTATGCCCACGCCTTCCATTCCAAGGGGCGCGACGCGGAGAGCCCGGCCGTGGTCTCGGAGCTGAAGAAGATCCAGGCGGCGGGGGAAGCGATCCGCTCGCTCGGCATGCGCTTCAACGCTGGCCACGCGCTGAACTACTTCAACGTCCAGCCGGTGGCGCGGCTGCCCGGCGTGCGCGAGCTGCACATCGGGCACGCGATCGTGTCGCGCGCGGTTTTCGTCGGCATGCGCGAGGCGGTGCGCGAGATGAAGAACCTGATGCGGCAGGCTGCCGGGTGATCTTCGGCGTCGGCACCGACGTGGTCGAGATCGGCAGGATCGAGAAAGCGCTCGGGCGCTGGGGTGAGCGCTTTGCACGACGCATCCTGTGCGAGCCGGAGCTGAAGCGGTTCCTCGGGCACCGTCAGCCGGCTTCGTATCTCGCCAAGCGCTTCGCGGCGAAGGAGGCCTTCACCAAGGCGCTGGGGACCGGCATCAAGGCGCCGGCGAACTGGCATGGGGTGTGGGTCATGAACCGGCCTTCGGGGAAGCCGGAATTGGAATTTTCAAAGCAACTCCAAAAACTGTTGTCGGGCCGCGGTATCTCCCGCGCTCACGTCTCCCTCGCCGACGAGCGCGGCGTCGCGGTCGCCACGGTGATCCTCGAGTGCGAAGAGTAAGGCGCCCGCTCGGGCCCGCGGTGATCGACGTGGTGGGAACGCAGCTCAGCGACGAGGACCGCGAGCGCCTGCGGCACCCCGCGGCCGGCGCCGTAATCTTGTTCTCTCGAAACTACGAAAATCATATACAACTCAATATGTTAGTTAAAGATATTGAGAAACTGCGTGAACCAACACTCTTGGTCTGCGTCGACCACGAAGGCGGCAGGGTGCAGCGCTTCCGCGAAGGCTTCACCGCGATCCCGGCGATGCGCGAGCTGGGTCGGTTGTGGGACCGCGACAAGGAAGCGGCGAAGGAGGCGGCGCGCGGCGCTGCCTACGTGATCGCCGCCGAGGTCGGCGCGCACGGCATCGACTTCAGCTTCGCGCCGGTCCTCGACCTCGACTACGGCTCGAGCTCCGTGATCGGCAGCCGAGCGCTGCATTACGACCCGAACGCCGTGGGCGCGCTCGCCGCCGCCATCGTGCAGGGCTTCGCCAGCGCCGGCATGGCGTCGGTCGGCAAGCATTTCCCCGGCCACGGCTTTGCCGCCGCCGACTCGCATGTGGACGTTCCGAAGGACGAAAGAGCTTTTGCCGAAATCCTGAAGAAGGACGTTGCGCCGTACCGGGCCGCCTTCCAGGCGGGGCTCGCCGGAGTCATGCCGGCACACGTGATCTACACGCAGTGCGATGCGGAGCCGGCGGGCTATTCGAAATACTGGCTGCAGGAAGTGCTGCGCGGCAAGCTCGGCTTCGACGGCCTCATCTTCAGCGACGACCTTTCGATGGCCGGCGCCAGCACCGTCGGCGGCCCGCCTGAGCGCGCCCGCGCGGCGCTCGCCGCGGGCTGCGACATGGTCCTTTTATGCAACGATCCTGAAGGGCAGAACAAGCTACTGGAGTCGCTGGGCGAGCTCCAGATGAAGAATCCTGAACGCCTTGAGCGGATGAGGAAGAAGGGCGGGCGAGACCTGCGGAAAAGCGTCGCCTATCGAGAAGCCCAGGAAGCCCTGACTGCGCTAGCCTGAACCCTACGCCCGCTCCATGTAGGTGCCTTCGGCGGTGTCGACCTTGATCTTCTCGCCCTTGTTGATGAAGGGCGGCACCTGGACGGTGATGCCGGTCTCCATCGTGGCCGGCTTGAAGGAGTTGGTGGCGGTGGAGTTCTTGATGCCGGGCTCGGTGTCAGACACCGTGAGCACGACGGACGGCGGCAGGTCGATGCCGATGGGGCGGCTGTTGTAGAAGTTGATCTGGACGTCGGTGTTCGGCAGCAGGTAGCCCGCCTGGCCCTCGAGGAACTCCGCGGGCAGCGTGAGCTGCTCGTAGTTTTCCTTGTCCATGAAGACGTAGCTGTCGCCGTCCTGGTACAGGTACTGCATGTCGCGCGGGTCGACGAACGCCCGCTCGACCTTGTCCTCGGTGCGAAAGCGCTGGTTGGTCTTGGTGCCGGTCTCGATGTCCTTCATCTCAACCTGCATGAACGCGCCGCCGCGGCCGCCGACGTGCACGTGGTAGGACTTGAGCACGCGCCAGACCCGCTTGTCCCACTCGAGGAGGTTGCCGGGACGGATACCGACTGCTTCGACCTTCGCCATAACACCGCCGCTGAAAAGGCGCGAATTTTACACGATCTATAATGAAATCATCGTGTTCGACGCTAAATCGTTTGTCGCCGGGCTGCCGAATCTGCCGGGCGTTTACCGCATGCTGGGCAGGGGCGGGGAGGCGCTTTATGTCGGCAAGGCGCGCGACCTCAAGAAGCGCGTCGCTTCGTACTTCAACAAGCAGGCGCACGGACCGCGCACGCAGATGATGATCGGGCAGGTGGCGTCGATCGAGGTCACCGCGACGCGCTCCGAGGGCGAGGCGCTGCTCCTCGAGAACAACCTCATCAAGAGCCTCGCACCGCGCTACAACATCCTGTTCCGCGACGACAAGTCGTATCCTTACCTGACGATCACCGGCCACGAGTTTCCGCGCCTCGGGTTCCACCGCGGCGCGAAGGACAAGCGCCACCGTTACTTCGGGCCGTTCCCGCACGCCTACGCGGTGCGCGAGAGCATCCAGCTCCTGCAGCGCGTGTTCCGCCTGCGGACCTGCGAGGACACGGTGTTCGAGCACCGCTCGCGGCCTTGCCTGCTGCACCAGATCAAGCGCTGCACCGCGCCCTGCACGGCCAGGATCACGGCGCCGCTGTATGCCGAAGACGTGGCGAACGCGGCGCTGTTCCTCGAGGGACGCGAAGACGACGTGGTCGGGAATCTAAACCGGAAGATGAACGCCGCGTCGGAGGCGCGGCGCTACGAGGAGGCCGCCGCCTACCGCGACCAGGTGCGGGCGCTGAGCCGAGTGCAGACGCGCCAGTACGTCGAGTCGAACCGCGGCGTCGACGCCGACGTCGTCGCCTGCGTGATCGAGGGCGAGATCGCGTGCGTCAACCTGGTGATGATCCGCACCGGCCGGCACGTCGGCGACCGCAGCTTCTTTCCGGCGAACGCCGAAGGCGCGGCGGCGGCCGAGGTGATCGCCGCGTTCCTCGAGCAGCACTACGCGGAGCAGCCCGCGCCGGGGCTGGTCGTGACGAGCGAAGCGGTCGAGATCGAAGGAATCCACGTCATCAACCCCTCGCATGGGGAGCGCAAGGTGTGGCTCGACATGGCGCGCAAGAACGCGCTCCTCGCGATTGCGCAGCGCGTGCGCGACCGCGCGACGCAGGAAGGCCGCCTGCTCGCGCTGCGCGAGGCGCTCGGCCTGCCGGAGGGGGCGCAGCGCGTCGAGTGCTTCGACATCAGCCACACCATGGGCGAGGCGACCGTGGCCTCGTGCGTGGTTTACGATCGCAGCCAGATGCAGAAAGCCGAGTACCGCCGCTTCAACATCCGCGACGTCACCCCTGGCGACGACTACGCCGCCATGCGGCAGGCGCTGGCGCGGCGCTACGAGCGCGTCACCGCCGAGGCGGGCAAGATTCCCGACCTGATCCTGATCGACGGCGGCAAGGGGCAGGCGAAGATCGCCTCCGCGGTCTTGCACGATCTGGGATTGCACCAAGTCTGCGTGGTCGGCGTCGCCAAGGGGCCCGGGCGCAAGCCCGGCGAAGAGGAGCTGATCCTCGAGTCGGACGCGCGCACCCTGCAGCTCGCGCCTGCGCATCCCGGGCTACACCTCATTCAGGCGATCCGCGACGAGGCGCACCGCTTCGCCGTGGTCGGGCACCGCGCGCGGCGCGGCAAGGCGCGCACCACCTCGATGCTGAACGAGATCCCGGGAATCGGCGCCAAGCGGCGCCAGGCGCTGATCGAGCATTTCGGCGGCCTGCGCGGCGTGCAGGCGGCGGCAATCGACGACATCGCCAAGGTCGAAGGCATCAGCCGGCCGCTTGCGGAACGCATCTACCGGCACCTTCACGAGTCCGCTGCCGCATGATCCCGCTCAACGCGCCGAACCTGGTCACGCTGTCGCGGATCATCCTGATCCCGCTGCTGATCGGCATCTACTACATGCCCTGGTTCTCTGCGGAAACGATGAACCTCACGGCGACCGCGATCTTCATCTTCGCGGGCATCACCGACTGGCTCGACGGGTATCTCGCGCGGCGGCTGAACCAGATGTCGGCCTTCGGCGCGTTCCTCGACCCGGTCGCGGACAAGCTGATCGTGGTTGCCGCGCTGCTCGCGCTTTTGTATCTCAACCGGGTTGACATGATCGTGGCGCTGATCATCGTCGGCCGCGAGATCGCGATTTCCGCATTGCGGGAATGGATGGCGAAAGTTGGCCAGGCGAAGAGCGTGGCGGTGGCCTTCATCGGCAAGCTGAAGACGGTGGCGCAGATGGTGGCGATCCCGCTGCTGCTGTTCCACGACGTGCTGCTGGGGCTGGACTGCCAGTGGCTGGGCACCGTCCTCATTAATATCGCCGCGGTGCTGACCGTGATCTCGATGCTCTACTACCTGCGCAAGGCGCTGCCTTACGCTTCAGTGCGCGATTGACCTATAATTGGCCCGACGTGACGCGGGAATAGCTCAGTTGGTAGAGCGCAACCTTGCCAAGGTTGAGGTCGCGAGTTCGAGACTCGTTTCCCGCTCCAGAATCCACGAGGGAAGGTCTCGAGGGAAACCTCAAGACCTTCCCTCTTTGCTTACGGCGCGATGGCAGAGTGGTCATGCAGCGGCCTGCAAAGCCGTGTACGCCGGTTCGATTCCGACTCGCGCCTTACCTTTTTTCCTCGGCAATCCGTAACAGCGCCGCCCCGAGCGCCCTTCCGCAATCGGGGCGGTCGAACAAGCGCTCGGCGTTCTTGGAGATTCTGCGGGAAATCTCTTCGCGATAGGCAGGGTCGTGCCCTAGCCGCAGCGCGATGTCGACGTATTCATCCGCCGAGCGCGCGATGCAATCCTTGATGTCGAGTTCGTCGTACAGGCCCAGCGTAAACCGCCCCGGCAGCAGGAATCCCGGCAGCGTGACGATCGGCGCGCCGAGCGCGAAGGTGTCGCAGCTCGAATTGCAGCCGCCGAAGTAGAACGGATCGAGCATCACATCGGCCGCGGAGAGGTGCTGCAGGAAGTCGGCATGCCGCATTCGCGGCAGCAGGCGCACCCTGGCGCCCACCGTGCCGAGCGTGCGGCTCAGCCGCTGCGCGAGCTGGCCGGTCCAGGGCCGCGCCGAGTCGACCAGCACCACTTCCCCTTCGGAGTCGCGCTCGAGGATCGCCTTGAGCGCGGCGTCGAAATCGGGGTGGAACTTGAACAGGTTCTGCGGGCAGTAGTAGAGGCGCCTAGCCGGCGGCAGGCCGAGCGCCTCGCGTGTCTTCTTCGCCCCGGCGAGCGCAGGCCGCAGATAGCGCGGCATGCAGTAGCCCGGCAGGCGGATCAGCTTCTCGCTGTAGTGCGACTGGGCTTCCGGCAGCTCGACGCCGTCGTGCGACACGTAGTAATCGATGGTGTCGATGCCGCTGGTCACGGAATGCCCCCAGCTGTTGAGCTGGATCGGCGCGAGGCGCCAGAACGCCAGGAAATAGGTGAGCGGGTCCATGCCGATGTCGGTGAAGAACGCGATATCCAGCTTTGCGGACGCGATCGCGTCGCGCGCGCGCTCGAGGTCCACCGGCAGGGCAGCGTAGTGGTCCGCGTCGTGCCGCAGGCGCTCGCTCCACGCGTCGCCGGCGGGCGCGATCGCGAACACGTGCACGTCGAAGCTTTCGCGCGGCAGGTCGCGCACGAAACCCCACATCGTCTTCGCCACCGAGTGCTCGCTGAAGTGCGCGGAGATGAAGCCGATGCGCAGCTTTTTTCCGGAAGCGAAGAGCTTGCGCTCGCAGCGCGTCTCGGTGGGATAGACCGCCCGGCAGGCGCGCGCGACTTTCTCGAGGAGCGGCTTCGGATTGCGTCCGTAGTACGCGAGGAAGAAGGGCGTCGCGCCGACCTCGAACTCGGGCTGGCGGATCGGCGCGAAGCGCCCGTGCGAGAGCTCGTCCAGCTCGGCTTCCAGGCGCTTCGTAACCCGCTCGATGTGCTCACCGGACTGGGCGATCGCCGGCAGCATCAGTGCGCGTCGCAGGCGGCCCGCGGCGTCGCCGCGCAGCGCGACGTAGCGGTCCATGAAGCCGCGCGCCTGCTCGATGTCGACTTCCTCGTGCAGCACGGCGAGGCAGAGAAGCGCGTCGCCGTTGCCCGGATCGACCTCCAGGATGCGGCGATACCAGCCGAGCGCGTCGTCGGGGCGGCCGCGGTCCTGGAGCGCCGCCGCGAGGCGCAGCATCAGGCGGGTGTCGGGAGCTTCTTCGAGCTGGCGCGCCGCTTCGTCGAGCAAGCCTTCGTCAATCAGGCGCCGGACGTCGGGCATGGCAAAATTCTATCCGCCGCCCGGGTGGCGAAACTGCTAGACGCAAGGGACTTAAAATCCCTTGGCCGAAAGGCCGTGCCGGTTGGAGTCCGGCCCCGGGCACCATCGCGCCCTCATGAGCGCACACAAGCTCCCTACCGACTCGGCTGGGGCGACTTCTTGCGCAGTCGATCAAGCAACGCCGCTTGTGCCACGCGTAGCCTTTCCAGCGCGGCCTCGAGCGTTTCGAACTCCCGGGTGCCGTGGCTGCCGATCGGGTTGTTCAGGTCGCCTTTGCTCATCTTGTCGGCGTAGCCGACGAGCGCGGTGATCGGCCGCTGGATCGACCTGGGCAGCACGAGGGCGAGCACCAGGACGATGGCGATGCCGAGCAGGGACAGGACGGCGGTCACCAACTGTGCGGCGGCAAATCTCTCCTCGATCCTCGTTGCGGCGGTCGCCGCGTCGGCTGCCTTTTGCTGCTCCATCTTGGTCGCGCCGCGGGTCAGCAGCGCGAATCGATCCTTACCTTCCTTGATGGCGTCGTTGGCGGCGAGCACAGGGCTTCGCGCCGCGCCATCGGCCTGCGCGCCGGAGCCGGAAGCGCCCACCAGGCGGTGGGCGTCGGCGATGATCGCCCGCATCGCGGTTCCGTAGGCGACCAGAGCGCTGCGCCACTGGGCAAATTGCTCCAGCTCGGCAGCCTCGAAAAGGGAGCGCTTCGGGCCCTGGATGGCGTCTAGCTGGTTGTCGAGCTTCCTATAGGCCTCTTCCCACTCCTTATCATATTTGGCGCGGCGCGCAGGGTCCTCGATGTAGATGAAGAATTCCTTCTCCAATCGCCTGAGCTGCTGGCCTGTCACCGAGATCTCCGAGAGCAACGTGCCCCCGGCGTAGTTCTTGTTGATCGCCGCTATGACCAGGTCTTGCGTACCCGACTGGTACGAGAAAGCCTGCCCGAGCTGGATTGCCATGAATATCACTACCACGGAAAGCGCTGCGATGATGCGTGCCTTGATCGACATTGTGTTCCTCCCTCGTTGGGCTACTTCCTGATCAACGCGCGGACCTTGTCGCAAACGGCGAGGCGGTTCGCCAGCGTGGCCGGCAACTCGTCCTGCAGGCGCCGCATGAGCAAGGTTTGTTGTTCACGCGAAAGCCTCCCCGCTGCCACCGGACCCAGCTCGTCGGCGATTTCGTCGACGATCAGTCCCGCAAGGGCGCCCACGCTTTCGGACAGCACAGCAGCAACCGGCTTCTTCCACGGCATATGTCTTCGGACGATGCGCCACCTAAGTGGTATTGGTTATTTGGAGGAGGCATCCTATGACAGCGCCCTAGATAACCCTGGGGAAGCTGTTCACACTTGGGGAATGCTTGACAGAACAGTTGTGCAACTTCGCACGTGCGTGAACATCTTCTACAGTTCGGAAGCACGAGTTAGTTGCGGGCCCGCCGTAGCGTCCGCGTGCGGCCGGAAGGCCGTGCCGGTTGGAGTCCGGCCCCGGACACCAGCCTCTCAACCGGCATCGAGCACGACGCGGATGCGGTTGCGGCCGAAGAGGTAGGCGTACTCGCGCTTCACCGAGAGCGTGCGCAGCAGCAGCACACCGCGGCCTTCGAGCTTGTGGAGCTCCTGCGTCGTATCCGGCGACTTTCGCGGAAACGGGTTGAACGGCCGCGCCGTGTCCTCGTAGCTCACCGTCACGCGCCGGTCCTCGCCGCCGGACAGGCTCACCCAGACGGGCGCGTCCGAGTCGCCGCGGTGCCCGTGGCGCAGCGTGTTCGTGAAAAGCTCCTCGAGCACCAGGTTGAGGCGCAGGCAGGCGTCCCGGCCCATGGCCGCCTGGGCGCAGAATGCCTCGATGAAGGCGCGCAAGCCGCGCAATTCCTCGCGCCGGGCCTGGAACATGGTAGTTCGTGAGAGCGCGGACATAGTGCACACGGGGAGGTGGGGGTGCATTATAGAATTGGCCGTCTACGACCTGGTAGGGAGGTCACGATGCGTTGGATTGTCACCCTGGCGGCGCTGGCGTTCGCGGCGGTTTCCTACGCGAACGACGTCGGCCAGATCAAGAACATGCGCGGTACGGTGCACGTGGAGCGAGACGGGCAGAAACTCGCGGCCGCTACCGGAATGAGCGTGCGGCAGTCGGATGTGCTGGTCACCGGCGCCGACGGCTCGGTCGGCGTCACGTTCCTCGACAACAGCCTGCTTTCGATCGGTCCGGGCAGCGCGCTCGCGATCGACCGCTACAGCTTCGACAGCACGACCCACGACGGCCAGTTCGATGCCTCGCTCAAGCGCGGCACGCTCGCCGTAGTGTCGGGCCGGATGGTCAAGCGCTCCCCTGAGTCGATGCGCGTGCATACGCCGTCGAGCATCATGGGCGTGCGCGGCACGGAGTTCTTCGTCAAGGTTACCGAGCCGGGCCGGTAAACCATGGTGGCGGTGCTCGCCATCATGGCGCTGGTCATCGTGTTCAGCCAGCCTTCGGTTCCGTCGCCAGCGGCGGAGCTCGTGGTGTTGGTGCCGAGCGCAGACGGTCACACCGGCGCCGTAGTCGTCGAGCACGGCGGCAAGCGCGCGGTGCTCGACAAGCCCTACGCAGCACATCGCATCGGCCGCGACAGCGGCCCCGCTCAGCTCACCGACGGGCAAGTACGCAGCACCTTCGGCGCCACGGCTGCGGCGATTCCGGCCCGCCCGGCCGCTTTCCTGCTGTACTTCGTCATGGGCAGCGACGAGCTCACCGAAGAATCGAAAGGGGAGCTCGCGCGCATGCTGGAAGAGCTGCGCCGCCGCCCCGCGCCGGACATCCTGGTCATCGGGCACACCGACCGCGTCGGCGCCGAAGAGGACAACGATCGACTGTCGCTCGCGCGCGCCGAGCGCGTGCGCCAAAACTTCGTCGCGCAGGGAATCGCGGCCGAGCGCATCCGCGCCGCCGGCCGCGGCGAGCGCGAGCCGGTCGTGCAGACCGCCGACGGCGTCGACGAGCCGCGCAACCGCCGCGTCGAGATCAACGTTCGCTAGCTAGCAGGCCCGTTCCAGCGCACGCAGAGCAGCGTGAGGTCGTCGGCTTGCTCAGCGCCGGCGGAGAAGCGCTGCACATCTGCGCGCACTGCAGCTACAACGGGTTCCTTTGCGAGCACCGTCCGCAGGCGCGCGGCGCCGTAGAACGCACCGGCCTGGTCCATCGCTTCGGTCACGCCATCCGTCACCACGCACAGCGTCTCGCCGGGGGACAGCCCGCGGCGGCCGCAGGGGTAGGCGAAGCCCTCCACCACGGTCAGCGGCGGGCCGCCCGGGTGCTCGAGGCGCTCGGGGGCGGCGCCGGGCCGGCAGAGGTACGGCGGCTCATGGCCGGCGTTGCAGAACTCGAGCATGCCGGTGCGCACGTCGAGCACGCCGGCGAAAGCGGTCACGAAGAACGATTCCGTGTTGTCGCGCGCGATCTCGGCGCTCGCCTGGGTGAGGATCGCGGCCGGATCGGCGCCGCCGCGCAGCGCGATGCTCTTCAGGAGCGACTTGGCGAGCGCCATGAACAGGCTCGCCGCCAGCCCCTTGCCCGAGACGTCGGCGACCACGAAGAAGAGGCGCCGATCGTCGAGCATGAAGCAGTCGTAGAAATCGCCGCCCACGACGCGGGCCGGCTCGAGACCCGCGTCGAGCGCGAAGCGCCCGTCGCCGGCAAAGATGCGGCGCGGGGCAGGCAGCAAGCCCATCTGGATGCGGCGCGCCGCTTCCATCTCGCCGGCGACGCGCGCCTGCGCTTCGCGCAGGGCCCGGCGCTGGCGGTCGGCTTCGGCGAACGTGGCGGCGAGGAGCGCGCCGAAAACCGCGAGCGCACCTATGGCTGGGCCGGCAACGTCCAGCACGAACCCCGCCTTGAACGCAAACAAGCCGATAAAGATAAGAAGAAGAACCGTACCGGCGAGCAGCAGCGCGGATGTCGCCGCACGCGCGCGCGGCACCAGCATGACGAAAGCAAGCGCCGCGGCCGCAAGCAGCGCGGCCTCGATCAGGGCGGCTGCAGTCGGCCGCCGCAGGTACACGCCGTCGAAGATCTGCTCGAGGATCTGGGCGTGGACTTCCACCCCCGGGATGCGCTCACCGAGCGGGGTCGCCTGGAAATCGAGCAGCCCAAGGCCGGTGACGCCGATAAGGACCAGCTTGTCGCGCAGCAGCTCGGGAGCCGCTTTTCCGCTCAGCACTTCCTCGGCCGACACGAAGCGCGCGGGGTCGTGCCGCCCGAAGTAGGGCCGCAGCGTGCCGTCCGACTGCACCGGGATCGCCAGGTCGCCGAGGACCAGCGCGACGCGCTGGCCGCCGCGGTCCTCGACGCCGAGCGCCGGCAGGCCCGCGGCGACGCGCAGCATCTCGACCGACAGCGCCGGAACCACGACCTCGCCGACGCGGGCGATCAGCGGCACACGTCGGATCACGCGGTCGGGCGAATCGACGCTGAGAAGTCCCCGGCCCGCGGCCGCGCGGTCGATCTCGGCGCGGCTTTGCAGATGGCCTTCGAAGCTCCGCAGCGGCAGCTCGCGTGCGCTCGATCGGCGCACGGGCGCTGCCTTCGGGGGAAGCGGGGAGCGCCGGTCGCGGTAATCCAGCCCGGCGATGCCGAGCACGACCTTGCGGCCCTGGAGCGTCTGCGCGAACAGCGCGTCGGCGCCGGGAGCGGAGCGGTCGGGCTCGACGAACAGCAGGTCGACGCCGATGGCCGCCGGGCCGGCGTCGGCCACCGCGCGAATCAGGTCCGCGGCCAGGCTGCGCGGCCAGGGCCACTGGCCGCGAGCCTCGAGCGCGTCTTCGTCGATCGCCACGATCACCGCCGGCGCCGAGACGCGCTCGCGGGGCAGGACCCTCTGGTACGTATCGAACAGGGCCTCGCGCCACACTGCCGCCCCGGGCAGCTCGAGCGCGAGGAATAGCACGCAGACCGCCGCCACCGTCGAGCCGAGCGCACGCGGGCCCGCGCCGACGCTCAGAGATCGATCTCCAGGCCGTCGTAGGCGGCGATGACTTCCAGCGGGTGGCCGTCGCGCGTCAGCTCCTCCAGGCGGCGCGTCTCGCGCAGGATGCGCTCGATGGCGTCGTCGCCGTTGGCGGGCTCGTGGTGGAAGAGCGCGAGCTTGCGCGCGCGCGCGGCCTGGCAGAGCTCGACGCCGACGACGTTGCTCGAATGCCCCCAGTCGGCCTTCACCGACACCGCCTCGGCGAGCGAGTACATGGCGTCGAACACCACGAGATCCGCCTCGCGGAAGAACTCGACGATCCGCTGCCGCGCCTCCTGGTCGTCGAGTTTGTGCTCGGAGTCGGTGGTGTAGACGAGCGACTTGCCGCGACTCTCGAAGCGAAAGCCGTACGAGTCTCCGGAATGGTCCTGGAGCTGCGGCGTCACGGTGCCGCCGGGAAGCGCGAACGCCTCGCCGGGAGTGAGGCGCACGAACTCGATCCGGGCGGCGAGCTGCGAGAACGGCACGGGGAAGGAGGGCGGATCCTGCTGCCGGCGGAAAGCCTGCTCCAGGGCCGCGTGGCAGCCGTGGATGAGAATGCGGTTGTCGCGCCGGTACGCCGGCCCGAAGAAGGGAAAGCCCATGATGTGGTCCCAGTGCATGTGCGACATGAACACGTTGACCGTGGCCGCGCGCCCGGCCTGGCGCGCCGCCACGTGCTCGCCGAAGGGGCGCGCGCCGCTCCCCATGTCGCACACGAAGTACTCGTCGGGCTGCGCCTGCGGCAGCTCGACCTCGACGCACGACGTGTGCCCGCCGAAGGTGTGGGTCAGCGGAAAGCCGAGCTCCTGCTCGACGAAGGCCTGCGCTTTTTCCACGGTATCGAGGCCGCGGCCGTTCGCCGCGACCAGCGCGCGCGCCAGGCGGTCGCGCACGTCGCGCCAGGTAAGCGCGACCGGCAGCGAGCCGCGCGTCCCCCAGAAGCGCACGCGCATCCCGGCGCTATCCGAGGTCGAAGGCAGCGGCGGCCTGGGGCGAGGCGGCCATCAGCGCTTCGCGCACGCCGGGATGGATCTCGAACAGCATGGTGAAACGGCTGATGTGGAAGATCTCGGCGACCAGCGGTCGCATCGCGGCGATCACGAGCTTGGCGTCCTGCGAGCTCGCCTGCTTGCCGGCGAGGAGCAGGAGCCGCAGGCCAGCGGAGGACACGTACTCGAGCCCGGAGAGGTCCAGCACGATCCGGCGCCCGGCGACCGCGTCGTCCAGGAAGGGCTTCAGCTCCGCGCTGAAAGTGTCGCAGCTGTCGTGATCGAGCCGCCCCGCCGGGGAGAGGACCAGGATATCGGCGTATTTGCGCTGACCCAGCTTCATCGGACGGTATTCTAGAATGCGCCATGCTCGCCGCCTTCAATTTCAGCCGCTGGATCGACGAGCATGCCCACCTCCTCAAGCCGCCGGTCGGCAACCAGATGGTGTTCCGCGAGGCCGAGGACCTGATCGTCCAGGTCATCGGCGGGCCGAATTCGCGCACCGACTACCACGACGACCCGTACGAGGAATTCTTCTACCAGCTGCGCGGAAACATGATTCTCAAGACCATTGAAGACGGGAAGCCGCGCGACATCCCCATCCGCGAAGGCGAGATCCTGCTCGTTCCCGGCCGCTGCCGCCACTCGCCGCAGCGTCCCGCGGGCACGGTTGGCCTGGTGGTGGAGAAGGTCCGGCCGCGCGACGTCGACGACGGCTTCGAGTGGTACTGCCCGAAGTGCTGGGCGCTGGTGCACCGCGTGGACGTGAACGTGCAAAACATCGTCACGGACCTGCCTCCGCTCTTCGACGCGTTCGACCGGAGCACCCGGAAATGCCCGGCGTGCGGCCATGTCCACCCAGGCAGCAAAAAGACTCTTTGAAGCGCACGAACGGCGCGAGCGGTTTACGCCGCTGCCGCCGAATCTCGCGCCGCGCAGCGAGGAGGAGGCTTACGCCATCCAGGACGCTTTCGTCGCGTTGCGCGCGCAGAAGCTCGGTGCGCTCGCCGGATACAAGATCGCGCTGACCTCGGCCGAGATGCGCCGCTTCGTCGGCGTCGAGTCGCCGCAGGCCGGAGCGATGTTCGTGTCGACGCTGCATCGCTCGCCTGCACGCGTCCGGGCCGCCGACTACGTGCGCCTGATCGTCGAGTTCGAGATCGCGATCCAGATCGCGGACGACCTGCCGGCGGCCGATAAGCCCTTCTTCCGCGAGCGCGTAGCCCAGTCGGTGGGCGCGGTCATGCCGGCGCTCGAGCTGGCGGATGATCGCAATGCCGACTACAAGGCGCTCCCGAAGCACCCGTTCGAGCTCATCGCCGACAACTGCTGGAACGAAGGCGCCGTCCTCGGCGCGCAGGTCGAGGACTGGAAGGCCATCGACCTTGCCGCGGTGCGCGGCATCGCAACAATCAATGGAAACAAGGTCGGAGAGGGGCGCGGGGTCGACGTCATGGGCCATCCCCTGGATGCGGTCGCATGGCTCGTCGACCACCTCGCCTCGCTCGGGCGGGGGCTGCTGCGGGGCGATGTCGTCATTACCGGGAGCATCGTCACCAGCAAGACCGTGACAACCGGCGATCACGTGGTGTTCGACGTTGAGGGACTGGGCAAAGTCGAGCTCCGGGTCGACTGAGCCAACAGGACTATCGACCGGCCCGAGCCGGCATCACAGACTCCTGCGACCGATCTCTCAGGAGGCAGTGTGGCGCTCATCAACGGCACGGCCGGCAACGACAATCTCGCCGGCACAGGCGGCAACGACACCATCAATGGCCTGGGCGGCAATGACACCCTCGCGGGCAGCGCCGGCACCGATTTCTACGATGGCGGCACGGGCTTCGACACGCTTGACCTGAGGGCCACGGTCACCGGCCTCACGGTGAACTTGTCCGCGGGAATACTGAGCGGCGGCTTTAACGGCACGTTCGTGAACATCGAACGTGTATGGGCCGGCGACGGCGGCGACAGCCTCACCGGCACCGCCGGTGGCGACAGCTTCTCCGCGCGCGGCGGCTTCGACACGCTGGCGGGTGGGAGTGGCGTCGACACGTTGTGGGGCGGCACGGGCGGCGACACGTTCATCTTCCGCGAGACCGGCACGGCGAACGCCGACACGATCGGCGACTGGGCCTCTGGATCGGACAAGTTGCTGCTCGACGGCACGGTCATGGCAGCGCTCGGCGTGTCCGGCAACTTCGCAACCGGCGACGCACGCTTCAAGGCGAACTCCACGGGCACCGCCACCGACGCAGACGACCGCGTGCTCTACAACACCGCCACGCAGCAGGTCTTCTACGACGCCGACGGCAACGGCGCCGGTGCCAAGCTATTGATTGCCACGTTGCAAAGCGGCGCGACGCTCGTCGCGACCGACATCATGGTCGAAGACGGATCCGGCGGAGGACAAGTCATCAACGGCACGCCGGGCGACGATACGCTCACCGGCACGAGCGGCAATGACACCATCGATGGGCTCGGCGGTAACGACACCATCAACGGCAGGGGAGGCAGCGACTCTCTGATCGGCGGCGCGGGGAATGATGTGCTGACCGACGGGTGGAACGAAGACGATTTCACGGACGCCGGCGACCATCTCGTAGGCGGCGATGGCAACGACACGTTCATGAGTGCCCCTGGGCCGGATTTTGTAGTGTCGGCACCGGACACCATGGACGGCGGTCTGGGTGATGACGTTTTCCATGTCGATAACGGCTTCGACGTACTGATTGACGCGGGCGGCATCGACCACGTGATCGTCTACGACAGCAGCTGGACCCTCGCCGCCGGCTTCGAAAATCTCACCATCGACAATGATGTATCCGAAAGCGGTGCCCTAGCCATCGGCAACGAGCTGGACAACCGCATCCACGTTACCTATGCAGCAAGCCGGCTTGAAGGCCGAGGCGGGAACGACAGCATTCTCGGAGGAGGCTTTGACGACATCATCGACGGCGGTGCGGGCAACGATACGCTATCCGGCGGCGAGTTCTCCGATGACGGCCCCGACACACTGACCGGCGGCGCAGGGGCCGACAGCTTCATGATCGAAATGCCGATCGAGGATGCCTACGCCGACGTGGTCACGGACTTCGCTTCGGGTGTCGACGTCATCCGGCTGGATGCGAATCGCATGCCGGAGCTCGGCGCCTCAGGCACCTTTTCGACCAACGACCCGCGCTTCCATGCGGCGGCGGGGGCGTCCAGCGGCCACGACGCCGACGATCGCGTGGTCTACGACACCTCGAGCGGCCGGCTCTACTTCGACCCGGACGGCAGCGGCGAGGAGACGCCGTTCCTAATCGCGACGCTCAACGCAGGTGCCGGCGCGGCAGCCCTTGCTGCGGCCGACATTGCGGTCGACAACGGAACCGAGGAACAGGTGATCAACGGCACGCCGGGGAATGACTTCCTCGTCGGGGGCGCGGGCAACGACACTATCAACGGCTTCGGCGGTGAAGACGCGCTCCTGGGCAACCCTGGCGATGACTCTCTCGACGGCGGCAGCGGCAACGACACCATGCATGGCGGGGATGGTGACGACCGCATGTTTGGGGGTGACGGAAACGATCGTCTGAACGGCGATCAGGGCAACGACATCCTTCAGGGCTTCACGGGTGACGACACGTTGTCCGGTGACAACGGAAACGACGCGCTCCACGGCGACGACGGTGCGGATAGCATTGTCGGAGGTTTCGGTAATGATGTCCTCTGGGCTCATGACGGGTTCGGCGACCAGAGCGAAGTCGATACGCTGGACGGCGGCTTCGGGGACGACGAATACCACGTCTCGGATCAAGACATCATCCTTTCCGATCCGGGCGGCATAGACACCGTGTTTGCATTCCTATCCGACTGGACGCTCGGGGCGGGGCTCGAGAATCTCGACCTGGAGGACGAGGTCGGCACCTCCCTCGACGGGACGGGGAACGAGCTCGACAACGTCATTCGCGGCGCCACCGAAGGAGGGACGCTGCGCGGCATGGGCGGCAACGACAGGCTCATCATGCGCATTGCGCAGAACGAGGGAGCCGCGGAAGGCGGCGACGGCGATGACACTCTCGACGGAATCGGCCGCCTGGATGGCGGTGCCGGTAACGACGTGCTGAGCGGCGATGGCGTCTTCGCGTTCTCCGTGGCACCGGGGGCAGCGAATGCCGACCAGATCAGCGGGTTTGACTCTGCCGGCGACACGATACGGCTCGACGGCAACGTTCACGCGAACTCCGGTCCGTCGGGCCAGTTCGCGGCCGGGGATGCGCGCTTCGCGGCCAATTCGATCGGCATCGCGCAGGATTCGAGCGACCGCGTGGTCTACAACACAACCAACGGCCAGCTATGGCACGACGCCGATGGCAATGGCGCGGGAGCGGCGCAGCTCATTGCCACGCTGCAGGGCGCGCCGACGCTGGCCGCCTTTGACATCGCGATCATCAACGGCAGCGCGGCCGGCCTGGTCATCACTGGCACGTCCGGCAGCGACACGCTCTCCGGAAGCTCGGGCGACGACACGATCAACGGCCTGGCGGGCAACGACTCGATCATCGGCGGCGGCGGAAACGATTCGCTCGACGGCGGCACCGGTGTCGACACGCTGCTGGGCGGCGATGGGAACGACGTGCTTGCAGGGTGGTCCGGCTACGACCGTTTGGAGGGTGGCGCGGGGAATGACACTCTCGCCGCGGGGAACGACAGTCCGGCCGCTCTCTACGACGGCAATATGCTGGCATTTGCGCACTTCGGGGCCGCCAACGCAGATGTCATTTTGGACTTTGTCGTGAGTTCGAACCAGATCGAGTTCGACGGCGTTGCTTTTACGAATATCGGCCGATCGGGCAACTTTGACGCCGACGACGCCCGATTTCATGCGGCGCCGGGCGCGGCAGCCGGTCAAGATGTCGACGACCGCATAATCTACAACACGACGTCCGGACAGCTCTGGTACGACGCCGATGGAAGCGGAGCGGGATCCGCGCAACTAGTCGCCGTCTTGCAGGGCGCGCCGACTCTGTGGGCTACCGACATTGAGGTGATCAATGGCAGCGCCTCTCAGGGCACGCTGGGCAACGACAGCCTCGCTGGCACCCCCGGCAACGACACCCTCAATGGGCTGGGCGGTAATGACATGCTCGCGGGCAGCGGCGGAAACGACTTCTATGACGGCGGCACGGGCTTCGACACGCTGGACCTGAGGGCCGCGCTCACCGACCTCAGCGCTAACTTGTCCGCGGGAACGCTAAGCGGTGGCTTCAACGGCACGCTCGTGAGCATCGAACGTGTCTGGGGGGGCGATGGGAACGACAGCTTGAGCGGCACCGCCGCCGCCGACAGCTTCTCCGCGCGCGGCGGCAACGACAGCCTGGCAGGCGGCGGCGGCATCGACACGCTATGGGGTGGCGCGGGCGCGGACACGTTCGTCTTCCGCGAGACCGGCACGGTGAACGCCGACACGATCGGCGACTGGACTTCCAACTCGGACACGCTCGCGCTGGACAACGCGACGATGACCGCCCTCGGCGCGAACGGCGACTTCGTGGCGGGTGACGCGCGCTTTGCGGCGGGAGCGGGGTTCACCTCGGGGCGCGACGCGAGCGACCGCGTGGTCTACAACACGACCACCGGCAGCCTCTACTACGACGCCGACGGCAGCGGGGCGGGGGCGGCGCAGCTCATCGCCACGTTCACAGGCAATCCAGCAATCGCGGCAACGGACATCACCGTCATCTAGTTCCACCGCCGGACGGTCTATCGACGCCGGCTCTGGCCGGCAGCACACTGCGATTGTCCGGCGTGCTGCGGGCTGTCGCCATTCGGAGACGCGCGCAGATCACTACGCCAGATTCGTCCGCGCCGCGACATCGCAAATCGCGTACTGGAAGCACCATGCACATTAGGTCTTGAAAGGTTCGACATGGCACGGCTACCTAGGAATCAAGTTTCGGAGGAGGTGGCGTGGCCACGATAAACGGCACGGCGGGCAACGACAACCTTGCCGGTACAGGCAGCAACGACACCATCAATGGTCTGGGCGGTAACGACACCCTCGCGGGCAGCGCCGGCACCGATTTCTATGACGGCGGCGCGGGCTTCGACACGCTCGATCTGAGGAGCACGCTTGCCAACCTCGCGGTGAACCTGCCCGCGGGAACGCTGAGCGGCGGCTTCAACGGCACGTTCGTGAACATCGAACGTGTCTGGTCAGGCGATGGGAACGACAGCCTGACCGGCACCGCCAGTGCCGACAGCTTCTCCGCGCGCGGCGGCAGCGACACCCTCGCGGGCGGCGCCGGCATCGACACGTTGTGGGGCGGCACACAGGCCGACACGTTCATCTTCCGCGAGAGCGGTACGGCGAACGCCGACTCGATCGGCGACTGGGCCTCGGGATCGGACAAGCTGCTGCTCGACGGCGCAGTCATGACCGCCGTCGGCGCAAGCGGCAACTTCACCGCGGGCGATGCGCGCTTCTGGTTCTCGACTTCGGGAGCGGCGCACGATGCCGACGACCGGATCGTCTACAACACCACCACCCGGCAGATCTCCTACGACGCGGACGGCAGCGGCTCCGGTGCTGCGGTCCTCATCGCCACGCTGCAAAGCGGCGCAACGCTAGTCGCGACCGACATTGTTGTCGAAGGCGGCGCCGAGGGCGGGCAGACCATCAACGGCACCGCGGGCAACGATTCGCTCGTCGGCGGCCCGGGCAACGACACCATCGACGGCCTGGCCGGTAACGACACCCTCGTTGGCTTGGGCGGCGACGACAGCCTGATCGGCGGCCCCGGTTTCGACTCCATGGACGGCGGACTCGGCAACGACACCTACGTCACCGACGGAGGCGACAACAACATAACCGACGCCGGCGGCATCGACACGATCATCATCGACGGTGGCCACGGCGGCAGCTTGGACTCCGGGAGCGGCATCGAGAACCTGACCATCCGCGGCTATGAAGAGCATCCGGAGGCGGCCAGTGCAGACGGCAACGAACTGGACAACGTCATCCGCGACGAGGGTGCGGGCAGAAGCTTCATCAACGGGCAGGGCGGCAACGACACTCTGATCGGAAGCGCCGGCGCTCAGGACTTTTCGTTCACGGGCAATTTCACGCCGGGCGTTGGTTACGGCGAGGACTACGGCCATGACGTCGTCGACGGTGGCGGCGGCGAGGACTTTCTGGTCTTCTCCTCCGGCAGCGCCGCGGTCACTGTGGACTTCCGCAACGGCACAGCAACCGGCGGCAGCCCGTTCGCCAACAGCGTGACTTTTACGAACGTCAAGGGCGCGCTCGGCACGGACCTCGGCGACGTCATGTTTGCGAGCGACAGCGGGAACCGCTTGTGGGGTTTTATCGGCGCTGACACCCTGACCGGCGGCGCGGGCGCCGACCAGCTCGTTGGCGACGGTGGCTTGGACTTCCCACACAACCCCGACCTCCCCGGCCACGACCGTCTTCTCGGCGGCGGCGGAAACGACGCGATCAGCGGGGAGGCGGGCGGCGATTGGATCGATGGCGGCGCCGGCAACGACGGCCTCTCCGGCGACAATGTCTCCCCGCGGGGCGGGGGTGCGGACACCTTCGCCTTTACCGTCGCGCCCGGCGCGTCTAACGCCGACACGATCCACGACTTTGTCTCCGCCGAGGACCGGATCGTGCTGGACGGGACGGTTCACGCGAACTCTGGCCCCTCCGGCACCTTCGCGGCTGGCGACGCGCGCTTCTGGTCCTCAACTTCGGGAATGGCGCACGATGCGGACGATCGGGTCGTCTACAACACGAGCAACGGCCAGCTCTCGTACGACGCGGACGGCAGCGGCTCGGGCGCCGCGCAGCTTATCGCCACTCTGCCGGGAGATTTCCACGAGCCGAACGTGCCCAGCCTCGCCGCGACCGATATCGAGATCATCAACGGGGGCTCGTCGGGCGGCGGGCAGGTGATCAACGGCACCTCGGGCGCTGACACGCTCTCGGGCGGCCCGGGCAACGACACGATCAACGGCCTGGCGGGCAACGACTCGATCATCGGCGGCGGCGGGGACGACTCGCTCGACGGCGGAGACGGAACCGACACCATCAACGGTGGTGACGGTGACGATAGGTATGTCGTTACGTCCGGCGACGTGCTCGCCGATTCGAGCGGCGTCGACACGGTCGTCACCGGCGTATCGTGGACCTTGGGCGCTGGCTTTGAGAACCTGACGCTCAGCGGCACGGCAGCGGCTAGCGCTACGGGAAACAGCGCCGCGAACGTGATCAGCGGAAATAGTGCCGGCAACGTGCTGACTGGCGGCGCGGGCAACGACACCCTCACGGGCGGTACGGGCGGTGGGGGAGCAGACCGGTTCGTGTTCTCCGAAGCGCCCGGCGCTGCGAACGCTGACCTGCTCAGCGAATTCACCTCGGTTGCGGACAAGCTCGTTCTTGACGGCACCGTGCACACGGGCATCGGCGCGACAGGCAACTTCGCTCCCGGGGACGCGCGCTTCTGGTCCTCGACTTCGGGGACGGCGCACGACGCCGATGATCGGGTCATCTACAACACGAGCACCGGCCAGCTCTGGTACGACGCGGACGGAAACGGCGCAGGAGCTGCGCAACTCGTCGCCACAGTGCAGGACGCATGGACCGTTGCAGCGACAGACATCGAGGTCATCAACGGCACTGCCGCGGGGGGCCAAGTGATCAACGGCACGGCGGGCAACGATAACCTCGTCGGCGCAGGCGGCAACGACACCATCAATGGTCTTGCCGGCAGTGACACGCTCGCGGGCAGCGGCGGAAACGACTTCTATGACGGCGGCACGGGCTTTGACACGCTGGACCTGAGGGGCACGCTCACCGGCGTCGCGGTGAACTTGTCCGCGGGAACCCTGAGCGGTGGCGTCAACGGCACGTTCGTGAGCATCGAACGTGTGTGGTCGGGCGATGGAAACGACAGCCTCACCGGCACCGCCGGTGCCGACAGCTTCTCCGCGCGCGGCGGCAACGACACCTTGGCGGGCGCGGGCGGCGTCGACACGTTGTGGGGCGGCGCGGGCGCCGACACGTTCATCTTCCGCGAGAGCGGTACGGCGAACGCCGACTCGATCGGCGATTGGGCGTCCGGCTCGGACAAGTTGCATCTCGACGATTCGGCCTTCGCCGCGATCGGGGCGGCGGGCAACTTCGCCGCGGGCGATGGCCGCTTCTGGGCCGCTGCCGGTGCGACGGCAGGTCATGACGCCAACGACCGCGTGGTCTACAACACCTCCACCGGGAGCCTCTACTACGACGCCGACGGCAGCGGTTCGGGAGCCTCGCAGCTCATCGCAACCGTCCAGAGCGGGGCGACGGTTGCTGCGACCGACATCGTCGTCATCTGACGACATTGGCTTTCAGAACTAGAGCGCCAACGTGCTGGGAATTGAAGGGAGAGCGTTGAATACCAGGCTGCGTGCGCGACCTCGTCTCCCGCTTTAGGCCTCTTTTCGTCTACGCCGGGCTGTTCAGCCTGGCGATCAACTTGCTGTTGCTCGTCCCGCCGCTGTACATGCTGCAGGTGTTCGACCGCGTGCTCGCGAGCCGCAGCGGCGAGACGCTCGCGGTGCTCACGGTCGCGGCGATCGTCGCGCTGCTGGTGATGGGGCTGCTCGACATGCTGCGCTCGCGCCTGCTGGCCGTGGCGGGCGTGGCGCTCGACCGCAAGCTCGGCCCGCGCGTGCTCGACGGGCTGCTCGCGCACACCGCCAGGCTGAGCGGCGCGCCTTATCTCAACGGGCTGCGCGACGTGAACACGCTGCGCGGCTTCCTCGGCGGCACGGGGCTGATGACGCTGTTCGACGCGCCGTGGCTGCCATTCTTCCTGCTCGTCATCTTTCTCTTTCACCCGCTGCTCGGCTTGATTGCCGTCGTCGGCGCGATCGCGATGATCACGCTGGCGTGGCTGAACGAGCGCCTCACCCGCGAGCCGCTCGAGCGTGCGCAGGTCGAGGCGCGGCGCGCGGCGCGCTTCATCGATGCCAACGTGCGCAATGCCGAGGTGGTGAACGCGCTCGGCATGCTGCCCGCGGTGACGCGGCGCTGGGCGCGGCTGAACGATTCCGCTTTGCGCGAGCAGATGCGCGCCAGCAAGGTCGGCGGAGTGTTTTCGGGCAGCACCAAGTTCGCCCGGCAGTTCGTCCAGATGGCGATGCTTGCCGCAGGCGCCTACCTGGTGGTGACGCAGGACGTCACCGCCGGGGTGATGATCGCGGCGACCATCCTGCTCGGCCGCGCGCTCGCGCCGGTCGAGACGCTGGTCGCCGGCTGGCGCAGCCTGGTGGAGGCGC